>Ga0066648_10001541_pt1 | contig 12357 bp, 9 predicted proteins | sample CryGeyCG12114_NA_FD_59537 | JGI IMG/M metagenome (GOLD analysis project Ga0066648, IMG submission 59537) | Groundwater microbial communities from aquifer - Crystal Geyser CG19_WC_8/21/14_NA | ecosystem: Environmental > Aquatic > Deep subsurface > Groundwater | place: USA: Utah: Grand County... | reverse complement strand
GCTGGCCCAGTCTCTTGCACCAAGTATCTTCGGCCATGATTTCATCAAGCAAGCCATCCTTCTTCAGCTTCTCGGAGGAATGGAGAAGAACCTGGCGAATGGTACTCATCTTCGAGGAGACATCAACATTCTTATGGTTGGTGATCCTTCCACTGCGAAGTCTCAGCTGCTCAGATTCGTCCTCAATACTGCCCCTCTAGCCATAGCCACCACCGGTCGAGGCTCTTCAGGTGTGGGTCTAACGGCAGCCGTCACGCACGACAAAGAAACAGGCGAACGACGACTCGAAGCAGGTGCCATGGTTCTCGGTGACCGCGGTGTAGTCTGTATTGATGAATTCGATAAGATGAGCGACATCGACAGAGTAGCAATCCACGAAGTGATGGAACAGCAGACAGTCACCATCGCGAAAGCAGGAATTCACACCTCGCTCAACGCACGCTGCAGTGTCATTGCAGCTGCCAACCCGATCTATGGACAGTACGACCCGAACAAGGACCCCCACAAGAACATTGCGCTACCAGACTCCCTGCTATCTCGTTTCGATCTCCTGTTTGTAGTCACAGACGATATCAACGAAGAACACGACCGCAAAATCTCCGAGCATGTCCTACGAATGCACTCCTACCGTGACCCTCGTCTGGAAGAAGGCGAACCAATCCGCGAGACAGCGACTCAATCACTTGGCGTTGGTCTTCAAGACGACGCCAATGCTAACAAGCCCACCGAAGTTTACGAGAAGTTCAACCCTGTCCTCCACGCCGGAATGACTGTCAAGACTGGCCGAGGAAGGAACAAGCAGATAACGCCGATAAGCATGCCATTCATCAAGAAGTACATACAGTATGCGAAGAGCAGGATAAAGCCTGCGCTGACCAAAGCCGCCAGCGACTATATCGTTAATGCCTATGCGAGCTTGCGGAATGACGACATGCAGGCTAACATACGACGAACTTCGCCAATGACTGCGAGAACGCTGGAGACGCTGATTCGTTTGAGCACGGCACATGCCAAGGCAAGGTTGGGTAACGAGGTGTTGGAGAATGACGCAAAAGAAGCAGAGAAGATCCTGAGATTCGCTCTGTTCAAGGAGATGCCTGAGACAGAATCGCAGAGAAAGCGGAGGAAGACAGCCAATATCGATTCGAGCGAGGAGACAGACAACAGCGATGGCAGTGACGGGTCAGACGATAGTGACGGTGACACCCGCGCCACGACTACACGGAGCGGACGCTCCTCGAGACGTCCTGCAAGAGGCTCACATCGTCCAAACAGAGGACGGGCGACGCCGGGTCGCGGATCGCAGAGACCGACAGTCCCTGATAACGATGAAGACGAAGACGAAGATACAGAAGATACGGAAGACGACACCCAAAACACGAGACGGACACGCACAACAGCAACAGGCACCGAATCCCAGCTTAGCAGAATGAGTCTCGCATCCTCGCTCCCATCCTCGCAGCTACCGCCGACACAGCAATCATCGTCTAACCAAGCGTCCTCCCTGCCCCAACAGGACATCGAAGATTTCGATGAAGACGACACGCCATCGATCTCTGATGCCCGTCTACGCCTGTTCAGAAGCACACTCGGCCAGCTGATGACGACGAGTTTGTTCCAGAATGATATGGCCAAAGTGGATGATTTGCTTGCCGCGATCAACTCGAGAGTGGAGGAGGAGCACGATGGGGAGGAGGAGTTTGAGAAGGATGAGGTCGTTGCAGGCTTTAAAAAGTTGGCGGACGCCAACAACATCATGTACTTGGAGAGTGAGGAAGAGGTTTATAGGTTATAAGCTGCATTCTGAGGTGTTCGGAGTGCCGTAGAGATTGCGATGGTTGGGAAGGAGTGTTTTGTGTATGATAGTGGACGGCGAGTCTATGTTTCATGTTGTACGATGTGATGATTAGAGAGGCCTGGTGTAGTCGAGGCTGGTCAAGCATACTAGGATACCTTACCGGATGCAATTTTCCAGTCCATGCCTCCTACGCTTCGAAGGTTGTAGCTGCCTCAACCACGGTCAAGTGGTGACGCCAGCCTTGGTTTGCGCCTCGACACCCCTGCTCAGTCAGTACGTTTGCCTGCAGACTCCTCTGCTTTTGCTCGATCTTTCCTCGTACAGTGATTGATGTGTATCGTGGACATCTTAATGTCACCCGGCTCCCGCAAACCAATCCGGTCTTGAGCTTTCATTCACGGCGCGTTCTCATTGTCACCGTTGTTTCTAACATGCCATATTGCGTGTACCAGTAGGGAGGTCCAATGCCCAGACGGCAGGGTTATTTCATCAGTCGTGTATAACCACTGTGCACCGGCATTCAGGGGAATTCATTGATATGCTGTACCGCAACAAGACATTGGATAGTGGTCAACGCATGTGCAGTGAGCAATTGGCACAGTGGACCGTATTGTTCAACAGTTGCCCGTCAAACATCAATGCTTTTTGTTGAATGCAGCGTTGTAGTCCGTACCAACACTGAAAGTGACAAGGCAACAACGCCCAAGCCCGCGATTACTGTGCATCTGCAAGGAGTTAGTAGTAGTAGCGTTGTAGATCGTACGTTCGAAAGCTTAAACAAAGCCAAGCTTGGCAGCGGAAAGGATAGCCACGGTTGTGCGCGGCGGTGGAGCTGTTCGAAGTCCCTTCATCAGTTGTCAGCAAAGCAACGCGTTTTCGTATCAGATATGGGACAGATTTGAAAATGTCACCAGGATCCGCACCCCGCTGGAAGTTTTCCAGATTGAGATTCTGTTACTCAATCTCTGGAGCGGCGGACCACATGCGGTCCTCGATATGGTACGGGAAACGTCCCCATAGGTTACAAGCCACATAAGCAGGCTAAGCAACGATCAAGCTCAGGCACACAAGAAAACCTCCTGGGTGGGGATTCTTTATCAACATCAGATAGGGTCCAGCACGTCCCCGACACCGATACCGCGGATGGCGAGTTTCATGGTCCGTTATGACGCCGTTATCTTGTATCACGACGGACCCGCGCTGATGAAAACTCTTCCGTGCCCCCATACACCTCAATCACGTTGCTCATGAAGGGCACAATCTTCTAGTCACTCACGTTCTTAGTCTTGCCAATCACAACGCGCAACACGTCGAGATGGGCTACGAAAATGTCGTCGATGAGGCTGAGACCTATGACTATGAAGCTCAGAGTGGTTTCGAGAAGGAGGAAGCGGTCGTCCCTGGAGATGCCATGCTTACAGAAGGCCACGGGGGCGAAACACAGCGAGGACTAAAATCACGACACATCCAGTTCTTGTGGGTCACTTCATGTGTGTCAACATGACATTCACTAATTTGCATGTAGAGCCCTCGGAGGTGCCATCGGGACAGGTCTCTTCATCGGGTCAGGCGCAATTCTCGCCACGGCTGGGCCAGCACCACTGTTGATGGCTTACTTATCAAACATGCTGATTGTTTGGGTGGTCATGAACGACCTTGCCGAGATTGTCACCTACCTTCCTATGAAAGGTATCACCATACCTTATTTCGTCGGACGCTTCGTGGACAAGAGTCTTGCTTTCGCTGCTGGGTACAACTACTGGTATGCCTACTCAATCTTGATCGCTGCTGAAGCTGTTGCCGGAGGCATTCTACTCAGCTATTGGGCACCAGATGTCAACTCTGCTGTGTGGATAACCATCTTCCTTGTCCTCGTCCTTCTCCTCAACATCATCGCAGTGTCGTTCTTTGGAGAGGTGAGTTGCCCTTCTCGATTCTCTAGACATGCGACTAATTTCAACAGGCCGAGTTCTGGTTTGCTTCAATCAAGCTGATCACAATTATTGGTCTTATCATCCTCGGCTGGGTTCTATTCTTCGGAGGTGGTCCAAACCAGTCCGGTGTGGTAGGATTCAGGTACTGGGAGAACCCTGGTGCTTTCAACGAGTATCTGGTCTCTGGCGCCACAGGACGATTTCTGGCCTACTGGACTGCTTTCGTTAGAGCAGGTTTCGCCTTCATCACCAGTCCCGAACTCATCGCAGGTAAGTGGCGACCGCTCCTTTTCCATGGCAACGCTCTACCATTGCTACCAGGAAGCTAACACCTTTATCCAACAGTCGCTGCTGGTGAGACAGTCGCACCACGAAGGAACATACCTAAAGCCGCACGACGATACGTCTGGCGTCTGATGCTCTTCTACGGCATGGGCTCCTTCATAATCGGGGTGGTGAGTTTAGGAACCGCGCCTACATGTGTATAGTCACTTACAGTATTAGACGGTACCATACACCAACGAACGCCTGCTATCTCCCGAATCGAACGCAAGCGCATCGCCCTTCGTCATCGCCATTCAGAACGCAGGAATCGACGGCCTCAACCACGTCATCAACGCCGCGATCCTGACCTCCGCCTGGTCAGCCGGCAACGCCTTCCTCTTCTCCGGCTCGCGTATCCTCTACGGCCTCGCCCTCACTGGCCAAGCACCACGCATCTTCGGCAGAACAAACAAAAGGGGTGTCCCTTACGCGGCAGTGTTGGTCACGTGGCTACCAGGTCTCCTAGCCTACCTCACCCTTTCAGACTCATCGGCCCGAGTCTTCGACTGGTTCGTCAACATCTCCACCATCTCGGGCTTCGTGGCGTGGATTGTCGTGCTAATCACCTACCTCCGCTTCCGGAAAGCGCTCGCCCACCACGGTCTCCTCCACACCCTGCCATACAGGACGCCGCTCCAACCCTACGCGACGTGGGCTGTGCTCGGTGTCCTCGGCGTTCTGACACTGACCAACGGCTTCCAGGTCTTCTTCCCTGACGTCTGGTCCGTCTCGGGCTTCCTGGCGGCGTACATCACGATCCCGATCTTCTTGGCGCTCTACCTCGGGCACAAGGTCGTGCGCAAGACGAGGTTCGCGATACCCGTGCAAGAGATCGATGTGATTAGTGGGAAGGCGGAGATGGATGCATACTGTGCGATGGATGAGGAGCCGGTGCCGAAGAACGTTTGGCAGAAGATTTGGTTTTGGATTGCTTAGATTGAAGGGATATCAGGAGTTTATACTACTAATCCAACAAATGTCTATGATGCACAGTCATACTCGCCACCCTCCCAAACTGCAGCCTATGTCCTGCGTGCCGCATCAAGAACCGACACGCGCGTTCCACCATCAGCAAGGTCTCGAGCTTCTGGCGCCTGGACGTGCTCCCTCAAACGCAGTGAGAAGTCTAGGTGAATCTTCTTGATCGATTCTCATGCCCCAAGATCCACCCACCAATTGATTCATCAAACCCGTCTGGTGCGGCTCAACAAGCCCCGTCCGCCATCGCTCCATGACCGCTTCCTCGACGCCCTTTACCGACCGAGATGACCCAAGCTCAGAGCAGCTCATCCGTTCACATCTCCACATCTGTCTCCACCAGCCAAGCCCCCTCCTGGCCACCACCAGCGAACCGCTGTGCCTGTAAGAGCATGGCCTTCATCCGCTCAACACAAGTACTGGCACTCCCGCCCATAGCTTGAATCTCCAGTCTGTCCTTGATCTCGAGGGTGTCCCAGAAGTACTCCGGAATCGCCATGGGGTCGAGTCTGATCACATTGGCATGGTTCCTTTGGCCATCAGAGACACGAGCTTCTCGATATCTTCGGGCTTCTGATCGCGCAAGACCTTTGAGGAGGTCGTCATCTGCGCCGCCTCGCTTTGTTCGTCGTCGTGATGGTGGAGGAGGCGACTTGCCAGAGGCGTACCCTTCGCCGTCTGCGGCCACGACTTGGAAGTTGGTGTTGGCGAGTCGTGATGACAGCTCGTTGACTATGTTATCGTAGTCTACGCTGGCGATCTGCACTTCGGTGCCGTCGCCGAGGTTGACCTGCGACAGCTGGTTCAGGAGGTCGCTGACGGCTGAGTCGACTCTGCTGTCTCGGCCTGTCGTTTGGGGGTGTGCTTGCGTTGAACCCGGACGGATGAAGATCTGGCCCCCCTGAGGCCGCTTGACGATTCTGGCTCGTCTGGCCGGTGATTGTGTGTTGCTGGACAACATGTTGGTGGGCCTGGTTTGGAAGTGTGGAGATAGTCCTTGTTCTGAGAGTATGAGTTGGGTCTGAAGTGTAGAGTTTAGTTGAGGCTGTGGTAAAGTTGGACGGGAAGTCAGGGAACGGAGGACTGTAATAGAGAGAGAATAGCCCATGCGGCGCTGCTGGTACCGAGCCACTGCATACGGCCCAGAATATTCGCTTCACTACTGACGCAGTGAAATTTCGACGTCAGCCTAATACACTTACACTCAGGTTTCTGCCTCGTCACCCAAATACTGGCAGTGAACTCGGATTTGATGCCTTGCTAGAGTGTACTTTTGCGAATGGGTCAGCTCCTCCATCGTACAGATACACGGGAAGAACTTACTTTATAATGAGGTAGTTTACGTGGAAGATCTTCGAGATGCCCGAATGCATCATGTTTAGCTAGCTTAGCTCTTACTCCAGCCGTGAACCAGTCCCAGCCGTCCCACGCCTCCGTCGACTGTGCTCCGTCATCCTCGGCCTTGTCCTAGTCGCTATCGTTTGTCAAGCTTCAATTCCTCAAGCGATTGAACCAAACTACCCCCTATGCTGCCTGGGTCGTGTCGAGGGGCGAATCGCTTGAGACGCTTCTGTACCTCTGGTAAATTGTAGACCTCAGTCTCGAGAGCGTCCCTTCGTGCCTCTGCCTCACGCTCTGCCTTTTCACGGTCGAAGTCGTAATATGCTTGTCGTAATTTGGTGGCCTCGGATAGCTCGTGAGATGGCTTGTTATTTTTCTGGCTGATACCAGTTGAACGGTGTCCCTCTACTGTTCCGAGGGGTCTTTCGATTTCTTGTATCTCGTCTTTGAACAGGTCAAGCATGAAGTCCTCCAGAACCTCACCTCTCAACAAAGGGTCTCTGCGCTCTGCTTGTAAGACTCCTTTGTTGCTTGTCATGTTGGGTTTGTTAGATCGAGACATGGTTGAAATTCCTGCGATTCAGTCTGCAGTAGTTTTCTCTGACGTGGTAAGAGGCGAATACCTATTTTGGTGCGTGGGCTTCATGGACTGTCTCACATGCGGCACAGGCATAGGGCAGTCATACAACGCATCGTGGCAAAGCCATTGTGGCGTCGTGAAGAGAGCGAGTCGTAGAGTGTAAGCCGTCACGCTGAACATCCTGCTTTTTGGGTGTCAAGGCCATGGCACAGACCATTGTGAGGCCAACACCTGACAAGGCTGCGTATTAAATGCAAAACCTCAACTCTTGTTCCAAATGTCAGCGCATGAAGTTCATGCAGGAATGCCTGAGGAGATATGGCTTGCGCAATAGCATACCTACAGAGCGTCAGCATTGGCGGTCACGGCTAGCAACAGCAGCAGCGAATGCCGTAGCTGACAGTCAGTGATCACGACGTGGGCCAGGAGGTCTCAGCACTAGCAGCTCGTCTGAAGAGACATCGAAGAGGTGCACAAAAGAAGAGTTTGAGTGATCACAGAACAATGGATTTCTGGCAAACACGAATAAAGGTAGATCACAACATGCGGCGGCCCTACTTGTGGAGCTTGATGGCCATCTGCTCTGATCAAGCTGCATCGTCATAAGTTGTCGATCTGTTGTGTCTGATGAAGAAGAGTGCTTCGAACATGTGGTCAGAACAACGGGGTATTGAGCTGTACTTGGTGGGGCCTAGAATTAGCTCTACGGTGTATCAAACAAACCACACCCGCTGTGCGATGAAGCCGTAGATTAGTCCGAGCTTTGGGAGACAGCCTCAGAGGATGGCATGGCAGGCAACAAACTTACAAGTGCTCAGATATTTGTGCAAGCTCGATATCAATCAGATCGGCCAAGGATTCGTAAGGGTGTTGCCCCATGGCGACAGTGGCTCCCATCGTCCATGCTGTTTCTAGACCCTTCTGAGAAGGAAAGACCGCTGTGGCTGGTTTGTCCTTGGAGTTTGAGTCACTAGCAACAGCGACGCTGTATTGAACCTTCGTCTGTCTTGGCCGTCCTTCACCATGCTGAATAGTCATAAAACTTGACGTGACGTGGACATGGTCTCATCTCATTCTGCCCATCTCATGTCCCTGGCTGCCTCTCCAAGGGCTTAACGTCGTACTTGGGCATCTTCTCGTATGCATTTGGGCTCGGTTTCCTCTCCGCTCCGTGACCACACCCATCTCCATGCTCATGCTCATGCCCAGGACCATGCCTCCTCTTCCCCCTTCCGCGTCTCTTCCCACCTACCGGCCTTGCGCCTCCATCATCCGACGGACTACTTCCCGCCTCCGAATCGTCGCTAGAACTGCTATCATCCTCACTACTGCTCTCCCCTACCTCCCTCGTCTTATGGAAGATGCAACACACCTTACTCTTCTTCCTCCCCAGTCCCTCATTATCAACCACATCCTCGGCCCATTGGATTCTCCGCCGTGTCGAAGGCTGCGGCTCTTCTGACTCTGATCGCGAGCGTGTCTGTGTCTCGACTTGGTGCGCGCCTCGGAGATGGAGGACTAGGCCGTCTGGTTGTGGCGGTGCGGACGTGATTGTCTGTGTTGCTGATCCCTCAGGTGTTGCTGTACCGCTGCCAGGACCTCGCGTGCGTGTGCGGGTTTGCTGGGGATGGTTGGGTGCTCGTCGTGAAGGGCCCCCACGGGCTGGGGAGGCGGACATGGTAGTGTTTGCGCGGTGAGGAATTGTTGCTCCTCTTACTGCTGCAGAATCGTGGATGGCAGTTGCGGTGATGGCTGTAGCGTGCAGGCAGGGCCCGCGAGGGCGGTGTATGCTGCACAAGCTGCCTTTTCGAAGCGGTGATGATAGCACGAAGCAGTGTCGATAGCAGTGAGGCGTGCAGGTCGTGACAGGCAAACAGGGTCAATGTGCAGTGTTGTACAGAAAATTGCGCAGGTGTTGGACCAAATTGTTGCGCCAGACAATGCGCGCGGGACTGGTGGGACGATGCATCTGACGTATCTCCGCATAACAAATGCCTGCAACTCCCCGTTTAAGGCTAAGCCTGCTTTGAGTTCAGGCACGTCTGCAGGGCCGTTGGGTCGTTGCGTGCTCGGTTCCGGGAGGGCAGCCGCCAATCTCCGGCCGCCCTTCGTGTCAAGCATTCAGATCCCATACATGGCAGTCAGCGAACCTACAGTGACTTGTAGAAAGTTGGAGAGATAAGAAAAGGGTTGGCATAAGTTGAGTTGCATTGGAGTCATTCGCATTGGCTCGTGGCCTCATTCGTTCCTCGCTTGCCCATAATCATGTTCTCGGACGGTCGTTGCGCCATGCGCCATCGCCTAAGAAATGCTTCAATCGCAAATCTATCCATCCGTTGCTTTTTGGTATCTCTAAAACACACAACTGACTCGCAACTCGATCCTGCTGCCTAGCTCTAGTCTTTCGCTTGCTATCTCGTCACATGGCAGTATCCTAAACTTTGTAGAAGAGCCATCCGTCTGCCAGCTTGTCTTCTGGCGTGCCGGCTTCTTCCATCGCATAATGCTCAACAGAAGGCCCTGCTGAAGCTATGTCGGCCTTGTTGTGCTCATAAGGTAGTTCTTGATCTAGTCACAAATCGTCGTCCTGGTCGAGATCTGCTGGCTTGATTAGTCCACCGACCTTCATGTTCCTCTCTCTTTCGGCCTCGGCAAGATCCTTCTTTTCTTGCTCCCGGTCTTCAGCGAACAAGTCGGCATTGTCTCCTCCAAACTCCTTGAGTGAGATCAGGAAGTCCCGAATGTGGGTCTTGAATTTGTTCGGATCCTCATTAAGCGTGAACAGCCCTGACACGAAGTGTTGGATCTGTACTTGCTGCAGGTTCTGGAACGCCTGCTGCAGCAAGTTGGCTGTGTACTCTTGTACAAACTGTTTGTTGGGCGTGCCTGCCGCGGCTTGGTCAGGCTTGTATAGTGGCTGTGAGATGCGACCACTCTCCACCAGCTGGAACATCCGAGACAGCAGCATCGCCTGCGACTTGAACCCAGACTTGTGATCCGAGTCGGTGACGACGTAGAAAACGTCCTGGAGGATCGGGATGTAGAACTGTTGGAAGAACATGGCCGACGTTTGTTGGTCAACTTCCGCCATGTTGTTGATGAGTTCGAGGCACATGGCCAGACCCGTGTTTTCGACTTCGCGGTTGTCGTGCTTACTGGCCCACATGCAAGAATCAATGATGAGCTTAAATTGCCGGCCATCAAGCTTGAGAAGAGCACCGAAGCAGAACAAGTTGATTGCTTGGAGCAGTTTGAAGAACTCCACGCGGAATTCAGGGTATTCGTGGAAGTCTTTGTTGATCATGTCGAGGGTGCATTCGAAAATACTGTCGAAGATGGGAGCGATCTTGTCTTCCATGAGTTGCTGTAACATGTCAGTAAACGTTCACATGGGGGCTTAGCCATCTCTGACCATGTGCCGAGAGCGCTTGGGAGTCCAACGTACATGAAGTTTGTGGATGATGGTAGTAGTGACGCTCAACACTTCTGCATCTCGCGCGTCGGGAACGTTGCGCTGATAGTCTAGAAGGATCGCGTCGAGCAGCGGTGGAACCATGCTATCGTTGACCATTTGGTGATCATCGGCTTTCTGGACATATATATCGACGAGTTTCAAGATTTCCTTCTTGATGGTGCGCAGACCTCTCACTTTCGGTGTTTTCGTCTGTACGTTGCCTGTCGATTTGTTAGTGGTGTCCAGTACGCAGCGGAAACGCAACTCACCTCCCGAAGCAACAGCATCGGAAATCAGCTGACTCGACGCTCTATACATGTTCAGCATGTCGTGATAGATTCGGCCGATTTGTGTGTAGAAGTAGCTGCCGATCGACGTGCATGCCGCGACGTTGGTCTTCATGATGTTGCCGATAACCTTGATGGTCTCTGCATCCTGTAGAATGGCGGGATTCTCATTTGCTTGTTGGATGATGTTGTCCCATGCCTGGTTGGGCAAGGCCATCAGATTCTCTATCAGACGGTCTTGCATCGCCTTTTGGCCCTGGGCCGATATCATGAAGCCGCAGGCCTCATAGAATGTGTGAACCTGCTGCGGTGATAGGTCGCAAGTGATCTTCCGCATGTTGCGAATGATTTCGTCAATAAACGGCTCGCTCTCGCCCGCTTGCATCACCACGAAATGGCGTTTGCATTTGTTCGCAATCTTGATGAAAGTGTCGCAAGCCATGTCCTGAACACCCTCGTGGGACTCATGCATGAACTCGAAGAGCTTGTTGACCACAGTCTTCAAGAACTTCCAGTGAGCCTTCAAAAATCTTGGGTATTGTCCAACAATGTACATGATGTTGGAGGCCACGACAGCTTTGTTGTCTTTGCCGCGCTTCATCTCGGTGAGACCAAGTAGATCCTTGATGACGGTGACGAGGAATCTCTTTTCCGTCTCCTCGTTCATGGCGCCGGATATGGAACCAATGGCCCAGCAGAGAGTGTTGCAATTATTCCAAGACCATTCACTGCCGTCCACCTGTCTCTGTAGCTTCTCGTTCATGATGTTCTCGGTGTCGACAACGTCCAAATGAGTAAGGTAGACCAAGCATTCTCTTGTGGTCTTGTAGAGCTGGATGGTGTCACTCTCTTTGACGAACTCCCGAACAATTTCTCCCTCGTCGTTCTCTACGATGAGGACTTCCTCGGGCCGCACCATCTTTTCCACCATGACTTGTCGCAGACTGGTCAGTACTTGGGAGTATTTGTTCTTGCGCAGGGGGTAATTGGCCAGGGCGCTTGGGTGGGTGGCACCGCCATTTGCCAGGCCACCGACACCCATGTTCACTAGAGGGTTGAGCTCAGTGATGGGGAGTTGCTGCATTTCCTCATACAGTTCTTGCACCAGTTTGGTCCAGTACTCGAGGCAGATCTTGAAGATTTCTCGATCGTCGATCAGACTTATCTTGATAAGATAGAAGTGACCGTGAAGGAGATAATCTGGGTTCGGCAGCTTCTCCACGATGTTGAGGTGGGCACTGAAGAAGTTGCATAAGAAGATGGCAAGGTTGAGAATGTACTCCTGCTCGCTGCCTCGACTGCGGGCGTATAGCTCTCTGAAATTTGAGTCGACCGAGATGGTTCTTGCAACAACGGTCAAGGTCTCGGTGAACATCTGCACCAACTTCTCGTCGTATTGATACTGCTGACCGAGCTGCAAACTGCCGATCTCTGTCAGGCACTTGAGGGTGATGTTTCTGAAGTGGTCGACCTCGAGGAAGCGGGTGATGAGGGTATCTATGAGGTTGGTCTCGAATATGAAGCCGAGGGGGATCCAGTTGAGGAAGCGGAGTAATGTCTCCAAGGTAGCCTTGACCAGTGGTATTGAATTGGCTGTGGTGAGGACTTCGTTGCATAGCTGGAAGATGTTGGAGAACTCCTGGCACATGGTCTGCTTCAGG
>Ga0066648_10001540_pt1 | contig 12360 bp, 15 predicted proteins | sample CryGeyCG12114_NA_FD_59537 | JGI IMG/M metagenome (GOLD analysis project Ga0066648, IMG submission 59537) | Groundwater microbial communities from aquifer - Crystal Geyser CG19_WC_8/21/14_NA | ecosystem: Environmental > Aquatic > Deep subsurface > Groundwater | place: USA: Utah: Grand County... | reverse complement strand
TCATCGGTCAGAGCAGGCGGCTCATAACCACTTGGTAGAAAGTTCAACTCTTTCCAGCCCCACCAACGAAATATGAATTTAAAAAAGCCGCGGATTAAGCGGCTTTTTTGTTTGATCGGTTAACCGTTTGAGCCGTATGCGACACGCGTTTTACCAATTTTTTACGATCATCGGCAAGCGCCTTACCTGGACCATATTCATTTAGGATTTTCTTTTCTATGCCATTGCGATAAGCGGCTGCTTCCTCTTCTGTAAAGCCAGCTTCTATCATTTCGCTTGTAGCGGCAAGCGTATTAAAGTCTTCCTTGTTTCTATGAATCATAACTGAGGCTTTTATCCCCATTATTTCTTGCATTTCATCGGCAGCTCTTTTATAGCGTTTATCAAAAGGGTTGTTGGTATAGTCGCGAACCATACGAGCACCACGAGTTTTATTAAGTTGGTTGTACGTGTCCATAATATTCGAGATGGCGAGCGCGCGAGCGCCAAGTTCCACTGCGGCGCCAGGATGAAGGTCCACATTCGGATCTTCGATAACTTCAGGAGTTTGATAAGACGGCTTTTCGATTCCGAGCTCACGACGAGCATCGTCGTAGCTTATTCCCTGATCTACCAGATGCTCAACGTAGGCAAAATTGTCGTCAAACAATGCATTTCCCTCTTCAATACGATGTACTCGGATTGGTTTTTCGGGTGGCAAGTTATTAATACCAGATGCGTATTCGCTCATACCTTCATTATAGCATAATCGATATATAAAGTCAATTTATAAAGAATTCAAGACACACAAAAACCCGGTATACCGGGCTAATGAGAAGGGCTCACATCCACCACGATATCCGGGCAATTTTGGCACCTGTTTGTTTGAGCTAACTATACCATCCCTCTTAGTATAAGCGCAAGCACTTTTGTAATTTTTCTTACGTTTTTTCAGCATTTCTCAGTCCAACTAAAAAACCGCCCCTGTGAAGGAGGCGGCTTTTTATTAGTAAGAAACTAAGCTTTTTTCTTGATAGTCAAAAAGCCGTTACGTGGGTTTTCTTGAACAACGCGATCTTCTGGTAGATCAACTGGTTCACCCTTTTCGTTCTTTTCAACCTTGGCGAAGAAGTAAATTGTCTGTGGCTTGCCACCGCGCAATGTTACATCTGTTTTGTGCAAGTAGTAAGTTACCCCTTTTGAGTTTGTGTGCTTGTAAGCCATATGTCGTTCCTCCGTTAAGCTTTACTTCACCAGAGTACGCTAGAGCCCCACCCCTGTCAACGTTATTTTTAACACTGAAGTGCCACGTAGATCACCCCAAAGAACGTGAAAATTTCCCTTAAGCGCGTTTATAGTAACGGCGCACGAGCACCCTAAATATGCCGTAACTGATGATCTTAATAACGATAAGCAAGACAACGAGAGCCGAGAGCGCAACAAAAAGGCCAGCAAAGTCGAGCGACCACACGGGAGAAATGTAGTCAAAGCGGTAGTTATCGGCTTCTGGAAGGTTAGCACGTCCGGTAGCGTCTGCGTCAGGCGAGAGTGTTTCTACTCGTTGCAATACACACTGCACGTAGTCGTTACGGAATGACTCCACCCCACCAACAAAGCGGGAGCGACAATCAACGGAAGCTTGTTGGTAGACTGCACTATTTGGATTAGTCCCCTCGCTGGCTGCCGAGAGGGCCGCATCATACGCCCGGTCGTAGCTATACTGCAAGTAAAGCCCATTGCCCATGTCGGTATTCATATGGCCGCTGACATATCGTTGCAAATCGGCAAGCGATCGCTGGATAATATCGGTGTCTCCCGCCTTATCGGCATTTAGCACCGCATCACGACGCTCAACCATACCGAGGTTATTCATTCGCAGCAAAGTGGCGCTCACAAAAAGGAGCGGTACCAAAAGCAAGAGCAACTGCCATGTTCGCAGCGCCCCCATCCCACGTACAATATGCGTACCGAGATTCGTTATTGTTAACGGTTCTTTACTTTGCTTTCCCAAGAGTCCACCCCTTCTATCATTACCAAGTATATCACCTTCGAGTTTCTGCCGTCACCGAGGTATACTAGGACTATGCATATCTACATGGCAGGAGTTGGCGGCGTTGGAATTGGGCCACTTGCAGAAATCGCGAATGGCGCTGGGTACAAGGTCTCGGGGAGCGATCTTTCGGTCAGCCAGACAACGCATGAATTAGCGGTAAATGGAATCAATGTTATTATCTATCCTCAAGATGGTTCACGAATGCGCGAGCTTCATGAGACACAGCCAATTGATTGGTTTGTGTACACGTCCGCATTACCGGCCGGTCATCCAGAGCTGGTGTTAGCGCATGAACTTGGTATTCGTACAAGTAAACGCGATGAATTACTAGAAACTATCATCAGGGAGCGTCGGTTAAAACTGATTGCCGTTGCCGGGACTCACGGCAAAACCACCACTACCGGGATGCTCGTATGGGCGTTCCTGCAGCTTGGCGTGCCGATTAGCTACTCGGTTGGCACAACGCTGAGCTTTGGCCCTGCCGGCCTTTACGACGAAGCGAGCGAGTACTTTGTATACGAATGCGACGAATACGATCGCAACTTTTTGGCATTCCATCCTGACGTTACACTTATTACAACTCTTGACCACGATCACTTTGACACCTATCCAACGCTTGAAGATTACGTTGGCGCATTTCAACAATTCGCCTTTCAATCGGGGAGTGTCACCACATGGAGCGATATCGTTGAGACATTAGGGACGGCGTCAAACATCTCTTCCCTGTCCGAAACTGCGAGCGAAATAACCTTAAGCGGCGAGCACAACCGCCGTAACGCAAGTCTCGCCCTTACGGTACTGACGCGCCTCTTGTCGGCCTCTCGTTCAGAATTAGCTGAAGCGCTCAATAGCTTCCCTGGGACGAATCGCCGCTTCGAGAATCTCGCTGAAAACCTCTATACCGATTACGGTCATCATCCCATTGAAATAGCCGCTACCCTACAGCTTGCGAGCGAGCTGGGCAAGCGCGTGGTACTCGTATATCAACCCCACCAAAATGGTCGCCAGCACGAAGTGAGGGACGAATACACCCCAGAGGTATTCCGCCATGCCGATCATGTCTATTGGTTGCCAACCTATTTAACCCGCGAAAATGAGGGACAGTCAATCCTCACCCCACAGGAACTAGCCCTCTCGATTGCTGAAAAAACAACCTATCCCGAGCTCGATGACGCCTTGTGGCGCATGATCGAAAGCGAACGAGCCAACGGCGCGCTTGTTTTATGTATGGGCGCCGGACCAATTGATGGGTGGATACGTGAAAAGGCTACCGGCAGTACTACTGGGGCCCGATAACGCTTGTATCGTTTAGGTTGAGCTGCTCATCACTGAGGGCGCCTGGATCAAAGGCGCTGTAGCCTTTCGTTTTACCAATGAGGGTATCGTATTTATTCTTAAATTCGTCTAAGGCTTTACGGTCAAGGTCTCCGGTCGCCGAAAAATCATAGTTATCGGTATCAGTTGGAGACACTTCACTCAACGCTTGCTTATACCCGGGACGGCTTAAATCTAGTTGCGCCGTACCACTGATAAGATACAGCGAATATGCCAAAATAGTTAAGGCAATAGTAATGATAAGTGTGGCGCCCAAAAACACCACAAACTGCCACTTAGCCGGAATTCGGTCCATCGACTCGGTTACCTTATTAGGAATAACTCGCATTATCGCCCCTCAATGCTTGTGCGAAGCATCATAAACGTATCGGTGTATCGATCAATGGACGTATTAAGCTCCGCAATATCGTTAGCTACCCGCTCCCGAGCACTGCGAGTGTTAGTAAGGAGCCGGTAAAATCCGCGGGGGTCTGATTCACAGTTAATAGACAGGAGGCTCGAGAAAGAATCGGCGTACGAAATGTAATCATTTTTAAAATCTATAAACTTTTGCGAGATTGCCGAGGTGGTACCCGTAAGCGTTGAAGCATCATAACGGTTGGCGCCAACCCGGCTATTAAATGGTGCAATGAGCCTGTTCAGGAGATTTTCGTATATTCTTCCTCGGTTTATTCGCGTAGCGACGTCTGTTGACTGCAAACGCTGCAGAACCGACTGCGCCTGTTTGCAATTCTGTCGGATCTGTTGAGCCTGGGTGTCATTAATCTCAGAACTTTCGTCCGTGGTTTCGGCTGCCCATACGGGTACACTCACTAGCCCTACCGTTAGGGCAAACATGGTAAGAATCAAAAAATGGCGGATGGGCTTTCGAGTCATGCGCTCTATTATGAGACCCGCACTACTAGGCTGTCAAACTGAGATTCGTTCCTGCCCGACTTACCAAACCGTCACGTAATAAGCCTTCAAGCGCGGGCGTAAATCGATCGTCCACCCCGAGCGTCTCACGTAACACAGATTCGCTCATAGTACATGCCGCTAAGGTCTTTACAATCTGGCCACGCACTTCACGAATCGAACCCTTTAGTGGTGCCTGCTTTTTGTAGTGTCGACTCTGATCGAGCCTCCCGCCAGCAGTCTTTTTGAGGTAGGTCCCATAATCCATTAGTGCCCAATACCATTCTCGGTAATTGTCATCAGGTAAGCTCGCCTGGAGCAGCGGGAGAAGTTCTTTGTCATCAACGACAGTGTTGTCTTCGAAAAAATGGTGAAACAGAATCGTTCGAATGTTGGTTTCAATAAATAGGCTGGGCTTATTAAACGCGTACGCCACTATTGCACCGGCAGTATTTTTACCGATACCAGGAAGGTGAATAAGTTCATCTAATGTATCGGGGAACGTGCCGTTATGCTCATTGACGATTATCTGCGCCGTCTCGTGAAGATATCGCGCCCGCCGGTTATAACCCAATCCCTGCCATAGTCGCAGAACATCACCGAGGCTTGCGGCAGCTAACGTTTCCACGTTGGGGAATACTGCCGTAAACTCCTCGTACTTAACAATCACTCGTGCAACCTGCGTTTGTTGGAGCATTAATTCGCTTATAAGAACGCTGTAGGGGCTATGATTAATTCGCCACGGCATTGTTCGGGCGTGACGGCCGTAATAGCTCCAAACTATGGCTTGAAACGCTTGAATATGGGAGTCATCTATTGAATTCATCTATGACTATTGTAACGACTAAAGTGACAGGAGGCTATCGACTGACGATCCGCCGCTAGATGATGAACCACCGCCAATAAGGTTGGTTAACCCGCTCGATTGAAACTGGCTAATTGCTTGCTGAAGCGCAAGTACCAAGAGAACGCCGGTAATAAGCACAAACGCCACGGCTCCTGCTGTTACCCAAGCGACCGTCCGTTTAGCGAGTCCCTTATACTCTTCGTATCCCGCCAAAGGACGATCGTGCGCATCACGCATTGCGCCATTCATAATAAGTGCAAGATCAACGATTGCGCCAATACCAAACCAGCCAAAGGTGATCAGTTTTACTACCCCGCTCCCGTAGCGACCCAAGTAGAATCGATCGGCACCAAACACACCAAGAAAAAAACTCAGGAAGAAAGCCGCTAAAAAATGCTTGGGAGCGGGTTGCACTACTGGCACAACACTAATAACCGGAGTCGGGAGTGCGTGCTGGTTTAGCAACCCAGGTGGCTGCGGTGAGGTATCCATAAGCATGATTATACAGTGCAGGAGCGTATAATTATAAGGGTCAGTAAACCGATTGGAGATTACCATGAAAACAACAACGTATGTTTTAGCCGGCGGCTGCTTTTGGTGCCTCGATGCCGTGTACCGTCGCGTAAAGGGAGTCTCGAGCGTCGTCAGTGGCTATACCGGGGGAGGCACGATTAATCCAACGTACTATCAGGTGGCAACTGGTGAGACCGGCCACGCTGAAGCGGTTAAAATTGGATTCGACGAATCTATCATTCCAGCGGATGTGATTCTTGATATCTTTTTCTTAGCACACGACCCTACAACACTTAACCGCCAAGGCGCCGACGTCGGGACGCAATATCGCTCCGATATGTTTTATATCGATGATGCTCAAAAACTACAGTTTGAGCAAGCGATCGAACGTACCCAAAATATCTGGGGTAATCCAATTGTTACCGGAGTTATCGCGCTTGATACTTTTTATGGCGCTGAGGATGAACACCAAGACTACTTTAATAAGAACCCTGAGGCAGGTTACTGTAGTGTAGTGATTGCGCCGAAAGTCGCAAAGGTCCGTTCACACTATAGTCAGTGGTTCGTTGAATAATTTGTGAAGTAAAAAACAAAAACCCCGGAATTACCGGGGTTTTATAATACGTAGTTATAATTTAGTCATCAATTGAAGTGAAGTCGAGACGGAATTTTGTGCGGCGGTATGGAGTCGTGCGCCGGGAAACTTCTAAATCTTTAATGAACTTTTCGTTGTGCTTGTATGAATGTGCCATGTGATCCCCTTACATTAACTTTTCTTGTTTGGTTTAGATTGACTAATACTTGCCGCGTGATGCTGCTTCGTACTTCATCCCAACCACTGGTTGAGTCGTTTGAATACCCATATCGCGGCCACCAAACTTGTCTTGTAACCAATCGGCAACGCTATCGCTAAAGGTCTTTGAAGTCTTTCCCGCGATAAATGCGTGGATCCTGTTGTCTAGATTTGATTCACGTTGTTTCACTTTGAAACCCTCCGTTTACTTTATACTCTTCGTTGCCCTTCATTCCCTTAATGGACTCATTAAGGATTACCTTTATGATAGTCGTTACCTGCTGAAGATTTGGTGAGGTTTCTTACGCAGAGGTTGTTAAAATCTGCGCTCAAGCATATGGAAAAAACCATAAAAAATGGTAAAACAATGTTAAAATAAAGGGGTGGAAGAAATAATTAACCTCCTGCCAACTCAAACAACTCAACGCGTTATTAAAAAACGAACGATTCTGATTTACCAAGGTGAAGTGCCCCGCCAGGCGTACATTGTAAAATCAGGCGCGTTCAAGGCGTACCACCTCAATAAAATGGGCGAAGAACAGATCACTGGCTTCCGCACAAGCGGCGATGTCTTCCCGGAAACATGGCTATTTGGCCAAACATCGAGCGCCCTTTATTACTACGAAGCGCTCGAAGATAGCGTCGTTTACAGCGTTGAAAAGCAGACCTTTATGGAACTTATTGACTCTAATACCGAGTTGCAACGTAAAATGCTCGCATATTTTGTTAATAACTACACCAGCTTATTGATGCAAATCAATGCCCTTGAACAATCGCGTGCGGCAGAAAAGCTCCTCCTTATGCTCTATTACCTCCGATTCCGTTACGGTAAAGAATCTAAGCCAGGTGAATATCACCTTAGTATTAGCCTTACTCATACGACACTCGCCGGTCTTCTTGGCTTGACCCGAGAAACAACGACGATTGAGCTTGGTCGCTTAAAGCGCAAAAATATCATCAACTACAATGGCCGAGAGTTTGTTATCTACCAGAATAATCTTGAGAGCAAGTTAGCGCTTGAAGGGTTTGACGACATCCAACTTAAATAGACAGTACTTCATTAAAAAAGAACTCATCGGTGAGTTCTTTTTTAATAGGTGGATGCGAAACACGTTAGGCGAGCGTATTTTTTACGATCTGCAAAATTTCTTTTGGTGATGCCCACGCTTTTAATACGTAACGGTCTGCGCCAAGTCGATATGCTTCATCGATTTCTTCCTGCATATCATAGTTGCTGAACACAATTACTTTAACTTTAGGATGCTTCTCTTTTAGCTTGTAGTTATTTAAAAATTCTACACCATTCATAATTGGCATTCGTAAATCTAGTAAGATTAAGTCTGGTTCAAACTTAGTTGATTGATCAAGCGCATCTTGACCATTATGAGCACTTGAAACAAGGTAGCCTGCTTGTTCGAGGAGGATTTTATACGCCGACGCTAACGTAGGCTCATCTTCGATAATGAGAATATGTTTCATAAGTATTTAAGAATAGTATACGCGAGCCAGTACTCAGTACATGTAAGAATTATTACAAATTTGGTACTTCTCTCGGGAGAGTAACAGTGAATGTAGTGCCCTTTGATGGCTTTGATTTTACCGAAACATCACCGCCATGAAGTTCAACAAGATTTTTTACAAGGTAGAGCCCTACGCCCGTTCCACTTACAAGGTGACTTCGTTCATTATCAATGCGCGAGAATTGCTTAAAGAGTTTATCGACGTCGTCGTCGGCGATGCCGACACCCGTATCTTTAACGATAAAATCGTAATTAGATGATGATGACTTAAGCGACACGGTAACTTGCCCACCAGGATGCGTGTATTTGATCGCATTCGTAACAAGATTTTCTACTACCATGCGCATCATATGAGCATCAGCGTACACTTCGGCTTGCTTTGGAAGCCTATGAAGCAAGGTAATTTCGGCTTCATGAATGGCCTCACTCTGTTCTTCCAGTACCGATACAATCAACTCGCTGAGATCAAACGTCGTCTTACTAAGCACTATGCGCCCAGCGTCTAGCTTAGCTAGATGGAGAATGTCATTAATAATATGCAGTTGACGATCGTTACTGTCGTAGGCTTTTTGTAAAAAGTCTTTTTGCTGAGCCGTAATGTCACCTGCGAATCCTTGAAGCACCATACCGACGTACTGCTTAACGCCGGTTGCCGGCGTCCGAAGTTGATGACTGGCAAGACTAAGAAGTTCATCTTTTGCGTTTTGGATTTCGCGCTCTTTCTCTGAAGATACCCGATGTAAGCGAGCTCGTATTGAGAACAGCATGATGATTGCAAGGAGTCCGCCAAGCAGAATACCAGAAACCAGTACGACAATTGGCCGATCACGTTCTATAAGCGTAAGGAGGTCGGAATTAGAGAACTCATAATCATACGTAAACGCCTGCCCTTCGTAGCGAATTGTCTGGGTATAATGAACCATATCAAATGCAGTAGGATGGACGCCGCCTTCATAAACCTTGTTTGTTCCTTGGTAAACAGTAAGATAAGATCGTGTCTGCTTTTCGGAAGCAGCATATATACTATCAAAAAATTTACTTGCCCTAAACGACACATTAGATGTACCAATAAGGGCGGCGTTACGCTCCTCAGGAGTAGATAGCGGTTTTGTTTGATCAAAGATTGGGGCAAAAAGGATAAAACCTGGCTGAGGTGCCCCATCCGGATCGTCATTTGGTTTAAGGAATTCCGGGAGGCTTGTTAAGATCGGCTTATTTTGTTCGATTGCCTGCTCAATCGCTTGTTTACGAGCCGCATAGGTGTACTCGTCAATGCCTAGGCGGCTGACAAATGCTTCAGTATCTGGGGCTACATACTTTACTAGAATATAGGGATCATTGTCAGATTTCGAAGACGAAAGTGAAAGGCCGTCACTACCGTTAACTGAATTACGTTCGTCTATAAAAGCTTGCGCCCTGTCCCTATCCATTACTTCAGCGTAAGTTACCGCGTTAATTGAAGGAAAGTCAGTGGTAATATTATAAGCACCAACAAATGAGCCCCAACTTTCCTGACTACTTGAACCGGCATTAATTAAACCGGCTCCACCTGATGCAATAAGTTCATAGGCAGACAGATTGCTTGAAAGCTTTAGAGAGTCTTCTTGAGCACGCCGTTCAATAGCCCGATCGCGCGTACTATCTAAGGTATCCTTAGCAAAAGTAGACGCTACAACAGAAGCTGTAGCGAATACGAGGAAAACAATTAATGGCAAGGCTATAACCGGGCGGCTTAATAGCCGCAACCGGGTATACCCAAACTTCTTTGTTCTTGCCAGCGGTGTCATGTAGGAACTATTATAACGATCCTACACCTTTACGTCCAAGCTTTACGCTTAGCGAGTGTTGCGACGTGTGTCTGAGCGAACGTTTTCAGCAGTTTCACCGGCAGTTGCACGAGCACTACGGGCACGTTCACGAGTTTCATTAGCAGCTGACTTTGCTTCATCACCAATTCGATTGGCAGAGCCACGGAGGCTTCCGGCGAGATCTTTAGCTTGGTCTTTTAGATCATCAGCGCCTGAGCGTACAGAGTGGTAGCCATCGGTAACGGCACCCTTTACCTGATCGGCTTTACGCATTGTTTTTTCACGAGCGTCCGCCGCTTTCGCCTTAAGCTCTTCACGAGTTTCTTCGCCGCTCTTTGGAGCGAGTAATAATCCGGCGATAAAGCCGATTGCTGTTGCGATGAGTAGTTTTGGTGCTTTCATAGTAGTCTCCTTAATTATAGTTATTTAGCGCTTAAAAAGATTGCGCGCTTGCTTGAATACGTTCGCTGGCGTAAACCACGACGTAATAGATGCGATATTGCCAGTTATAAGGTGAATACTTGCAATAAGCTTTTTCACCTTTACGAGTACGATAATAATTACCGCAAGTAGTGCCAGTATCACGACGGATAACAGAATCACAGCGGCTGTTAGCAATCCGACAATCAGATTTGAATCCATGCACTTGTCCTTTCTTTATATAGTGATGAACTTAGTATCACCTATACCTCTGTTACGTACAGTAAAAATTATTACAACATTTGCTATATGTTATGGCGTCAAGCGATTAATGTCACGCGGGAATAGTGATGCTTCCTTAACGTTATTAAAGCCAAGGATTTTTTGTGTTAAGCGTTCAAGTCCCATGCCGAAACCGCCATGTGGTGGCATGCCGTATTTCATAGCGCCTAGAAGTGGCGCGAAGCCAGCATCGCTTGGGTCACCATGCGCAAGCGCCTGGAGCTGATCCACTACGATGTCGTAGCGGTTTTCGCGCATACTGCCAGTCGTAATTTCCACACCACGGAACAGGAGGTCAACGCGATCGGCAATCTCACCGTTTTGCTCATTCTTTTTGTGATAAAATTTCATTTCACTTGCTGGCCATTCGCTCACAAATACTGCTTCGCTGCCAAGATTCTTCTTGGTGTAGTCACAGATCCAGCGCTCTTCGTCTGGGCGAAGGTCTTTTTCGCCGATCGTACTCGTTCCGGTCGCCTTGGTATAGCGCTCGTGAATTTCGGCCATAGATATGACTGGAATTTCTTCTGCAAGTAACGGACGTGTCGCATTCCAGCGCTTAAGTTCCGGCTCGTAGGAAGACCATACATCGTTGACAACACGGTTCAATAACCCACTGAGTAAGGTACGCAAATCAGCAAGGTCTATAAATCCCAGTTCGGCATCAATTGATATGTATTCAGTCATGTGCCGGGTCGTGGCACTTGGCTCAGCACGGTAGACTGGTGCAATTTCATAGACACGTTCAAATACGCCGACCATCATTTGCTTATAGAACTGCGGACTCTGTGCAAGCGTAGCTGTTTTACCAAAGTAATCAAGTTTAAAGACTTCGGCGCCACCTTCGGTAGCTTCGGCTAATAATTTTGGTGTCCGGATTTCGGTAAACGATAGCTCGTCAAGATATGCACGAACGGTGCGCGTAATAAGGGCCTGAATTTCAAAGACCGCTCGTTCCTGTAAGTTGCGCAGGCCAAGCACGCGGTTTTCAAACAAGGTATCAAGGTGCTCAGGCTTGTGACTGAGCGGTTTGTCGATCTCAATTGGCGATTCTTCTAGGACCGGAACCTGCACATCAAGCGTCACGTCGTGGAGTTCAGCACCACCCGGTGCGCGCTCATCCGGCACAACGGTACCCGTGATACTCAAAATTGTACCAATCTGCAAGCCACGAAGCTTTTCGATTTCGTCACCCTTCTCTACTAATATCTGTGTTACGCCACTGCGATCACGGACACTAAGAAAGTTAAGCCCACCAAGAAGGCGCTTTTTGTGTAGCCATCCAGTAATTGTAATTGTCTCGCCGGCATGTGACGAAACATCTGTATGTAATACTCGTTCCATTGGGGTAATTATACCACCTCTGTTAGAATCTCCCAATTGAACTACCGCTCAAACAGGCAACGGAGAATATTATCGAGTGTAAGCAGGCCAACCGTTACGCCATCGGCGTCTTGGACAATCAAAAACGGCGCTTTAGAACTACGTAAATACGTTAGTGCGTCCGTAATTAATGTATCGGGTTCAATAAAGTGTAGCTCCGGACTCATTGCCTTAAGGGCGGTCGGAGTCTCCTTCATATCAAGGCTCGTGAGGCGCTCAAGGTGGAGTATTCCTACGATCGTATTTAAGTCGCCGTCGGTCACCACAAACGCCTGTTTCCCTGTTTTATAGAGTTCATCAAGCAGTAGGGGCCCAAGTACCTCCGCCTTATCCACCGCTTTAATAGAGCGTCGTCCACTCATCGCATCGCTTACGCTTAATCCAGTGAACTCAAGCGCCGAATGGATTAAGGCTCGCCGTTCAGATTCTAAAAATGTTGCGCCATCAAGAAGATGTAATAATTCTGCTTCGGAATGGATGCGTCGGTTCGTTGTTGTTTTACTGATGGGCAAAAAGAAAAAGAGTTTACGCCG
>Ga0066648_10001539_pt1 | contig 12361 bp, 16 predicted proteins | sample CryGeyCG12114_NA_FD_59537 | JGI IMG/M metagenome (GOLD analysis project Ga0066648, IMG submission 59537) | Groundwater microbial communities from aquifer - Crystal Geyser CG19_WC_8/21/14_NA | ecosystem: Environmental > Aquatic > Deep subsurface > Groundwater | place: USA: Utah: Grand County... | reverse complement strand
TCATTTTGGGAGCACGTCGCGGGCGAAGTACGCGGTCGCCCGGCGCAGGATCTCGTTCTCCTGCTCCAATTGCTTGGCCCGCTTGCGCAGCTCGCGGTTCTCGGCCTCCAGGTCGACGCCGGCGCCCGAGGCGACCGTCGACGAGCTGGTCCCACCGGTGAGGCCGTCCTCGCGGTCGGCAATCTTCAACCAGCGCTGCAGGCAGGGCTCAGAGACCCCGAAGCTCCGAGCGACTTCCGCGATCGACCGGTCGCCCTCCCGGGCCACCGCGATCACATCACGCCGGAACTCCTTCGGGAACGGCTTGGGCACGATGCTGATCCTCCCAGCGAGGCCGCAGCCTCACAGGCAAGGAGTCAACTGAACCGGGGGCAGTCCCGGCAGCGTCTACGGGCACATCAACGACTACTTCGTGACGGCCGGGCAGTACGTGTCCGCGGGTGAGGTGATCGCGGAAGTGGGCAACCGGGGTGAGTCGACCGGTCCCCACCTCCACTTCCAGGTCAACACCGACGGGCTGCACGCGGGCGCGATCAATCCCATCCCGTGGCTGGCTGAGTACGGCGTCTCCATGGGTGGCCGCTGTCGCTGATGACTGGGCGTGGGAGCCGGCGCATCGAGTGGATCAGGGAGCCGACGTGTCTGACCACCCGCCGGTCGCGCAGCGCCGGGATCGGCAGCCGCGGCTGGCGCGCCGGTGGCGTCGATGGGCAGCGACCGGCGTGCTCATCGTCGCCGCTGCGCTCGTCGCCATGGCCGTCGACGTCCCGGCGGTGGAAACCGTTCGCGGTTGGCTTCCAGGGCCAGGTCCGATGCGCTGGCTCGCCGCGACGGCCGCACTGTCGGCGGCGCTCCTCTTCCCGACACCGCGGTCTGCCCTGTCCGTGCTCGCCGGCGCCCTCTTCGGCGTGGCACAGGGGCTGCCCCTCGTCCTCGTCGGCGGCCTCGTTGGCGCCCTGGCGGGCTTCCACGCAAGTCGTTGGCTGGGCCGGGGGCTGATCCCTCGTCTCACCGAGAACCGATTGGCTCGTGTGGACGACCTGTTCCGCCGGCACGGCCTGGCTGCAGTGCTGACCGCGCGGATGATGCCGGCGCCACCGTTTGCGGTGGTCAGCTATGCCGCTGGCCTGAGCAGCGTTCGTGTTGTGCCGTACATGGCGGGCACCGCCATCGGCCTCCTGCCGGGATCGGTGGTCTACGTGAGCATCGGCGCGTCGGTCATGAGCACCGACGCGTGGTCTCAGTGGCTCACCACCCCCTGGCTGCTCGCGCTGGCGGCCATTGCGGCCGGGGCAGCCGCCGCAGCGACCTGGCTGCGACGACGACGCCGGGCCGGTGGGCCGGCTCCCCACAGCGGCGATCCGACTGAACGCCAAACATCGCCGACGCGAGGAGACGGCAACCCAGCCGCCCGGACGTCACGCCCGGACGGCCGGCCATGGGTCAGCCGCAGCCGCCACCGAGAGAGATCCCTCGCGCCGCCAACCAGGGAACCGGATTGACGCGGTTCTGGTAGAGACCGCCCAGATGCACCTCGAAGTGGAGATGTGCGCCGGTGGACTGTCCCTTGTTCCCGATCTCCGCGATCTGCTGTCCCGCAGCCACCTGCTGTCCTGCTTGGACGAAGTACTGGTTGATGTGGCCGTAGACGGTGATCGAACCGTCGGCGTGCTGTAGGTAGACGGCCAAGCCGAAGCCACTGGCCGGCCCCGCCTGGAGGACGGTTCCTGCCTCCGGTGCGTAGATCGGCGTCCCGATGGCGTTGGCGATGTCGACCCCGAGATGGGTCGTGCCCCAGCGGGCGCCATAGCAGGACGTCACCCGCCCTGAGGTGGGAATGCCGGCGGCCGGGGCATCCGGTCCCCCTTGAGCCGCCTGCTCCGCCGATGCACTTGAGGCCACTGGAGCGGCTGCACCGCCCAGTGAGCGGACTCGATCCCGCGCCTCCCGGAGTTGCTGCTCCAGGGTGGCCTTCTGGCCGACGGCGGCATCGTAGGTGTGCTGGGCCGTGGCCAGTTGCTCGTTGGCGACCCGCTCGGCCTCCTCAGCCGCCTGCGCCGCCGCGTCGCGGGCGTCGAGGGCCGCCTTGGCCGCCTCGGTTGCCGCCTGCTGCTCCCGCTCGACCATCTCTAACTGGTCCAGCTGCTCCGCGCGGTCGTCCCCGAGATGTTGGAGGGTCGCGGCACGCTGGAGGACCTCTTCAGCACTGCCCGCGCTGAAGAACGCTGCGGCGCTGCCGTAGGCGTCAGCCCCCATGTAACTCTGGCGACCGAGTGCAGCGACGTCCTCCTGCGTCCGCCCGACGGCGGCCTGCGCGGCGTCCAAGGCGGCCGACTTGGCTTCCGCCTCCCGCTGAGCAGCGACGAGTTCCGCTTGGGCGACGAGGTTCTTGTCGGCGACCGCCTCGGCTTCGATGGTCAGCCGCTGGAGAGTCTCTTCGGCGTCGATGACCGATTGTTCGATGTCACGGAGCGCTGACTCGGCATCGCCGAGGGTGGGCTGGCTGCTCGTCACCGCAGTCGCGCTCGGGGCGGCCACAGCGGTTGGACCGCCGAGAGCGACAACGGCGACGGTACCCAGTGCGAGGGCCGGCGCTGCGAGCGCTCTACCGGTCCAAAGCCGACGCTGATGGGCACGGTGGTGCAGGTTGGTTCCGTACGGTGTCGCCAACGCGACGGGCTCCGTTCTCCCTCGCCGTCTACCGAGTTAGCTGACGGGTTCGGGCAGGAGACAGCCCTACTCGCGGCGCGCTGGGCGCAGGAGATTCACCCCAAGGGAACGGTGGGTCCCCGGTCCACCACCGGACGGTGGCAGTTCGACGGGGCCCGCGCGAGGTCCTCGGGAAGAGGAACGCGGCTCGAACGGGCCGGGCGTCAAAGTTACTACGATGCGCGATAGTTGTCACGATCGGATAACGCCCGAGGCGCGGTCAGTTTGGGATGCCAAAGCCTCGGGACCCGATGTGCAAGAAGTGGGGTGGCTCAGCGTCGGTAGGCCTGACGTCAGAGCCCGGGTGTTATCAGGGCCGGGAGGCCGGGACGCTGGGGCTCGTCCGGGCTCGGTGGGCCGCCGGTCAGTTCATGCACCGTCTCAACCACCGCCAAATCGCCAAGGACGGCGCCGTGGCGAGATGCCCGCGCCTGCGGCCCTCGACGCAGACTCGTCAGGAGCTGACGGCCAACGCGTTACGTACCGTTCTCCCCCGTGCGGCTGGCGTGATCACGGAACCGTGTCTCCATCCAAAGGCACAGCGAACCGCCAAACGGGGCCGAGCGGTACCACTGGACAGGATGCCGGACAACAGGAGGTTGCCACCCGAGGAGCCTGATAGAGAGTTGCGCGCAGCTGTGTTCACCTGAAGCTCGTTTCCGAGTCAAATGACGCACCGCCCACCGCAAGCGCGCCGGCGGGCGCTGGCTCAGCCCGGACGAGGACCCGCTGGAGGAGGTCAGCTACACGAAGGGCAGCGACAAGACGGGCGCGAGCTCCAAGTGGGTGCCGCAGCACAAGCGGCCCGAGACGACGATGGTGGAGAAGGCCATCGAGGCGGCCGCGGAGCTCGGCCGCTGGGAGTGGCTGCCCGACGCCATCCGCACCGGCGGGTTATTCGCGGCCCGGCTGGCCGAGCAGCTCGGCCTGCGGGCGATCGACGTCGACCTGCGCAAGCGCGAGCTGGACGTCAACGGCGTGTGGGAGACCCCGCCCAGCGGTAAGCGGGCCGGTCAGGGCAAGGTTCGGGTCGGGCGGCGCAAGCCGTACCCGAAGAACGGGAAGCGCCGCACCACGCCCTACGTCGGCTCGATGCAGGAGATGTACCGCCGGCGCGTCGCGATCGCCTTCGGGATGCCCGAGGACACCGACACCGAGGTCCTCGCCGCGCGGGTCGACGAGGAGCGGGAGCGGCGCGCTGAGCTGACTGCCAACGGGGACTGGCGGGACGCCGAGGTGCCGGTGGCCGAGACGCGGTGGCTCTTCCCGGGGGAGGACGGCGCCCCCCGACCGGGGAGCAGTTCAACAACGCGTGGCACGTCGTCCGCGACGCGGTCGGATCGAGGAAGACCATCCCCTGCCGCAACCTGCGGCACCACGCCGTCCTGTGGTGGAAGGCCCACCTGCCGCAGACCGACACCGACGACGCCCCCGGCTGGGAGACCATCGCGGACTGGTCGGGCCACGACGTCCGCACCCTGATGGCCTACTACGTCATCCCGTCGGAGGAGGCGACGAAGCGGGCCCGGGGGCGTCTCGACCTGCTCTGACGCCGGACGACCGGCGAGGGGCCGGGCTGCCATTCGCACCCCGGCCCCTCGCCGCGTTCAGGAGGCCTCTACGACGCCCATCATCCCGTTGTCCTCGTGGTCGAGGATGTGGCAGTGGTAGACGGTCCGGCCGTGGAACCTGTCGAACGCGATGCGGACGGTGACCTCGCTCGCGGCCGGGATGTTGACGACGTCCTGCCAGCGGATGTCGTCGACGGGGCGACCGGCTTCCGCGACGATCTGCATGGGCCACACATGCAGGTGCATGGGGTGGTCCATCGGTGAGGTGTTGGCGATCGTCCACTCCTCGACAGCCCCGGCAGTGACCGCCTGGTCGACGCGGTCGGGGGCGAACTCGCGGCCGTCGATGGTGAAGCTCATCCCGCCGGGGCCCATGCCGCCGCCCATGCCGACGGCGAAGACCAGCCGACGCCGTCGTGCCGGTTCAGGCCCCCGCAGGTCCCGGGCCGCCGGCTGGGCGGGCGCGCCGGGCTGGGCGGCGACGGCTGCACCGGTGACCTGGAGTGTGGCGATCGTCCCCACCTCGCCGGAAGTCCCGCCGCCCATCATGCCGCCCATGCTGCCGCGGTCCACGCCGAGCGCCTCGAGGGCGCTGGTGCCTTCCGCGGCGGTCACCAGCAGGTCGGCGCGGTTGCCGGGGGCCAGGACGACCTCGCCGACCCGGCGCGGGACCGGGTAGCGCCCGGAGTCGATGCCGAGCAGATCGAGCTGTTGCCCGTCCAGCCGCAGCCGGAGGTAGCGGGCCACGCAGGAGTTGACGATCCGCCACCGCTCCCGTTCACCCGGCCGCGCGGACATCGTGGGGCGGGTCTGGCCGTTGACCAGGACGAGCTTCCCCTCGCGCCCCATCTGCCGGGACATCGCCGAGGGCTGCTGCAGCCGCCCGGACGCATCCAGGGTGATGTCCGAGACCACCAGGACGCGCTCCCGGGCCACGGGCAGCTCGGCCGGGTCCTCCACCACGATGGCGCCGTACAGGCCGCCGAAGACCTGGTCGGCCACCATCCCGTGATGGTGCGGGTGGTACCAGTACACGCCCGGCGGGTGATCGTCGGGGAGCTGGTAGTCGTAGTCGAAGGACTCCCCTGGCTGCACGGCGACGAAGACGTTGTCCCCGTGGCCCTCCGGGGACACGTGCAGCCCGTGGACGTGCAGGTTCGTCGAGTCGGCCAGCCGGTTGACCAGCGTCACCTGCAGCCGGTCGCCCGGGCGCAGCCGCAGGGTCGGCCCGGGGAGGCTCCCGTTGTAGCTGAACGCTGTCGCGCTCCGGCCGCCGATGGTCACGGGGCCCTCGGCCGCCTCGAGCCGCACCCTCAGCACGCCGTCCGCGCTGCGCAACGTGTCGGGCTCGGCGAGGCCCGCGCCGCTCCTCGGCTGGAGCAGCGACCCCCGCGGCCAGAGCAGCCCCGTACCGCCCACCGCGGCGCTCAGCAGGCCGAGTCCACCGAGTTGCAGGGCATGCCGCCGGCTGATCGGCCGCATCAGGGCCCCTCGGCAAGAACCCGCAGCCGCTCGCGGTACTCCTCGGTGGTCAGCTCCCCCCGCGCGTAGCGCTCGTCGAGGAGCTGCCGCGCCCCGGAAGTCTCCGACTGCCTGCCCTGAGCCCCGCGGTTGCCCCCGGTGAGCCCGCCACCCACTGCACGGACAGCCACGACGGCGACCAGCGCTACCCCGACGACGAGGAGCAGCCAGAACAGCCACATCCAGCTCATGCCGGCGCCGAAGCCCATCATCCCGCCACCTCCGCCTCTCATGGACCCGTGCGAAGGAGCACTGAACGCGCACGGGGGTCTGGTGCCCCTCCGAGCATACCCCTGGGGGCATAGCGAGCCGGGTGCTACGGTTGTCTCACCCATACCCCCCTGGGTATCCACAGACGTGAGGAGTTGACGTGATTCCCGAGATCGACCAGAAGACCTTCGCCGCCCGCCTCACCGCGGGCGACGCCCTGGTGGTGGACGTCCGCGAGGCCCGCGAGTACCGCCCCGGCCATGTGCCGGGCGCCCAGAACCTGCCCCTGAGCGTGCTGCCCGTCCGGCTGCCGGAGCTGCCGAAGGACCGACCGGTGTACGTGATCTGCCAGTCCGGCGCGCGCAGCGCGCAGGCCACCGCGCTGATGCGCGAGGTCGGCATCGACGCCGCGAGCGTCGCCGGCGGCACCGGCGCCTGGATCGAGGCCGGCCGCCCGGTCGAGACCGCCGCCTGATCACCCACGAACCGCTTGAGAGGAGCTTCGCGATGACGATCTCCGTCATCTCCCTGGACACCCCGGGACTGGGGGACCGCACCTACCTCGCCCACGACGGCGAGGTCGCCCTCGTCGTGGACCCGCAGCGCGACTACGACCGCGTGCTGGGTCTGGCGAAGGCCCTCGGCGTGCGCATCACCCACGTGTTCGAGTCGCACATCCACAACGACTACGTCACCGGTGGCTACGAGCTGGCCCAGGAGACGGGCGCGCAGTACCTGCTCAACGCCGCCGACCCGGTCTCCTTCGACCGCGTCGGCGTCCGTGACGGCGACGTCATCGAGATCGGGCACCGCATGCGGGTCCGGGTGTTGCTGACCCCCGGGCACACCCACACCCACCTGTCCTACGCGCTGTCCGACGGGGCCGAGCCGGTGGCGGTCTTCACCGGCGGGTCGCTGCTGTACGGCTCCACGGGCCGACCGGACCTGCTCGGCCCCGACCACACCGACACCCTCGCCCACGCGCAGTGGCACTCGGCCCAGCGGCTGGCCGCCGAGCTGCCCGACCCGACGGCGGTGTACCCGACGCACGGCTTCGGCAGCTTCTGCTCGGCCACCCAGTCCGGCGGGACGGCGAGCACCATCGGCCAGGAGAAGCTGACCAACCCCGCGCTGACGCGCGACCTGGAGACCTACGTCGAGGAACTGCTCGCCGGGCTGGACGCCTACCCCGCCTACTACGCCCACATGGGCGCGGCCAACTCCACCATCCCGGGCGACGCCGACCTGTCGCCGCCGGCCGAGGCCGACCCGACCGAGCTGCGCCGGCGCATCGAGGACGGCGAGTGGGTGGTCGACCTGCGCACCCGCACGGCGTTCGCGACCGGGCACATGGCCGGCACCGTGAACTTCGGCCTCGACGGCCAGTTCGTCACCTACCTGGGCTGGCTCATCCCCTGGGGCACCCCGATCACGCTGCTCGGCGAGACCGCCGAGGACGTCGCCGAGGCCCAGCGCGAGCTGGTCCGCATCGGCATCGACCGGCCGGCCGCGATGGCCACCGGCACGCCCGAGCAGTGGGCCGGCGGCGAGCCGCTGCGGAGCTATCGCACCGCGACCTTCGCCGACCTGGCCGCCGCGTTCAACGCCGGACACTCCCCCGTGGTGCTCGACGTCCGGCGCGACCAGGAGCGCGCCGAGCGGCACATCGCCGGCTCGGTGCACGTCCCGATCCACGAGGTGCTGCAGCGCCTGGACGAGGTGCCGACCGGCCCTGTGTGGGTGCACTGCGCCGGCGGCTACCGCGCCGGCGTCGTCGCCGCCCTGCTCGACGCCCACGGCATCGACGTCATCGCCGTCGACGACTCCTTCGACAACGCCGGCCCCGCCGGCCTCGACCTCACCCCGAACGCCGCCCAGCAGGAGATCGCCGCGTGACCCGCACCATCGACGCCCCCACCCTCGCCGACCGCCTCGGCGACACCGGCAGCCCCGACCCGACGCTGATCGACGTCCGCACGCCGGCCGAGTTCGAGGCCGGGCACATCCCCGGCGCGGTCAACATCCCGCTCGACGAGCTGCGCGGCCAGTTGGGCGAGCTTCGCGAGGTCCTGCACGACCACGACGTCGTCCTCGTCTGCCGCTCCGGCAACCGGGCCGGCCAGGCCCAGCAGGCCCTCCACGCCGCCGGGCTGACCTCGCCCACGGTGCTCTCCGGCGGCATCGTCGACTGGGAGAGGACCGGCGGCCCCGTGAACCGCGGCCGTCAGTCCTGGGAGCTGGAGCGGCAGGTCCGCCTGGCCGCCGGCTCGCTCGTGGCCGCCGGCGTCCTCGCCAGCACCGTCGCCCCGAAGGCCAAGTGGCTCTCCGGCGCCATCGGTGGCGGCCTGGTCTTCGCCGCGGTCTCGAACACATGCGCGATGGGCATGGCCCTGGCCAGGATGCCGTGGAACAAGCGCGGCGCCCGCCCCACCGGGTCCGCGCTGGACCAGATGACCCGGACGCGGTGACCCCATGCTGATCGCCGCCACCGTCGCGCTCGCCGCCGTCGTGGGACTGACGCTCGGTCTGCTCGGCGGTGGCGGGTCGATCCTCATGGTGCCGCTGCTGGCCTACGTGGCCGGCATGCCGACCACGGAGGCGGTCGCCGCTTCCCTCGTGGTCGTCGGCGCGACCTCCGCGGTCAGCGTCATCGGGCACGCCAGGGCCGGCCGTGTCCACTGGCGCACCGGGCTGCTCTTCGGCGCGACCGGGATGGCCGGCGCACTCGCCGGTGGGCTGATCAGCGGACACCTCCCCGGACAGCTGCTCATGAGCGGCTTCGCGGTGCTCATGGTGATCACCGCAGTGGCCATGCTGCGCGGCCGGCGCGGCGCCGCCTCGTCGGGGCCGGTCCGGTCCTCCCCCGGGCGGGTCCAGCTCATCGGCGCCGGCGTCGGGCTGGTCACCGGCCTGCTCGGTGCCGGCGGTGGGTTCCTCATCGTCCCGGCGCTCACCCTGCTCGCGGGCCTGCCGATCGCCGCGGCCGTGGGCACGTCGCTGCTGGTCATCGCCATGAACTCCGCGGCCGGGCTCGCCGGGCACCTGACGACGGTCAACGTCGACTGGGCCCTGATCGCAGCCGCCACCGCCGCCGCCGTTCTCGGCAGCCTGGTCGGCGCCCGACTGCTTCCCCGCGTGCCGGCGGAGAAGCTGCGCCGCGGCTTCGGCTGGTTCGTCCTGGGGATGGGCGCCGTCGTCCTGGTCCAGCAGGCCCCCGACCACCTGCAGGTCCCCGCGGTGCTGGTCGTGGCTGTGCTCGGCACGGCGATGGGCACCTGCTCGGCAGTTGTGCCCCGATGCCCGCTGCGCCCCGCCGGCGCGCGGGCGGCCGGGGCCTGACCCGCTGCGCGGCACCGCGGGAATGTGCGGGCGTCGTGCGACGCTCGATCAAGCAGTACCCGCCGGGGTATCACCCGGCGGACGGGAGAGGATGAAGAACGTGCAGCTGGAGAACACCGACGTCGTGGGCGATGTGATCAAGCGGCTGCGCCGGGCGGAGGGGCAGCTCGCCGGAGTCATCCGCATGCTGGAGGCCGGCCGCGACTGCGAAGACGTCGTCACCCAGCTCGCCGCCGTCTCCCGCGCCCTGGACAAGGCCGGGTTCGCGATCATCGCCACCGGCCTGGAGCAGTGCATCACCGCAGGCGAGGACGGCGGGGGCGTCGACCGGGCCCGCTTGGAGAAGCTGTTCCTCTCCCTCGCCTGACCACTCACCAACCGGGGTGAGAACGGCGCCGGCACCCCCAGCCGACCGCCAGGCGCCACGTCTGAACACGAACGCCAACAGACGCCACCCCCAGCCGCGTCATCCCGCTGTCATCGCCGGATGGCGATGAAATCGAACACGAACGAGACCTCCGTCGGATCGTCGGTCAGCGAGACGACAGCCCTGTCGGCGGCGGCGTGCATGTTCCGCAGCCTGGGCGATCCCGCGCGGCTCGCCATCCTGCGACACCTGTCGCTCGGCGAGCACAGGGTCGTCGACCTGACCGCACACCTGGGCCTGGCCCAGTCCACCGTGTCGGCACACCTGGCCTGCCTGCGCGATTGCGGGCTGGTCACTTCCCGCCCGGAAGGCCGGGCGTCGATGTGGTCGCTGACCCACCCCGCCGAGTTGCTCGATGCACTGGCCGCCGCCGAGCGCCTGCTCACAGCCACCGGCGACGCGGTCGCGCTGTGCGCCACCTACGGCGAGGCGGCGAACCGGTGAGCAGCACGACCGCTCCGCGGCTGACACCGGCCGACCGGACACGGCTCGGCCGGCGGGCCCAGTGGCTGGCCGGCGCGAGCGTCGTCTACAACGTGCTCGAGGCGGTCGTCGCCGTCGCTGCCGGCCTGGTCGCCGGCTCGGTGGCGCTGGTCGGGTTCGGGCTGGACTCCGTCGTCGAGGTGTCCAGCGGCGTGATCATCCTGTGGCAGTTCCGGCACCGGATGCCCGAGACCCGCGAGCGGCAGGCGCTGCGACTGATGGCGATCGCCTTCTTCGCCCTCGCCGCCTACGTGACCGTCGAGTCCGTGCGCGACCTGTTCTTCTCCGCCGGCGAGCCCGCCTCGTCACCGGTCGGCATCGGCCTGGCCATCGCCTCGCTGGTGATCATGCCGTTCCTGTCCTGGGCCCAGCGCCGCACCGGCCGGGCGCTGGGCTCAGCCACAGTGGTTGCCGATTCGACCCAGACCCTGCTGTGCACGTACCTGTCGGCAGTGCTGCTGGTTGGTCTGGTGCTCAACGCCACCCTCGGCTGGGGCTGGGCCGACCCCATCGCCGGGCTGGTCATCGCCGCGGTGGCCGTCCGCGAGGGAGTTGAGGCGTGGCGGGGCGAAGGCTGCTGCGCTCCCGCCCACCCCGGCGGGCACGCCGACGACGACTGCGGCTGCAGCGACGGCTGCGCCGATGCCTGCTGCACGCCCGCCCCCGCGGCACTGCAGAACCTGGAGCTGACCCGCCGGGAGACGGGCCGGTGAGCGGAGGCCCCGGCCACGCCGGGGGCCACGGGCACGACCACGCCGGCGGTGCGGCCGGCAACCGCCGCCGCCTGGCGGTCGTGCTGGCGCTGACCGCCGGCGTGCTGGTCGTCGAGGTCGTCGGCGCGCTGGTGTCGGGGTCGCTGGCACTGCTCGCTGATGCCGCGCACGCCTTCGTGGACTCCGCCGGCCTGGTCATCGCTCTGGTCGCGGCCACCCTGGCGCTGCGCCCGGCCACCGCCAAGCGCACCTGGGGCTACCGCCGGGCCGAGGTGCTCGGCGCCACCCTGCAGGCCGCGGTGCTTCTTGCCGTGGGCGTCTACGTGGTCGTCGAGGCCATCCACCGACTGATCACCCCCACCGAGGTCGCCGCCGGCCCGGTGCTGATCTTCGGGATTGTCGGCCTGGTCGCCAACACGATCGGGATCGTGGTGCTCACCCGCGGAGGCGGGCACGGTGGCAACGTCAACATGCGTGCGGCCCTGCTCGAGGTCGTCAACGACACCCTCGGCTCGCTCGCCGTGATCATCTCCGCCGTGGTCATCGCGCTCACCGGCTGGGAACGCGCCGACGCAGTCGCGTCCCTGGTCATCGCCGCGTTGATCGTGCCGCGCACTCTGAAGCTGCTGCGTGAGACGGTGTCCCTGCTGCTGGAGAGCACGCCGCCCGGGCTGGACCTGGCACGCGTGGCCAGCTCCCGGGAGGCGGGCGTGAGCACCTCGGAGGCGGAGTCGACGGCCCGCGGCGAGATCCGCAGCCGGCCGGCCAGGTGCTCCTCGGCCAGCGCCCGGATCATCGACGCGTAGCCGATGATCACCTCCGGCCGCAGCTCGTTGAGCCGGGCCACCGTCTCGGCCAGCGGCCCGGCGGCGTTCAGCCGGGCGCTGTCGACCAGCAGCCTGCGCACGCTCGCGGCGACCCGTGCGGACTGGTGCCAGGCGGTGGTCGAGCTGACCACCGCCATCCGGTTGCGGTGTCGCAGCGTGGCGCGGACCCCGGCCCACTCGTTGGCCCGCGCGTAGGAGGCGATCACCGCCGCCCACTCGCGGGCATCGGTAGGGATGACGCTGCGCCGCCCGGAGCTGCCCGACAGCGCCTTCGTCACCCGGCTGATCACCCGGCCGGTCCAGGCGCTGGCCGGGGCGGCCGCCGACGTCTCCTCCGGGCGGTACGACGTCGCAAGAGCGCGAAGCCCCTCTTCCCGTCGCCGCTGCCGGGCGGCAAGGCACGCGGAAGGCACGACAGTCACTTACCTAGCCGCTGGCCTGCGGAATAGCACCTAGAGTCCCCAGCCTTCCAAGCTGGCCATGCCGGTTCGATCCCGGTCACCCGCTCTCAGACCGCCGCCAGCTCCTGGCGCAGCCACTCCACCACGCGCGCGTTCCAGG
>Ga0066648_10001538_pt1 | contig 12363 bp, 12 predicted proteins | sample CryGeyCG12114_NA_FD_59537 | JGI IMG/M metagenome (GOLD analysis project Ga0066648, IMG submission 59537) | Groundwater microbial communities from aquifer - Crystal Geyser CG19_WC_8/21/14_NA | ecosystem: Environmental > Aquatic > Deep subsurface > Groundwater | place: USA: Utah: Grand County... | reverse complement strand
GAAAGTTGGCCAGAAGTGGCAGGAGTTCAAGCGCAATGGGTGGTGGTGGAAAGGAGAGACGTTGATGGCACCAGGGACTGCGAAGAGCTTGAAAACCATTGGTAACGGTACGGGCGCGAGCAACTTGTAAGGGCGTTGTTTTCGTCTCGTAAGCAACGAAATTGGTGTGGTTTGGGACAACGTATTTTTGGTGAACTATCCTTACTCTGCCCTTCCTGTTGGAGTAGATGCATCTGGGTCAGATAGGTGGCTAGAGGGCCACGGAGACGGAGCGAGGTAGCCTTGTGGCGCTACTGCAGGGGAGCGAGGCTACCCTTGCACATGCATGACGTCTGTGCCTCGGCGTTCTCCCACCTGCACATGTCCTGGTAGGTGCCTCGAAAGTCGGCACATGAGCAAAACCAAGTGCTTATGATCAATCATTAAACGATCCCACCCGCAGCTCGTGAAGTTCTCATTCACTTTCCGTTTCAACCTCATTTGCAGTGAACCCAAATCTCTATCGCCCTTCTATTTACTCTTCTACCTTCACCATGACGCAAGGTAAGCGAACCGTACCAGCTGTGGAGCGTGGCAGCTTCGTTGGATGCTGACGAGTTGTTGTAGCACCGGACAAAGCAAAGGAAAGGCTGAGCCAAATCGAAACCCAGTTGAAGCCCGACTCTCCTGCAAATGCCCTCCCAGGAAGTGGGCTGGGCAAGGACGCTCTTCTCAAGAAGTCCCCCGACGATGTAGTCGTCACCTGTGCGATTCGAAGCCCCTTCACAAAGGGAGGCAAAGGACAATTGAAAGATACAATGGCAGCAGACCTGCTTACATACACATTCAAGAACCTGATCTCAAAGTCGAAGATCGACCCTACGCTGGTCGAGGACATCGCCACAGGTTGCGTACTAGCACCAGGTGGTGGCGCAACCGAGTACAGGGCAGCAGCGCTTGCAGCTGGATTTCCAGACTCGACTGCTGTCAAGTCTCTCAACCGGCAATGCTCTTCGGGTCTCCAGGCATGTGTCGATATTGCAAATCAGATCAAGGCAGGCATGATTGAGATCGGTATCGGCTCAGGTGTGGAATCTATGTCAACCCAGTATGGTCCGGGAGCAGTCACCGAGTTCTCGGATCTTCTGGAGAATCACATGCAGGCCGCAAACTGCAAAGTGCCCATGGGTGTTCTATCGGAGCAAATGGCCAAGGACCGTAAGGTCACTCGAGCAGATCAGGATGCTTTTGCGGCCTCATCGTATCAGAAGGCCCTCAAGGCACAAGAGCAGGGACTGTTCGACGAAGAAATTATGCCCGTCACTGTGAAGTACACCGACCCAAAGACAGACGAAGAGAAGACGATAACAGTATCGAAGGACGATGGCGTGCGACCTGGCATCACTGCGGAGTCGCTATCGAAGATCCGTGCCGCTTTCGCGAAGGATGGCAGCATTCACGCAGGCAATGCATCTCAGGTGTCTGATGGTGCAGCCGCCGTGCTGCTCATGAAGCGAAGCACTGCTGAGCGACTGGGCCAGACAATCCTCGGCAAGTTCGTGAATGCTTCTGTGGTGGGTGTTGCACCGCTGCTAATGGGCATCGGTCCGTGGAAGGCCATACCCGTAGTGTTGGAGAAAACTGGCGTCTCGAAAGATGATGTCGACATCTACGAGATCAACGAAGCCTTCGCTAGCCAATGCGTATGGTGTGTAAAAGAGCTCGGACTCGACGAGAAGAAGGTCAACCCGAAGGGCGGAGCTATTGCTTTTGGTCATCCTCTAGGCTGCACGGGCGCAAGACAAGTAGGCACGTTGTTGACTGAATTAAGGAGGACAGGTCAAAAGATTGGTGTGTCAAGTATGTGTGTAGGGACAGGAATGGGCATGGCAGCTGTTTGGGTTGCGGAATAGAAAACGCGGGGAAGATGGTGTGCTTCACTTTATGCATCTAGTTGTGAAGACAATCACGGACCTTTGATGGCCACGGACTTTCTTGCTCCTTACAGCACACACACGCAACCAATCTTCAGCTTTTGCATCCGTTCGTCTTTTGCCGCAGTTGTCTTTGTCTCTCCAAGATACAGATGTCCTCCTGAACGGCGCTCCTTGCTACGTCTTAAACGCTATCTGCACTCCACCTGTCACATTGCTTTATTGTACTAGCAATCAGTCCACAGAACTCAACCACTATTCATCTCCTCATCATGGGTCGTCTTCTGATGTCAACTCTTGGGTCCTGATGTATTGTCACATCTATACCGTCCAGCAGCATGCTTCCACTCAGGGAGCATCTTTGACTCACAAACTCAGCTTCAACGCAATGAAGCCTTCATCTCGATGGCTTGGGAACCCGTCACCAAGATCTCACAAAAGCTTATCTCATGGAACGCGAGGATGAGTTCCACCAGGGAGGGACGAAGTATCTCGGCATGGCCTTCAGCTCCATTGTGAAAGAATCAAGTTCCGCGAGGGATGCGTCCCGAGGCTGAAACAATAATTGAGTCGTGCTCGTTGAGCCGTGCCAGTAGAATGGGTCGAAGGCTCTTGGCCAACGGCTTTTCGATGCGAAGCTTTACGGAGACTGGAACATAGCATGGTGGTGGTATTGCCAAACAAGGCCTGACGGGAAGGCAACAACTGGCCAGAAGTCCTGCATTAACTCGCTGACAGGTAGTCAACATAGTTCATGATGTCGTTAAGCAGCGGACGACATGTGCCGAGGCATAGAATGTCTGGCGACGAGCACTTCGTCTGGTTCCTACTGTGAGTGATATGTGCTGCGACCAGGTCACGACATTAGCAACTCGACCAGCCTAGGATGCCTCCAAGTGGGCTCTCTTGGCTAATCGTTCCCATAGTCAGGGGTACACCGGTACCTACCTCGTGAAGCAGAAGTACAAGTGGAGCACTGGTACCAAGGGCCAGCATGACCCGTGGTGCTCGACTATCTTACAGAGCCTGGCTTTCTCGTGGCAGGGTAGTGCGCTAGTTCCCACAAGGTCAGGAACGCGTTGATTGCCCAGATAGCTACGTGCTGTACCGCTGCCGTCCTAGGTATCAATCCCGGCGGCAAGCGTTTCTAGCCGACAACGTGACCGTATTGAGCCAAGACTGCGCTACTTCTTCGGTAGCACACGCCGTAGCAGCTCAAGACGACAAATGACGAGAGCTTCCACCGCAGGTACGCCAGAGGAACCTAATGTTGTCCTTCGCCCGTCGCATTCTACACTACAACCCATAACAAAGTCATGTGAACTGGATCCTGTCTCTTACATAATGAATCAGTCTCAAAATGTGTCAGCCATCTAGCAGGTAAAAAAATTGGGTAGGCTTTCCCTTCGGTCAATGGTCAGCTGCGGTCTTCATCGCTTTCGCATTACCATGGCTACCTCCTAACGATGCCAAGCCTGACTTCGCAGAAGCCTGCCTCGAGAAACTACGCACGAAAGTGGCTTTTCGTTGTGCACCTACCCTTTCTAACTGTTCAGCAGAAGTGATGGGCCGCACTAGGAGGGTCAGAGATCTGACCACCAACATCATGATTTGTGAGGAGTTGTACTCAGCCAATAGACTCCGATCTTGTCTTCACACGATGGTGGGAAGTGGAGTACCAAGAGACTTACACTGTTGGTCAATATCACGGTCTTCTATGTATACGCAGCTCACATTGCTTGTCCGTGCAACTCCGGCACAGTCCACATCAACACTCAGATATGCTACTGCTGGCAAGCAATGACCACTGACGTCTTCCGGCTTGGAGCTACTGGGGTACAGATTCGGATGGAGAACTACAGTGTGAAATGAAGTCTTCGCCTGTCCCATTGTCGACCGTTTCTACTGTACTCGAAAACTCGAATAAGCCTGCCTCGAACCGACAAAAAGTAACAAGCTTGCAATCCATCAGTATGTCATATCATGACACGGATGTAGAAGCTTCCGCGAGGCCTTGCGAACCTTATGACCACCTCTGGTTCTCCAATCCGTGATCGCACTCTAGCTCCACCCGCACTCTAAGGACAGTGCCTCCGTCGCCACACGTCGAGATCAAGCAAGGAGAGCCAATATGATGAGCAGACGAAGACATTCTGCTGTAAGCGGATCCCACACGACTCTGTCACCCTGCTACGGAAGGCGACTAGACATCTTGAGCTACTGTTCTTACGTGATCTTGACCTTGCCTTGTGAGCGGTCGCTAATCCAAAGCGAAGGCTTATTCCAAGAAGGCAGGGCAGGACGTTTCACCATTACCAGCTGTCTCGAAGGCATCAAGACAGCGAGGTGGTTGGCCTTATGGCATAGTACCAAGTACCTGTCAGTCAGAACCGCACAATGAACTTTTTACTTGGAAGAGCGAGTTCAATGGCCGACTAACAAAACGGTCAATACAACCTCAGCCGTACGCTATGCTCGAAAGACAGCAATATGCTACCTCAAATGGAACATCGAGATCAAATCAGAACGGTAGCTCAGAATATCTATTGGGTCCATCATGTGCCTGGACCTGCTGAAGCAGACGACAAAGGACTCATCCTGAGCATCGAGGCATACGTTGTGCATGGTGACGATCGAGAAGCATGTGACCAATCGGCATAGTGCTCCACTGCTCTTTTCGCTCGTCATCTCGACTGTGAGGTATGCTATGCGCTGTGAGCCAAGCATTCATCCCATCGTCAGCTGTCGGAGCTTTTATCACGGCTCGCCGATCAGTGGTGTTCTATTGGGAACCACCAGGCTGTCGTGGAGCAGAAGGCTGAGTGCAGGCTGGTAGGTTCGAAACTTACTGCAACCAGCCTCCCTATTTTTCTTCTTTTCTTTCCGCCATGCCTCGTTAGGCGAGGGAGGCCCTATGCATACGCGGACCTACTCGGTGGTGAACAGAAGCACCATCCGTGCTGCTATTCGCCTCGCTCAACTATCATGGCTGCCCTCGAGCATGAGAGGCTGATCGATCCATCGTCGCCTTGCTTGCGTACGCAAGTTCGGTCTTCTCAGCCCTTCGCTTCGCGTATTTACCTGATGGTCCCATCTATATCGCTCTGATTTCGGTTGTGTGGAGTGAGACCCAGCAAAGACGATGTACGAGAGGTTATCTAGACGACTCCCAAGAAATGGCCGGTGGCATGAAGCACCGACTGGTTCCGTACGATCTTTTCCTGCTAAAGCTGTTCAACTCTGCATCTCAGAAAATCACTCAGCCCGAGATCGCACACACAGCTAGTTAAGAGCTGCCAATGCTTCTGGGCGGTCGATCCGCCTTGCCGCCCGCCTACCATCATCTCGACAACGGTTGTCAGATGGCCACTTGGCTCAATTCTTATGCACCTGCCTGTTCTTCCTGTACCCAGCACAAAGTCTGTTCTGTTGACCTTGCTAACATTCTGCAGACATCTGGCTCTCCTACCAAAGGGAGAGCCGAGGCCCGATGAGGCCGCAGCAGGTCCTCAGCCGGCTCTTTGAATGGTCTTGGAGCCAGAGAAGTTTCTATCGCTGGTGGCTGAGCACAGTGTACGATAGCGCGTCTGACTGTCACTCATGCTGCGGCACATGGAGTCAGACAACCTCAAGCGCCGGTGTTGCTACTGCATTCGTCAACAGAAAACTTCACTTGTACTGTTGAGGCGTATCAGCGCGTGTACCAGACGTTCACGTGGTCGCGACCGCCTGGAGTTAGAGTATATGAGGCGCCTGTATTGTTCCAGCGTTCATAAGTTGAGATTTTTGATTTGTCCTGTTCAGGTACCTGGATCCGCGTACCAGAGTGTGCAAGTCTATACTACCGCTGGTTCGCCGAGACAGTTCAACGAGGGAAGAACCACAGATTGCAGCTTTACCAGCATCACTATCCTTGACAAGTATAAGTAAGTAGCAGTACACTACGTTCGTCTCTCATCTCTTCTCATCATCGTTCAAAGTTCACATTCAGCTTGAGGGTTCAATTTTTTTTGCGATTGTTTTTGGCTATTTTACGAATTCGACTAACCGACCGTCCCGGTTCAACCATCCCAGCAAGAACCATCCTACCAACGCCTCGACACGAGCAGATGTTTGCCTGTATACAATAGCGACAACACCCACGACGACTTTGCCACCGGGTCTGACTTGATTCACGTCGCCATGCATTCTCAGCGCTGCATCCGAGTCAAATTGCAACTCATGTCTATGAACTTTTAATGACACCACAAAATTTCAATATTAGTCCGGATCAGAGCCCGCCCGGTCTTACGCCTTGAACGACGTACGCCGTCAGATCTGTTGAGTATTGCCAAAATACCCGAACGTGACCGCAGCGTCGTGTTGCAGTCGTTGGCCATCGAACGTGTTGTCTTGGTAAGAGGATGCTTGACCTGGATTCCAAAGATCGTCAGGAAATGCTTCTTCGTTGGTGATAATCTCTCCGGGTTGGGGATACCCCTGATATCCTTGCCCATGTGTACGTGTCCAATTCATGGCTTCCTGTGCGGACCCTTGGGCGAGTGTGGCGACATCAAGATGTCCTTGAACGGATTGTGTGGGTACGTTCAGAACAGCTGCGGCTTGGGCATGGGTCATGGTCATACCAGAAGCACCAACATAGTTCTGAGCGCGGTTCTGATAGTGACCGGGCACGAGGCCGTGTTGAGTACCGCTGAGGTTTTGCATCAAACCATACGAATGTGGTTGATGCGACATGACGCTCTGGGACAACTCCAAGCCTTGCGGTATTGGCAAGTTCATGTTGCCTGCGGGACCGAAGAAACCCGACGAGAAGTTGTTGGTGTAACCAATCGTGCCTGGCATGTTACCAGGAGCCATAACATGAGGCTGATGAGTCATTGCTAACGTGTTGATGTTGCGGCCCGTAGGACCACCTTTCTTCTTTGGCAGAGATCTCGGTGATGTGCCAGATGATTTCCTTTCCTGCGCGATGCTGGACGAGAAATCGTGTTCCGGCGTTTTCCTGGCCATGGGCATCCTTCTGGGGTTCGTTTTGAAACCCGACTCATGTAGCCTATTGGTCAGAGCACTGATTGGTTGTGTCACGGGTAAGTGAGCCTTCTTGGAGTAAACCGTGAAATCGTCGGAGTTGACAGAGCAACGATGAATTGCATGACTGTAACCTGTGCTCTCGTCGATGACTAGCTCGAACATGTCGAACTTAAGATAGTAATCGCCGGCATTTCTCACATGAATGTCTGCAAAAGCGAAGACTGATTCAAAAGGATCCCGATGCCCAGGTGGTACATTGATGCGGTTCAGAGAACAAGTCCTTAGGCCGACTTGCTCGTCTTCGTCAAGCTCCTGTCGTGGGTTTTTCTGGGAGGGTCGCAGGGTAGCATAAGCGATGAAATTCGGGTTCGAGTTCGACAGATTGTGAACTTTGCCGTCCGATGTCAGGAATTGTATCACAGGCAGTGGATACAGCGGATATTTAGCAACTGGCCGAACAGCTTTCTTCTGCTGAACGATCTTGCCCCGGATGAGCTTGTTATCATTGCCGTACGCGAGAGCGTATCCTGGCTGCTGGATGACAACGATCTTGTATTCTCCTTCTTGCAGCGCATTCTCGTAGATGAATTTCTGGGCTGGAGGGTCTAGTAATTTATCTTCAGTGCGCTGCTCCCTGGCTTTCCGATCGTATGAGGATTCGCGGTAACGGTAAGGAGTCTCCGAGTGGTTTGACAACTGTCGACCCCGAGCTTCAGGAGCGAAATGAGGCTCGGCCATAAAGTCATTGAGATCAACCAAGGGTGGGCAATGCCCTATGTCTTGGACATCCATGCTCAGCTACGCTGATGTGGTGTACCTTGGTGCTGCTTTATTGCTTTACTGCAATTTTGTGTGTTGTGTGCGTGATTGTACCTTGGTCGTGCCCTGCGTTTTCCCGGAGAAAAACGGAGGACGGAGGGCCTTAGTTTTAAATGAAACAGCAGAACGAGCAGTCTCACTAATGGAAATTCAACGGACAGTCGCTAATGTCATGGGGGGCACAGATAGCGACTAGTCTTTGTCACCAGCCAGTTGCAAGCTGTTCCGTTCTTCGATACTGCCCTCGTCTTGGGTTCAGGAGTGATCGCGGTCGAGCTAAAGAACATGCTCAGGGGCTGTGTAGCTGGTGTGGAGGCCAAATGCGATCTGAACAGGACTATCGCATACGATTGAGCTCTGACTCTGTGGACTTTGTGAGGCTTCGTTTTGTGCGTTGCGTTGTGGTTGGACGTCCTGCTGTGTAGAATCCCGAGGGTGTGGTATAGCGGAATTTCGACTCCACTTGAACTTGCTCAGTGACTCAGCAGACTTTTCTCCGCCAAAGCACGAGATGCACTTCCTCGATTGACAATTCTCAAAGGAGAGTCCGACTGACCACTCGGCGGTGCTGACAGGTATGAAGTTGTAGATGTAGATTTGTGCGATGTGTATGTATTGGATGATGAAACAACAAAAGGACAACAAATGCTTGTCAGTAGTAGCTGGCGGTTTCGAGAAGTCCAAGGCGGTCGCAAGAAAATGTCCTGATGAGCAACTGTAAAACACGCGACTTGTGCTTTCCTCGACTGAATCACAAAATAAGCGCAACCAGGAGGTGAGAGACTTCCAAGGGCGACCACGGTACCCAAAAATTCTGGCCAGACTTGTCGTGCCTGGGGAAGTCGCACCCAGCACCGTACGCATGTAGGTTATGAACACTCAAGGCCAAGTATTGTGCTACAGCTCAACATTCGAAGCCAACCGATCAGGAGCAGTCTGGGCGTGTGCATTCCTTTGGGAACAATGGACTGTGATGTTCGTATGTATGTGGCATTGGAAGCAGAGTCGAAGAATTATGGGCAACCGAACGTTTGAAAATTCTGAGAGCGACGTATCTTGACCTCTTCTTGCGATGATGACCCTCCGATACAGATGTCCGAAGCAGAATCGCTGCCGTCGATATGTTTTCCGCCTAAGACTGGAACTGTGTTCCCTTCCAGCTACCGGTTGGCAAACCATATGTCGTGTTCGGTCGAAGGAGCAGGTTCAAGCAGAAGTACTAAACGCAGGTCGAGAATGCGTATTACTACCGCTGCTGAGCGACGCCTGTCTGAGATCAGGTGGTCGTGCCGAAATCACCTTGTTGTTGAGCAATGTCACTTGATCTCACTTTATCTCACTTGTCTTGATCGCTATGGACGCATGCCGTGATCACTATTGCAGTCCCGATGTGCGTAGTGAGAGATCGCCTGGGTCATGTCGATGCCCAATAAGGACGAAATAGCAATCAACAGCTTCGGCCCCGGCCAAGAGATGTCGTTCCGACTACGGCAGCCACAAGAATAACAGCCAAAGCAAGACATGGCTGCGAGAGGGTGTGTGCCAAGATGATCTCACCGACACATCAAGATCTTGCAGTGGGTTCTACATGATCGACCTGGTGCAAAGCTTGCCTTTTCCAGCATACTTCGACAGGCGATGTCGGCTAAACAGTTCGCCTGCGTGTGCAAAAGTCGGTTTCGAGAAAATGTGGCTTGCAGTCCCGCGATCAACGGCGTGGAAGCGGACCAGATACGAGGGTGCTAGCTGGAAAGGCGCTGCTATCCCTGCTTCGCCATGTGCCTGCCGCGTGGGAGCTGCCTACCTGCATGGTGTGGTCACCCATCCTGAAGCTATTGAAAAGCTTAATCATACGTGATTCTGGACATCTCAGACGGCTATTCGAAGACAGCTTAAGCGCGTGGTATTGAGCCGCCACGATTGGCTTAATGACCGATCCGATCTTCCCAGGTGGCATTTTTTGGAGTGTCTGGATCGGTTTCGAGAGAGAACTAACGGTGCTTGCAGCGAAAGGTACGTGACCATGACCGAATGGAAGAAGGATTCTTTGCTTTCGGAGCCCTTGCCAACGTGGAATGACCTCAGTGGCGGCCCGTACTCGCACTGTCAACGAACGACAAGAAAGGCGTACCAGATTATCACGCGATATCAGTGACAAACGGAGTTGCGCCATCAACATAGACTTTGTCCATCGAGTGTAAACGATAGCCTCACGTAGGTTATCATGAGACCGATGGTAAAAATACTTGAAAACCTAGCGTCAAGTAGCGGGATGTCGTGGAAGTGACCTACATGCAAGCGAGGGACGAAGATCAGACCACGTTTTTGGCACACAGGGGTACAACTGCCGATGCCACGCGCAAACCACGTTTTGTGGCGTCAACTAGTGCCTGAACTGAGGCGAGACAGCATCCTCGTCGCTAAGAGTAATGGACTTTCGACATGGAGTAGTTCTTGGTTGCCTTGTAAATTTGTCTATTTGAATATCATGCCCTTACAACATGTGCTCTCGTGTGCGGGTAGAGACAACTCTTGACCTTTCGCGTCGAGCAGATCCGCAATGAAGGCTGCAGAATTCATCCTAGAGGACCACAGAGCCCCTCATGCTGAATCTTCGAGTCACACAGCGCTCGGACGAATAAGATTCATGACACGTCCTCGGCGGGCCCTTCCGAAGCTCCGTACGAGCATTGGGTCAACTGCTGCGTTCTCGGATCTCGTCTAAGCTAGCGCTGCCGGAGCCCTGAAGATTTCGGACACTCGGTACAATTGCTGTCAACAGACGAACAAGAAATAGCATGCATATGGATGGCCTGACATATTCAATGCTCCAGCAAGCGCAGCGTTTGCGGCGCAACGAGCATAGGTCAACCCGAAGTTGTGGTCGAGGTGTAGATCGCCTATTCCTGATTGGGACATTGCATGTTTCACCCAATCGCCAGGCCTCGACCGACGCGGGTTGTGTCTGCTGATTGGCAACCGGATGTCGGATAAAAGTTGTTGTAACAAGTAAGTATGGCAAGACATCGTTCATCAACAATACGCGACTATGAAGCTACACCTTCGTCAAAGCATTGACTTGTCACTCAGTATACGTGTACCCAGATTCGCCACACCGAACAAGCCATCACCCTGTCTGAAGCGGTCCCTGCAGCTGGATCAGCGAGGCTTTTTTTCAAGTTGCGGCAATCTCGCCTGCTAACTAGTGGTCCGATCTCACGATCATTCGTGGACATGGATCCCTGCCAATACAAGCTGGTGTCCTGGTACTCCACCTACACATCGTTCGTGTACTTATGTTTCTCATGCAGAACGACTGTCGACACATGGCAGCAGAAATGCTGGAACTGGAAGCTTAGCGGACGCTCTGTCCGTAAGTGGTAGCTGAGTCGCGTAGCCGTGCTGGCCCTTCGGCGTGTGATGAGATGGATTCCATTGTGCGCTACAGGCAGCATCTTCCGGTAATGACTGTGTTTTTGGAGTCGGACGGCTGGTTGAATCTGCGGCTAGACCTGGGGTGAATATTGACAGCTTGTGCAACTCAGAGCTAAGAAGTCTACCTGCTGTATGAGGTTGACCATCCTTCCTTATCGTTTTGCTCGAAAACAGCCACGAGGTTAATCCTTACCACCACTCTGTCCGAGCTACTGCCGAACGAAAAGCGACAGTGTGCCATACTTGGAAGACCACAGCCCGGGAAAGGGCGTGTAGCACCAGTGGGGACATCATCCTAACCCCCACTCTGAATGAATATCTGTTGCAAGTTTTGGTTATTCGAGAATCTCGTGCAACCTGGGGCTGACGTCTTTCAGAATCTTGCGTAGCGGCTCTGCCGCTATGGTACTCGGGAGATGACATGTTCCGCAACCTAGTCGACTATCAGCTATCTTGGAGAAGTACCCGCGCATGAGGATCTTGTTTCTCCTACGTTTACAGCCAAAAAGGGATGGCAACCAATGGAATGGGTCCCTGGGGAGCGCATCGTGATCCAATCAAGACCATGACTGGCACACCATCAACCTAGCCCACTGCAGAGATGGACATACCGGAATGGGCGGCTGTGGTCCCGTATCGGACAGCATAGCTGGATAACTAGTACCGGTGCCCCCCCAGCGACGCGATATTAGCTACCAGTGCTCTATTTACATATCTGCTTCACAAGATACCGGTGGCCCCCTGGTGATGCAATGTCAGCTAATCTAAGATACCATAACAGTCATGTCCTCTACCGGTCGACGGCCATGCGAAGAGGAAGCATAGCTGATTCTCCGGCTAGGGGATAGCACATTGCAATGGAGATCGTCTTCTGATGCTTCGAGCTTGCGGAAAGGCCACTCGTTGCGCGACGAGATAGCTGCCCTTGTTGAAGATACTGGGCTCTGGATTTATGGTGGTGTACTTGCGCTCTCAATCACTTCGACATGGTGATACAGAAGTGTCCGTAACCGATCCTTAGGTAAGCTAGTCAGAGCTTACAGAGTACGCAGGGTTTGTCTCCGTTAATGTGACATTATTTTCACTTATATAAGACATTTTTCGCTCAAACAAGAGCTAACGCTATGAGACCCTGGAACGAGGTAAGACCACTGCCCCCCCC
>Ga0066648_10001534_pt1 | contig 12380 bp, 12 predicted proteins | sample CryGeyCG12114_NA_FD_59537 | JGI IMG/M metagenome (GOLD analysis project Ga0066648, IMG submission 59537) | Groundwater microbial communities from aquifer - Crystal Geyser CG19_WC_8/21/14_NA | ecosystem: Environmental > Aquatic > Deep subsurface > Groundwater | place: USA: Utah: Grand County... | reverse complement strand
TCAGTTTATTACAGCGACCGGACTTATATCATTACTTCTGCTCCCGAATTCCTGCTTGATATGCCTTTTATCAAAACGCCGAACAACGATAAGAAAAGCAACACTTCGGATGTACTTTCTTTCAGTTTAACAAAGGATGCCACTGTATATACTGCCTACGACCCGCGTAGCGGCACGTTGCCGGCCTGGCTGCAAGACTGGAATAGGACAACGGATAAACTGGGTACCAATGAACCGAAAATTAATTCTTTGGTACTGTACAGTAAAGATTATCCGGCAGGCAATGTAACCATTGGTGGAAACCTTCAAAGCCCTGCATCCGGAAGCGAATCCAATTATATCATCATCGTTAACGCCAAAGATGGTGCTTCGAATCTTAAAACCGGCGTTTCAGAACCAAAATTTGGTGACATGACAGCAAGCAAAATCCCTGCCGAAAAAGCTGTTTCTGTGAAAGCGATTCTTTATCCAAATCCGGTCACAGACTATTTCAGAATAGATTTTTCAGACAAGCACCGGAAGATTTCTGACATTCAGATTCTGGAACCCGACGGCACAAAAAGGATTATCCCAAAAGAGTACATGATAAATTCAGAGAACACCTGCGACATTCAGCTTTCAAAGCTTGATCTGAAACCAGGAATGCACTTCGTTTTGATCCGTTCCCAGGATGGGAAAGCGGAAATCCTTCGGATAATGACCCGATAAAAAAGATCGCCTCTGCCCTGCTTTAATTCGGCAGCAAAAAAATATAAGCTCCATCTCACAGAAAATGCAATCAAATGCATTTTCAGTTTTCATCTTCAGAATGCATGAAAGTTGCTTTGGAGAATGGGAAAATTGTGTCCATTCAATCTGATTTGAACCAAAACATGACTTTCGTCATGTTTTCAAAAAAAACCATTTCATAATTTTGATTTTTATGACTTCCACCGTAAAATTTTCAAGATAACAGAACCCGGAATAAAATATATAAAGTAATAATGTCTCACTTTTCAGATGAAGCAGAAAGTAGAAGGAAATTTTAAGATTATAAACAAATTACACGGAAACAGCTCCATTTACATAATTTATTCTACTTGATATAATACTATTTTCTACTTTTCTTATCGACATTTTTTGCTCATTATTTTATTTTGAATCAAACTATTTAAACAGCAAACGCTTGCGCAGTTAACCTTTGTACTGTAACTTGGTATGTTTGATAAGAAAAAATTAAAATATGCCCTGATGATAACACGTCACATAGAAATGCTAGACGCATTGTTCAAGCATGCGACAGAAGGTATCGTTGTGATTGACAAAACGGGAAATATAGTTAAGGTGAATCCAAAAGCAAGTGAATTGTTCGGTTATTCTAATGAAGAACTGCTCAATAAAAAAATAGAATGGCTTATACCAGAACGCTTTAACGAAAACCACATTGGTTACAGAGACAAATATCTGCATTCACCCCGGGCCCGGGGAATGGGCCATTTAAGGGATCTGTTTGCAAAAAGGAAAAACGGTACTGAATTTCCGGTCGAAGTAAGCCTGAGTCCATTCAAAACAACAGACGGTGAATTTGTAGTAAGTTTTGTAGTTGATATTACAGAAAGAAAAATTCAGCAGAACCGAATCATTGAAGCACACTCCGAAATTCAGAAGCTGAATGCAGAACTGGAAGCCCGTGTTGAACAGCGTACAAAGGAACTTGCCGCAGCAATTATAAATGTTGAAAAATCGCAGGAAGAAGTAATCCGCGCCCTGCAGAAAGAACGCGAACTCAACAATATGAAAAGCCAGTTCGTAACCATTGCGTCGCATGAGTTCCGGACACCGCTTGCAACGATTTTGTCATCGGCGTCCATAATCGGCAAATATACCCGAACCGAAGACGAAGACAAAAGACACAAGCATGTTCAGCGCATAAAATCCACAGTTACAAACCTGACCCAGATTCTGAATGACTTTCTTTCGATCGGTAAGCTGGAAGAAGGCCGCGTACAGAACATTCCGGCTCAGATGGACCTTAAAGATTTCTGTTACAGCCTGCTGGAAGAAATGAAGGGCCTTTGCAAGGAAGATCAGCAGATCATATTTGATTACAAAGGAGATGAAGAAGTTTGGCTTGACAAACAAATGATGCGCAATATCCTGTTTAACCTGCTTTCCAACGCTATAAAATACAGTGATGCAGGCAAGCTGATTTTTCTTAAGGTCAATTCCGGTAAAAAGTACATTCAGGTGGAAATCGAAGATCAGGGAATCGGCATTCCGAAAAGCGATCAGGTACACATTTTCGAACGTTTCTTCAGAGCAGCCAACGCCGGAAATGCACAGGGTACGGGCTTGGGACTCAACATCGTTCAAGGATATGTGACATTAATGGGCGGCACCGTCAAGTTCATAAGCAATGTAGGAACAGGCACAGCATTCCAGCTTCAGCTTCCCAACCATTTGCCTTAAAATCATAAGATGGACTTCATGATTAAGCATATGGGTAAAATTCAATTTATACTTTTTTATCAAGGATAAACAACCTTTCCGTGGAAAATAGAAAGATTTTACTGATTGAAGATAATCCCGAAATGAGGGAAAATACTGCAGAAATCCTGGAACTTGCCAATTACAATGTCGTTACGGCAAAAAACGGGAAAGAAGGTCTGCAGCTTGCGACGCAAAACAAGCCGGATCTTATCATTTGCGATATCATGATGCCGGAACTGGATGGATACGGCGTTTTGCACATGCTCGGAAAAGATGAACGCACTTCCACAATACCTTTCGTATTTCTGACCGCCAAGGCTGAAAAGCAGGATTACCGGAAAGGAATGACCATGGGTGCAGACGATTATCTGACAAAACCTTATGATGATATCGAGCTGCTGAATGTCGTGGAAATGCGGCTGAAAAAGAGCGAAAGGATGAAAAAGCAGTTTGACCGCTCTCCCGAAAGTTTTGATCAGTTTATAGAAGAAGCACGTTCCTTTGACCTGATCAACAAACTGACCGAAGATAAAAAAATCAAGTTGCTCCGAAAAAAAGACACCATATATACTGAAGGCAGTTTCCCGTCCAATGTTTATTTTCTTCGGAAAGGAAAGGTAAAAGCCTACAAATCCAATGACAACGGCAAAGAATATATAACCGATCTTTATGGTGAAGGCGATTTTTTCGGCTATCTGGATCTGCTGCAGGGTGAACCCTACCGCGATACGGCTATTACGCTGGAACAATCCGAAATTGCCATTATCCCCAAGGAAGATTTTTTCAATCTTTTGCAGGGAAACCGCGAAGTATCTTCCAAATTCATTAAAATGCTTTCAAACGAAATCAAGGAACGCGAAGAAAGGTTATTGCAGCTTGCTTACAATTCAGTGCGGAAAAGAGTTTCTCAGGCTTTGATTATGCTCGTAAAACATTATCAGGACGATCAATCCAAGCCATTTTCCATGTCCATAACGCGGGAAGATATCGCTTCACTTGTCGGTACGGCTACGGAAACGGTGATCCGAACGCTTTCTGATTTCAGGGACGAACGACTGATCGATATCAAAGGAAGTCTGATTACAATACTGAGTTATGACAAGCTTGTAAAAATGCGTAATTAAGAAAGACAGTTTTACAACAATAACTCGCGGCAATTTGCATAAACTTTGACTTAAAAAATTATTCTTCGAACTACCCTGCTGCCTTGTTTTAAGCCTAACCGGTTTATAAACAAGGCAGTATTATTTGCGCCCATCTCAAATTTCAAATTTCTCATTTCACTTAAGGAATAATTTTTATCCTGTGTGCAGTCTGAATAATGCATCATTTTCAACACTGGCAAAGACTGATTTTTAATAAAATGCTTGTCACACTGCATCCGGTCATATATACATCCGTTCTGAAAGCATATATAAAGAAAAATGCTGGCAGTTGTCCGTCAGTTCATTTAATATGCAACGGAACAGTGTATAAAATAGCCGGCGGCACATCGGACCTTATCGTTGAATACCTATGATTTCCTTTGATTGGGGAATTAGGTCTACGCACAATGCGCATTATTTTAAGGCAGAGCAGGCAGTGTTTGGATGATTTGAAAGAATTACACTTTAACAATTAAACAGACTGAGAGATGACACAGATCAAAGTTACATCGGCAGAGTATATAGGTGAAACGCTGCCGCAACCCATTGGCAGCGGATCAGCCTATATGAATGTCGGAACATCCGAACGGATCATTTCCGCCATTGCCGGACTTGCACTGATGAATTACGGCCTTCGCAAATTTTCCATTCCAAGACTGCTTATTGCAGCAGCCGGAGCAGCATTGGTGGAAAGAGGAGCTTCGGGTTATTGTCCGGTCAATAATATGATTAAAAGGAATACTTCACAAGCTGCAAAACCGGAATCTACGGAAATCACAAAAAGCCTGACGATCAATCGTCCGAAAGCCGAAGTATATGCATTCTGGAGAAATTTTGAAAACCTGCCGAAATTCATGCAGCATCTTTCGGAAGTTAAACAGATCGATTCCGGAAGATCGCACTGGGTTGCCCCGATTCCCGGCGGTATTGGTAAAATAGAATGGGATGCAGAGATTATTGAAGAAGTAGAAAATGAAAAAATTGTATGGCGTTCTGTTTCGAATGCAAGCGTTGACAATTCGGGTGAAATCCTGTTTAAAGATGCTCCTGCCGGACAGGGAACTGAAATTTATGTAATTATTAAATATCTGCCGCCTGCCGGAGCCATTGGCGGAACGATTGCAAAAGTCTTCAACCCTGCATTCAAGCAAATGGTAAAAGAAGATCTGCGCCGTTTCAAGCGACTGATTGAAACGGGAGAAATCCCTGTAAGCGAATCAAGACCATCCGGTAAAACATCAGCTACTGAAGACACTTCCATCGACAAAATAGAAAACAAATATGAAAGCCCTTTGTTATAATAACGTAAAAGATCTCAGAGTAGAAAATATTCCTGATCCGGCAATCATAAGTCCGAAAGATATGATTGTACGCGTAACGCTTTCTTCCGTTTGCGGCTCGGATCTTCATATCATCAACGGTTTTATCCCGACTGTAAAATCCGGTGACGTGCTCGGCCATGAATTTATGGGTGAAGTGGTCGAGACCGGAAGTGAAGTCCGGAAATTTGTTAAAGGTGACCGCGTAGTTGTTTCTTCTGTAATTGCCTGCGGAGAATGTCATTACTGCCAGCAAGATTCCTTTTCATTGTGCGATAATACCAATCCGAATGCATTCATTCCTGAAAAAATGTATGGGGATACAATGGCCGGCATTTACGGTTATACACACGCTTTTGGCGGATATTCAGGAAGCCATGCGCAGTACATAAGAATCCCGTTTGCAGATATTGGCGCATTCAAAGTGCCGGAAGGATTACAAGATGATTCCGTAATTTTCTGCTCTGATGCCTTTCCTACGGGCTACATGGCGGCGGATATGGCCGAAATAAAACCCGGCAGCGTTGTGGCTGTCTGGGGCTGCGGCGGCGTTGGTCAAATGGCCATGCAAAGTGCCTGGCTCATGGGCGCTGAAAGAGTTATTGCAATTGATAAAGAACCTTATCGCCTGCGTATCGCACGTGAAAAAAGCAAGGCTGAGACTATAAATTTTGAAGAAGCGGATGTACTGGAAGCGTTAAGAGATATGACAGGTGGCCGCGGCCCTGACTGTTGTATCGATGCCGTTGGAATGGAAGCATCTGGTTCCGGCTTTGGCTATGCTTATGACAAAATGAAACAATGGGCACGGCTTGAAAACGATCGCCCTCTCGTACTCAGGGATGCAATCATGGCCTGCCGTAAAGGCGGCAACGTATCGGTTGTAGGAGTTTACAGCGGGTTTGTTGACAAAATACCAATGGGCGCTGCCATGAACAAAGGCCTGACATTTAAAATGGGACAAATGCACGGACAGAAATACATTCCCAAATTACTGGAATATGTAGAAAGCGGCCAGGTTGATCCGTCATTCCTTGTCACGCATAAAATGGGACTTGAACAAGGCCAGGAAGGCTACGATATGTTTACCCAAAAAACAGACAACTGCATGCGCGTAGTGTTTGCACCATAAGGTCAGCATTGCACAATAAAAAAAAGCTCCATCCGGAGCTTTTTTTTATTACACGACAAGCCATATACGTCATAAATAACATTTCTCAACTCAATTCTCACATTTTACACCAAATACATCTACAACCCTGCTAACAAGTAATTACACTACTGATTTAACAAAAAATGGCGCTTCATCAGCGCCATTTGTCAGCAGGTTAATATCGAAACAGTCAGTTCCTGGAAATAAAATTCATCGGGCACGGTATCTTTTCACAATTCAGTTTTCAGGAGTGACGATTTCATAACCGCCGGTGAATTGATTTAGCTTAGGTCAAAAATGTTTAAAAATCGAAGTACAAGAAATTACAATAAGGAAGTAAAGCAACGAACATTAAGTAAACGGCCTGATACTTATATTATTGTCATATCAATGAATGTATTGGCATTTTTTTTCAAAATCATTTCCTTGAAGCATTTCTGCATAATGTCCTGCATGTAAAAACCAAATCTGGTATGATTCTTGAATGGCAGAAACTAAAACTAATTACTTATTCATTGAACACAACTGATTATGGAGTCAACAATTGATTTGGTAAAAGACAAGGCACAGGAAGCTGCGGATACGCTTACTGATGCACAAAATGTAGGAAATGCAGAACGCATTATTTCTCTGGCAGCCGGTGTGATTTTAACGGTTGTAGGCCTCAGGAAAAAAGAAACCATGCTCGGAAAAGGAATGTCATTCATCGGCGGACTGCTCATAACCCGGGGAACAACCGGATTTTGCCCGCTGAACAAGGCAATTGGGCGAAACAGCCTGCTCACGGAAGCAATTGCCTGAAATTGATACCATAATGGATGTCTTAAAAATGATCTATTGCCAGGAAGAACTGTATAAACCGGTTTCAAGTGTAAATAAATATAATTGTTTGTTAACCAGAAATTTGGGTATGGCTACAAATGACAAAACTGATTTTTGAGACATCCTTTTATTTTTATTCAGACACACTTTTAACATTCCCGTATGGAACCTGAAAAACCTAAATCCGGAAAAAGAAAGACTTTATGGTTTATAATTGGTTTTGTTTCCCTTCTCATTATCATCCGGATTCTACTTCCTTTCATAGTACTTCATTTTGCGAATAAAAGTCTGGCCAATATGAAAGGATATTACGGTCATATAAAAGATATTAATCTGGCAATAATTCGTGGAGCCTATGAAATTGACAGCATTTATCTGAATAAAACAGATACTGTCACCAATAAGCAGACACCATTTTTTGCCTCTTCTGTTATCGATTTATCCGTAGAATGGAAAGCTTTGCTTAAAGGGAATATCGTAGGAAACGTGATCATGAATGAACCAAAACTCATTTTCACAAAAAACCGGGTGGAACCAAAACAAGTTGTAAAAGATTCAGCCGATTTCATGAGAATTCTGGATGGATTTATGCCGCTGAGCATCAATAGGTTTGAGATCAAAGACGGCATACTGCAGTATAACGACAATACGACCAAACCGCATGTAGACATTGCCATGACAAACCTGGATCTTCTTGCGCAGAATTTGCGGAACAGTTATGATTCCACCGCGCTGCTTCCAGCTTCAATCAATGCAACTGCGTCCATTTATGAAGGAAAACTGAATATGAATGCCAAACTGAACCCGCTTGCGGTAAGCCCGACATTTGACATGAGCGCTGAGTTGAAAAACACCAATCTTGTAAAACTGAATGATTTTTTTCAGGCATATGCAAAAATCGACGTGAACGACGGCAGGTTTGGACTATATACCGAAGCGGCCGGAAAAGACAATCAGTTTGCCGGATATGTAAAACCACTGATTACAAACCTGGATATTCTTGGAAAAGAAGACAGGAAAGACAACATAATCAGGAAGTTGTGGGAAGCTGTAGCCGGCGGCGTCGGAGAAGTATTCGAGAACCAGAAAAAAGATCAGGTTGCAACCAAAATCCCGTTTAAAGGGCAGCTTGACAACCTGAACACCAATATCTGGTTTGCTTTGGGCAACATTCTTCAGAATGCATTCATACACGCAATTCAGCCTTCTATTGACAATGAAATAAATATTGGTTCTGTAAAAGCGCAAAAGGAAGAGAAAAAGAATTTCCTGCAGAAAATATTTTCACCGGATAAAAAGAAAGACAAAAAGGAGAAGAAGGATAATAAGAAAGACAAAAAAGACAAGTAAAAGATAATGCTGATATTCCACAAACTGTTGCCCGCATGCCATGGCACAGTTTTAACCAAGCGATTTCGTAATTGAAGATTACTAAAAAGCAGCTGTATCAAAGTTGTGTATTCAAACGAAAAGTACTTTATATATGAGCAAAATTGCCATTGGATATCATGCATCGCATGAACAGTTTAAACCAAGTGAACTGTTAAAACTTGTTGTTCAGGCACAGCAAGCCGGATTTACAAACTCACTGAGTTCCGATCATTTTTTTCCATGGAGCGAAACGCAGGGTGAAAGCGGCTTTGCATGGAGCTGGCTTGGAGCAGCCATGCACGCTACGTCTTTGAATTTCGGGATTGTAAATGCACCCGGCCAGCGTTATCATCCCGCCATAATTGCACAGGCCGTTGCAACACTTTGCGAAATGTTTCCGGGCCGTTTCTGGATAGCAGCAGGAAGCGGACAGTTTCTTAACGAACATATTACAGGGGAACAGTGGCCGTACAAGTCAAAAAGGAATCAGCGTCTTAAAGAATGCGTGGACATTATGCGGGCTTTGTGGCGCGGAGAAACGGTTACACACGACGGTCTGGTAAAAGTTGTAGAAGCCAAATTGTATACACGTCCGGATTATATTCCGCAAATCATCGGCCCTGCACTGACGGTGGAAACTGCCGCCTGGGTCGGAAGCTGGGCAGACGGTATGATCACAACGTCGCGTGAACCCGAAGAACTTAAAAAAATGGTGAATGCTTTCAGAGAAAATGGCGGTGCCGGAAAACCAATATACCTGAAAGTGCAGCTTTCCTACGATACGACTTACGCCAAAGCATTGGCTGGCGCACATCATCAATGGAAGAACAACATTTTCGCCTCGGCACTGCTTTCCGACATTCGGGGTGCTAAAGGGTTTGATGCTGCCGGATCGGTTGTAAGGCCGGAAGACCTGAAAAGTTCGGTACGTATTTCGGACAGTACGGATCAGCATATAGATTGGCTTTCCAAAGATATAGAGGCTGGCGTTACTGAGTTGTACCTTCATAATGTGAATACTGAACAGCAGCAGTTTATAGATGTTTTTGGTGCAAAAGTGTTGCCAGAATTTCAATTGCAGACAAGGTCTTAGCTGAATTTATCTGGAATGTAGAATGCTAGAAGTTTAGAAAATTATCAACAGGAATTTTAATTGAAATTGACAATTTACAGGAACAATATTTGTATAAAAACAGCAAATTCAAACTGAAAATATTATGGAAAACGAGGATAATAAAACAGAGCAAAACCAGGAAGAACATACTTCAACCGCCAAAGGAAGAAATGCAACTGACAATTTCAATGACGATTCAGTAGATGATTACGGAATTGACTATTCCAAGCCGGGTGCAGAGGAAGAACTTGAAGCGCGGCAATCTATAAAAGGCGGCAGAGGCGCAAGTGGTTTTGAAAGAAACCGCAATGATGATTTTGAAGATCCTGAAGATGAAAAAGCAGAAGAAGATAATTATAAAGCCTGATTGTGCCAGCTTTTCTAAATGAGAACAGCTTTCAAAATAATATAATAAATCCGGCAGGATTGCTGAAAAAGCAGAAGGCGAAAGACAAAAACTGTTTCGCTTTCTGCTTTTTTAATGCACGTTACATATGGAATAATTTATTTGTAGGCGGTTAGAATTGCAAAACAGTTAGCATTGATATGCCTTGAATATGTATTTTAACATGTCGAATTTAATACAGCGTTATATTTCAACTATCACTTTGTAATTACTAATTTTGTAGTTTTGATTGTAATTTCTAATAAACAGCATACTAATTTCCTGTTTGAATTGAAAAAGCAACATGATTTTCCCTTTACTTTAATTAAATGAATAACTCCGAAAATAGTATTAAATCTATTTATATTGTAGATGATGACGATGACGACCGCATGCTGATGAAAGAAGCGATTGAAAGCGTTATCGGAGAAATCGATATTCATGAAATAAGTGACGGCATACAAATGATGGAGCTGATTAATTCAGGGACCATTTGTGAGCAATCGTCATTGATATTAATGGATATGAATATGCCGCGCGTAAGCGGACTTGAAATCCTTACACACATCAAGGCTAATGAATATTGCAGCCACATACCGGTTGTCATGATTTCTACATCATCCAGCCCGGACCTGATTAATAATGCTTACGAACTGGGTATAAACGCTTATATCACAAAACCGGTAACCGACCGGGAATATATTGAACTTGCCGAGGCAGTAAATGTCTGTTTTCTGAATAATAATCCATTACCTAAAAATTCAGTATTCCCGAAAGATTACGAGCAGAAAACCATACTGATCATTGAAGATAATAAGGATCAGAGCCTGCTTATGTCCAGCGCAATTAATAATACATTGCAAAATGTACGTATTTATGAAATGAACACGCTGGAAAGCACAATGGATTTCTTTGTTAATCAATGGCAAACGTTGCAATCACCGCCGCAGTTGATCATAATGGATTTATATCTGCCTGATCGCAAAGATGGTTTACAGCTACTGAAATCAATGCGTAATTATTTGATTTCAAATAATATCAACAACATTCCCATTATTGTGTTCAGTTTTTCAGATAACAAGGAAGATATAAATGATAGTTACAGGAACCAGGCCAGCGCATATCTTACGAAATCAATGGACTATGACAAGTGGCTCAGCTACTTTCAGCATTTGATACATGCATGGTGGAATGTAATTTCGTTACCTAAAAAGCCGACAACCTAATTAATTGGTAATTGTTTGTTTCTAAATCAGTACTATTATTGTTCATTATTATAATGGATCATAAGAACAACAACTTTTATCCTGGCTTTGGCTATGATGTTCAGCAGGTGAAGAGGTTTTTACAGGCATTCCGGGCCTTTACCATTCCGCTTGTGAATGGAAATATTGTTCATTACGAACCCGAAAATAACATGGATTTCCATCAATTGCTTGTCAGGCACGGAGCCAAGGACGTGAGAAGTTATTGATAAACTGCTTTACAATACTGCCGGTTTCCAAGCTTAATTAAAATCCGATTAGTATTTTGGTTAAATACGTTTGAAGTAGATTTACAAATAGTGCCTTTTGATACTTAAATCAAAGAATGATATTAAATAGTACTACATCAAATATCAACTAATAGGAAATGAAAATAAATAATTTTCTACAACGTATATGGATATTAGTTATGACAGGTTTGCGGTAATATAAACATTCCATTAATTACTTTTAAACTATAAAGTTCGAATATATTTTGTTTAAACATATTTTGGCAATCTATATTATTACGTGTAAATTGATTTACTCTAAGTAAATAAAACTGAACTTGATATAATTAAATTTGCTTCTGCTTTTGACATAATGAATTAAAATGGCATACTTGTTGTATATACTACAAAATATAACATAATATCTGTTCATACTAACGTGAAATAGTATCTTATATATTTCCTTTGAATAATATAAATGTTAAGCCGAATTTCCAATCTGTTTACGAATTATCCGAATAATGCAAATCAGAAGTAAGAAACATTGTTGTAATGTTGATCTTAGGTTCTGAACTTTCCTTTGAAATAACTGATATAAATTATAATACTACCGAAATCATGAAAAAGTCAAACATTTTCGTTTACATTGAACTTTCAAAACTTGTTGAAAGTCTGACAACAAACGTACTGTTATCCAAACAGCATCTTAAAGCACAGGCTGGCTATTTCCAGCTTATTCCATCCCGGTATTTTTCTGATAATCTGTATCCGGAATGGGAAAGCATCTGCAACATTGTGAAGCATAAAGGTCCTAAAAAAGATGAAAGCGGAAGAATAATTCAGAATGCTGTGGCCAATACCATTGATCAAATGTCACCACAGGAATGTGTTGCAGTCGCAAACAGAATATTGCTGTTATTTGAAAAAGTAAAAGCCGAAGTTGAATATGCTATGCCGCAGGCAGATTATCACCGGTAATTGCGGAAGTACGCACCTGTTACTGGTCTTTTAGAGCAATATGTCGTTCCCAGTAAATCAATATTAATGGGGCAATTATTTCAATTAGTATAAAAATAAAAGGAGGATAAACAGGCAGGCCCGTTTTTGACAAAGAAATAATTCTGCCGG
>Ga0066648_10001533_pt1 | contig 12385 bp, 4 predicted proteins | sample CryGeyCG12114_NA_FD_59537 | JGI IMG/M metagenome (GOLD analysis project Ga0066648, IMG submission 59537) | Groundwater microbial communities from aquifer - Crystal Geyser CG19_WC_8/21/14_NA | ecosystem: Environmental > Aquatic > Deep subsurface > Groundwater | place: USA: Utah: Grand County... | reverse complement strand
GATATCAGTTTTATCCAAAACGCATCCAGTTTAGAAACTCACTAAATACATCATCGATTTCACCACTGTACTCCTCGTTCTACGCAGTTTACAACAAGACAGTAGCAATATTATTGTTGTTCTCAGCCAGTCAGTTTCTATTTCGATTCCGAATCTGCTTTCGTAGTTCTGAGCGATTTAACTCATCGACGATTGTTGTCATTGTTCCGTGTTTGGACAAATGAACGAACCTTGGTGTGGACAAAGAACAGCGACTTGTGGATTGCTCGTTTCGACAAGTATTTTAGAATTGAGAACGGTCAAATATATATAGAAGTATAAGAAAGTATCGAACTAACTAACAGTTAGTGTTGACAGTACATTTGCGAATTTTTGAAGTGAAATCTCAAGTAGATTTCACATTTTGTCATGGTTTGACGCATCCGTGTCTTGCGTCGGACCAAAGTGAGCAAAGTTACGACTTTACGACAAATTCGACGCGAGCTTTTGAACTCTGGGGTTGCGGAAGTATTTTTCAATTTGACAAAGTAAGTGTCGTTGTTTTCAGCAAGCAATGCCACATTATTATTTCACTTGTCGAGATATGGATTCCCCTTTATTCTGTGGAAGAAAAGGAACCCGAAGGTGAAGGAAGACAATATTCTAAAATCTTTGACTATTTAATCACTCGTCGACAGTTGAAGCGACTATTTAGAAGGCAAGACTATTTTGATACATTTCATTAGCATTTGTAGTGCTTGAGTCTGGATTTGGGCATTGTGCATCAGCATCTCGAATCGACGTCTCTTGGTCTCGGTCTCATTTCTAATTAGCTAGCAAACCCAATTATCTAAAGTTGTAAATAGGTGACAAACTTACAGGTAGTTAGTTAGACAGCCAGTTGAATTGAGCCTCAGTTGTTTCATTCTACTGGCTTAAGCTTAGCTAGTTGATTTCATATTCCTTCACTCACATATTCCCAGTGTTTGTAAATATCGATTAGTTAGCTAGCTTAACTTAACCAAATGACAAATCGTAACAATAACTTTAGTGAAGATAATGGATTTTCACTATATTTGTTCCCCTTTTCACAACTCATATGTACGATGTATATAATTGTCTTATGATGGTAATAGAGTTGACAATGTGAAGTAATGTCCCCATCTTGGTTAAAGAGTTTATTTTTTGTTTGGAAAGTTCACACTTGATCCACTCTAATGTTTACTGCGCAAACAGCCATTACTTTAAATGTTATTGCATGATGATGCTCAAATGTGGGGACATGCCATTACGTTCGTCTATATTTGGTGACATTATTACTACATTGTGTTCGCCTATATATTCTACAGCGGGAATGGAGTGACATGTCGTTTATTTTATTTCCTATTCATATGTACACAAGTTCAGCTTGGAGCCATAGTCTTGTGTATTCATTTCATTCGGTATGTTGCTCAAGTTAATCGTATTGTTTTTAATTCCCTGGTGAATGTTGTGAAATTATTGTGAGCACGATACTGGGCTTCGTATATACCGTTTGTTATGTGATTTTCGGTACCATGTTTAACTCAGTAGCTATATAACTTGAGGTAGGAATCCGTTACTCAGTTTTTCAAGAGTGCATTATTATTATCATGTGTACAGAACATGCGAGTTCTCATCTGACTGTTATGTCGTTCTGTGACGCGGTTATTTACTAACAACAATATTATTGTTATATTGTTATCAACTAGCTTGGTTCACGTCCAATGTGGTCATGAAGAGTCAAACTTGAGTAAATAAAATGGTGAAATGCATTCTCACATAGGTAAGACTCCAGAACTGTAGGGAAACATTAATTAATAAAGTGCATATCTTGCGTCAAACACAATTTGTAACTACGTTGTGCATTTAGGAAGGCAAAAATCTCGGAAAGCATGAAACGGAAGCTTTGTTTTGTTTGTTTTCACTCATCATAAGCAAATAATTGTGCTCAGCGCTCTTGGCATTGTTTCTACACAACTTTTCTGTAAGTGCTTTTGCTGCAAATTCTTAGAACCTTCAATCCCAAAGTATACAAAGGCAGGAAATACACTTTTCATAAACATTTATTTTATTCTGTTTGTTAGTTACTTATAGTCAAGTTTCTTGGGAATTGCAAATTGTAGAAAAACAAGCCCAAGTGTCAAAAATAATTTCATTTTTTCATCGCGGCATATCTCCATAGTACATTATTCAGTCAGTCAGTAGACTAGATAAGTTTCTTGTGAGTCGGGAAATGCGCTTTAGTTAGCGTACATATTCCACTTTGAAACTAAATGGCCATGAACTGGGTGATGGAACTAACATGTAACTAACTACATCCCTAGTCCAGAAGACTCATGTTTTTGCACTGCCTTGCTGACTGCCACTCTATACTTGTTTTATGGTGATCATTTAGTCACGTCTGTGAACAGGTGTGCTGGAAGCGTCTATCAGACAAAGAGATTCATTTTTTTCCTGAATTCCATTACTAGGGCATGCTAAGGCTCAGCTTACAATGCAAATCGAAGTTTTGCTACTAATAAGAAGAACGTACATGACAGAATTGAGCTTTTTTGCATGCACTGTACGCTTTGTAACAAACGAAACTAGCTAGTTATAGTTAGCTTTGCCTTCCTTCTTTCTGGGGCTTGTGATTATATAGATCTCTCGGGTTAGCAATAAAAAAGTGAGCGAGCACACAAACACTCTCTTTGCCTTCTGTACTATCTATACATCTGTGAAAAGATTACAAGAAAGGCTCCTGCACACACTTACAGAGGGCTAGAAATAATGCAGTAAAAAGTATTATGGTACTATCATAACTGCTCGTCCATAAGAACAAGGTGGTTGTTCTGCTGAAAAAAAGAGGACACCGTTTTTGCTTTACCTCTGCAATGCTATAGGCGTTTCAACTTTTTTCTAGAGATAACTTATCTATGGGTTTTGTACCTGCTCGTGTGTGTGTACCTATACGAGATGCTTGCCAGCACTAGTATCACAAATGCAAAGGAGGAGAATCAAGAGGAGCAACCAAGTTTTATTTTCTTTATGTATTTTTTCTTTGTATTCTCGTTTCACTAGGTAGGTAAAAACAACGTTATAGCTGGCTAAAAAGCCATCAATTCATTCACTAAAACATCCATGTGTACCTGTTTTTGTTCCTGGAGAAATACAAATTTCTAGCCTCTTTCTTTTTTAGTTTAGTTAGCAAGCTTATAAGGGAGTAAAACACTTTAGTTGGATATGGAACCAGTGAATAGTAACTTGCCAGTTTTACACTCAGTATGGGGAATATGAGGATATGGATTTAGTGCGAGGAAGCTATACAGTTTGTGTGCTGCTGCTCAGCTCACATGTTTTGGTGCACAGCTGATCTCCGCGCAGAAAGGTTTTTACAGCCCCTGGTTGGGAGCAAGAATTAAATACTGCAGTTGGGCACACTGTTATGACAGAAGGAAGCGAAAGATAGAGCTGGGGCTTTAAAATACGAATTCGTAGTTAGTTAGTTAAGAATATGCTGTAGTATGGTACTCCTTGTTCGCCTCACATACAACTCAAGCTGGGAATGGGAGCCCCTATTACCTATTCACCATGGATCTGTTCAGGCCAGTTGATTTGAACGGGTGTTGGTGTTCTGTGGCGCAAAACAGTGTTCTTTGCTTGCGGCTATGGCTGAACTCCATGCACGAATTTATATTGTTGTTGGGACTAGTTTAGTTAGTTAGTTGGCAATTACAATAACACGCGGTGGCGAATACGAGGACATGTTCAGGCTTGAGTTCAGTCTTCGATTGTTTTAGAATGGGAGTTCTCATAACTGCGTTTGTTGTTGGATCTAGGAACTACCAGAGTTAGTTTATTTTTCTTTGGCAACGTTGAATGTCATTGTAGGGTCATAGTTCGAATTTGATGAAGATGAATGTCTCCTGATTTTTGTATATTTTTTTTTAAATGTGAATTTTTTTGCAATCCTACTGACTGAGTGAGATCGAGACGTCAACCATGCTTCATAGCCATCATGAAAAGTGACGGACTATTTACTTTTCGTTATATTTACTATTACTATATGCATTTCGTACTTGGATTCCTTCGTTTAGGGTTTGCTTGCATAGCTTTTAGTTGGACACACTGTGCTTTACTGATGACGATTACAGGGAGCAATAAAAGTTGTTGGGCTCAAAATACCTCAAAGTCACTTATATAATGCAATTAAAAAGGGATCTCAAATGGAGCGGAGAAAATGGGTTGGGTTCAGTTTTATCTTTGAAACAAACGGTTTTTTAAACTAACTTAATAGCTGTTTCAATGTCATTTCTATGTGTTGAGGATACGCAGACGAGGTAGGAATCATTAGAATGACGAAGTTAGTATTAATTCCGTATTTATAATTCAATAGGAGTGAGATACCCAGTCATTTTAATTTTATGTATTGTATGACTGCGAGTACACAAATTTAATAGTGACGCTAATGTTGGCCTTAAGATTGTTTACTTGTGTGCTACACTAGTGCATTGTGTTTTAGTTGTCTTTTGTTCTGCGAGTGTTTATTTGCTATTCATTGATAGTAATTGGTAGGCACCACTTATCACGGATAATAAATTCACGTTACGATAGATGAAATTTTATGATCAGCTCCATTTTAAGTTGACATAAAAAACATGTGAAGTTAGTCAGCATAGAGTTAATACCCAAGTTTATTCTGTTGGAAAGATTTCCAAGAAAATTGTCCTCTTTGTTTCACATCTCTGAGGGGATTTCTTTGGATCGTTCTGTGAAACTAACTATATCTGTGGTCAAATGAAATGTGAATTTTTAGACGATAGGAACGCTAGGATGACGCATTTGCATCTTTAAAGTATTGATCCAAATGATGCAGATTTATTCACTAGTTCCAATGAGCATACACAATTGCCTCTAGTGCTTGGCTCAGTAGTTTTGCTCAACTTGAGCTTGTCACAAGGTTTGTTGGCCTAGTGGCTTGAACATAATTGGAAATTATTTGCCAATAACATGGACAATGGTATCGTTCATTCAATATAATTAGTCAGTATAAATGTATTACACGCAAATATTGGGAGTGAAGAAACTTTTGTTTGTGAAACACAACCCTATTGAGCAGTAAGGGATATTAATACTGCTTGTAGTAGACTTTGGTTATATTTTGCAATGTTGGTATTTATCAAAAGCGCTGATATACTTTGAAAGTTATCTACCATTTCTCTATTGAGTTCATAATACGCAAACCATGTCATTTTGGAAATGAACTCAATAAGAAAAGATAAAGCATAGAATATTATTTTAAACCTATAGTACATTGGAATGTAGGAGAGTGGACCGAAAATTTCAATTATGCCCTCTACCTAAATCTAACAAGAGATGCTAATTTACATAATGCATTGACATGATATAAATTATTGTCAACAGTTCAATTACTAATGCTTTAGCAAATGCTCACAAAACGACAACAACTCTGATGATGAAAATTTGCATGTACTGCCCACTCATGCTGTTGACAAAAGTTACATGACAATGACACCTAGAGCCTTCGAAATCAAGGATTCAAATATTTCATACATGCATATATATCTACATATTATGCGTTGTTAAAAGTGAGAGAAGAACTCGACTCAATTTCTGTGGTACACGAATTTCTGCTGATGCAAACCAAGAAACTGCGTAGTTGAGTTCAGTTAGATGGTGAATTTCTCCTCCTCTCCCTATATATATATGTTCAGTTTGCACGTTCATTTGATGTGAGTTCGCAAGGAAAAGGGAAAACTGCTTACTTTCTCAAAGCTCAGTCAGAATGGTTGGATCGATAGCGGGTTCTACTCCCATCATGTCAATGTGTTTGCGAAAAGCTGCTCTCAAAACTAGTACATAGGAATGGAACTATGTTGGTTCGTGTACACACAAACTTGTATACATACTGTATTCAGGGAAAAGCGGCTATCCACCACATACACACACACATAAGAAAAAAAGACTGCGACTATGTTTATTTTGTAATTCACATGCTATTAGTGACTTCTCCGAAATGATTACCAACCTCTGAGTGTGCTCACTGAGGGAAGAAGAAGAGGGGAGCTTTGCGAAAATCTTGATTGTTTGTTCCTCTGTGAAAGCCTTTTTCCATATGCTTGTCACACACAACACAGGACTCCAGTTTATGACCATGCCATTTTACATCCTAATAAATATTAATGACTGAAATTGAAAATCTTCATAGGGCATTTCATTCAATTTTCCTTTTGACATTGTTACCAACCTTGATAGCAAACTATAATTACATCTTACATCGTAGTTTTGGTTAGAACTTTTTTCAGTTTTGTAGCTTTTTCACTGTGCGTATCATATGCGTTTTGGTGAACTGTTGAATAGCGTTGCCAAATTTTAATGCATGTGGTGATAGTTAGTTAGTTATATGAAGTTTTCGCTGTGCAACCAGTACCATTTTACCATGAAACTGGGACCACCGTTGGTAGTTTAGTTATGTCCGTATAAATGTAAGTGGAAGAAAGCCTGTGTCTGTAGTGCATTTTGCATGTGTGGCCTGGTATGAAAAATGTGTTCAAGTTTCTCAGATTAGACATTGGATTATGTCATGAAGCCAAGTTTCACATTTTTGTTTTTGTCCATGATGTCAGTGTAGCATAACTGTTTTTAATGAATAAAGTTTCCATTTGTGAATAATTAGTGAACGACGTTGGTGTATAAAATAATGAGGTTTCAGTTTTTTTAGTTTGATTAGTTTTATGTTGCATAGCAGATTGTATTCGAATTCATATAATATTTTATGTATTAGTTGGTTGTGTTTTTCTTTTCACGTGAAATTGAAAAAATGTATGAAATTGGAACTACTGATACGCATACGACAAAAGTCCGCTAGTCAATTTTCTCGTTCATCGTATTTGGACAGAGAATTCCAACTGTCTTTATGTAACATACAGAGGCTAAAAAAGAATAGCAATTTATTGGAGAAGAAATAAATACTGCAGTCTGAAATTCCATCCTGTTCTAGTACATTTGATATAAGTTTTTCCATGAAATAATCATAAATTTTTGCATCTCTTTTTCCTTGTTGTTAGGTTATTAAGTTAGAGTTTCAAATAAATATATTTGTGTGAGCGTAATTGATTTTTGTTCCATGGTGGAATTGTCTTAAGCTCCATTTATTTATAGGGATTGGGAAGTTAGTGGGAATGCCGTGGTTGCCTATTTTATACAGTCGGGAGTGCGGAAAGCTGAAGAGATAAAATGCTTCACAATGATTTAGTATTGGAGCGTAAGAAATCTGAAATCCCTTTCTTCCAAACATGGTATCCCCGTAGAAAAAGACATGTGAAGCTCTATACACGGCAGATATAGTGTCCCAGTGTTTTTCAGAATCACCGTATCCTTTCATCATTATTTCTAACTAACTCTAAAAGTAAGACTAACTAGAAAGATCCGGCCATCTTTTAAGGGATCAGATTGGGAGGAGAAAAAAAGTGCTGTTCATAATTAGAATCCAACAATAGGCTGTCATCATTATTGTGGACGTAATGGAATCATTCAAGTGCGGTTTTCAGTTGATTAATTTCACACTTGAGGAGTTAGCTCTTGCCATGTTTTCATATGGAATGAAATTAAAGTAAGATGTGGTCGTGGAATTGTCCTACTTTGTGCTCCACTCATGTAGAAATTCCCTTTTCCATCGGCAGTGTTGGATTCCCAGTCCTATAGATTGAGGCAAATTAGAGTATTTCATGTTGCTTACAAGACAAGATTTCTATAGAGTACATTGCGTACGTATCAGGTCTCCATCATCATTATTACTGAGATTGATTGAGGAAATGTGCGTTAGAAATGGGTTGTTTTGCCCGCTCAGTAGTAGATGGTGAGTGAGTAAAAATATATTATTAAGCTTTATCTCCTCCATTCACTTCTATGACAATTTTTCTTTCTCACATGTTCCATAAAGTTATATTTGTTCATCTTGCGAGCTATAACTAGGCAGCACTAACGTGACAAGTTATTAATTGGAATGAGTGGCATGAATCCCATACTGACTTGTGTTCTTTCCAGTATTGCTCGCTAGTTTTTGTGCCAATAAATTATAAATGATTTCCATGTTACTGTTCTTTGAGCTGACGTGTTTATCATAAAATTGTGACAGATTGCTTACTGGATGCGTATGGTTGAACAAGTTATATCACTCATTGGCAAGTCCCTTTGACAGTCTTATTTACACCGTCCATCTGAGAAACCACTAACTAATGTATCCCAATTGACATGGTGAGAAGAAGACGTAGTTCTATACTTTCTACTGATTTATTATTGCTCCAAAATTATTGCCAATAATATGTAAACTCTCTGGGATTGCTAAACATGCTGTCAAAAGTGCACACACGTATACCACACGCTGTAGGACCAATGTAGCACGTTTTCATGAATAATAAATAACATCCTTATGGAAACACTGGCAATGTTAGAAAGATTATTTACCAAGGTCACTTTTGCATGCACCCCTGTACAGTCTGTTGGGCAGAATACAAACTTACTGACTTGACTACTATATATAACTAGCTTCTATGCACCTATAAAATGTTGCGCACATTTTGCCTATGCACTTTGTACTCACTAGGTACAATGTCAGTATAAAGAGACTTTCCCAAATAATCATGCCCTATGTTTCTTTCTGTATGTATAATTCCAGTGATTAACTCTGATGCAATTAGTTTACCATCTGGCTGTATATACAGCCAAGAAGATTTCAAAGAACTGCTGGGCTGATCTCTAGTGTCCAGTCTGTGCACTGTCCTCTCATTATTGAATGTCAAGAGTCAAGTGTCGAAATTTAGCGTAGTGGCGAAAATTTCATTTTCACACCAACCAACTAGTTCGTCGAAATAATAACTAACTAATTAGCTAACTATATGTACGTGCGTAGTTTTAGTATGAATGTGAAAGAGTAAAAGTCATGTGTATGTGTTTTGTTTGCATGCTCATAGTTTCGTCTGAATGACCTTAAATCGCTGCCAAATCTGTAGTTATAGTTACGTACTAGTTATTAAGTGTTCTATCTGGTCCCAAAGTTCTCTGCTCTGTTCAAAATGAGGAGTCAAGGGCATTCTAATATAGAATAATATATGCCTTGCAGCACACTGTGCATGTGTTAGCCACATTTCGCGTATATACAAGGCATTCACATGGGTTGTTGCCCTCCTCCCAATTACATAGTATGTATATCTCAAGTCATATTGTCAGTAAAAGTCATGTAGGAACTAGCAATCATGTGTGGTGTGGTGTGTGACTACTTTTCTTATTTTTATTGCTTGCTCATATCAAAAGGATCCAGCATAGAGTTTGTATGGATTATAGATAACTCCTGGATAAGGAAGCTACTATGAGCGAGAGATATAGGCTAGAGGAAGAAAATATACATAATTATGGGATGTGCATATACGGTTCAGCGAGTTTTTTTACCGTTTCGCAAATTTTAATGCTAATAAACGAATTGTGATGAAATCAGGGTAACTAACTAATTGAATTCAAAGCTATTGATGATAGATTTAAATTGTAGTATTGAAACCGGGCGAAATAAGAGTGGAACATGTACGTATACAGTTAATTTCAGTTGCTACCTACTATTGTGATGCTAATGTTAGTTTTGTGTTACTTCTTCTGTCTGTACAAACTACAAGCTACAATGTGCTAGTACATTGTATATTAAGTATATGAGAGGAAATTGGGTTTACTATTATGACTGACGGTTATGTCTATGTGTGCTTATCAACGCGGTTCATTCTATTATTAATGATTTGTTATTGACCGTATTTATCGCATAATGACCTCAACGAGTCTCTGGCGGGCTGGAAAAGAGTCGATTCTCCGTGTGAAAAATAGATAATATGAGCTTTAGGAGGACCAATGCATGTGCATTCACTGCACGTACAAAATGTGCACGAATGTCTTGTCTTCACTCTGTCTGGATGTCCATTGCGAATCCTGTGTAATCCTTGCGTATAGGAATCAGTCATCGAATATTTACTACACGTGCAGTGTGCACCGCATTTTTCATCCTCACTTGTGTGCATGTGATATATAAAATCATTGTTTTTTGTGTATGCAAGTTATGAAGAGTTTAGTTTGCTGAAATTTTCTAAGTGTGTCTGAATTTATTCCTGACAAGGTAAAGCATTTACTTATAGTTATTTAATTTAATTTACCAACAATACTTGACCGAACCCTGCCCCCTATCAAGTGGCTAAATAGGGGATTCCCATGTTAAAGACTTACACTCTTTTCCTGATTGTGAGCTTAAGAAGTTAGCTTTGAATCTTGGTATTTTAAATACTCATACCTAAGACAAATCCGGGTTGAACAGGGTCCAGTAAAACATTGTTAGTAATTTGGCTCCTAAGATTCATTTGTATAATGTCTATATGGTAAGTAATGTGGTGGCAATGCCCTGTTGTTTGAATAGCGTGAGTGATGGTGCCAAAGGCTTTCATCGGTCATTTTTTCTACACTGCTTGTTCTAACCTTCCCATGCTAGTTACTCTGTATATGTGTGTGTAGTAGTATAGATAGCTAAATCATGCACTTAAAGAGTTGAGATGTTTATGGTTTGTAGACAGCCAGTCGGGGATTTTTGCTCATCATACTGTGGAACTAACTACTGGTACGTAGTAGTTAGTTTAGTTGTTACACATGGATATCGATCCACAGTGGGAGCAATTTGCATTCTTTTCTATCATGGAGGATTTGTAAGGTAGCTAGGAAATGAGGAATCAGGGCATCTCTATAGACTTTATGATTGATACTAACAATGTCAATGCATCTTTGTGCCAAATGAAAGCCAAATTCGGGTGGAATATAAATTAAAATTGCAGTAGCTAACTAACTAGTTACCTCCTTTTGCGTACTGTGGCCATCATTTTATTGATAAATAGTGAATGAGCGTGGATTGGGTATTTATGTTGATGCGGAGCTCTTGTTTTTTGCATCCAGACTCGTGTTAATGCTGGGTATTTATGATGTTAAACCTTAATATGTTACCTGAAAAGTATTATACTAACTAATACCTTTGATTTGTATATGACAGGTGCGGATGTTTTTGCAGAATTGATGACCAGAGAATCACTACGGGTAGTCAGCAAGAAGTGTGATCATCAGTGCATTGTTTATCCGGACGTTAAAATCTCGTAGTAGTTGCACTGGCGTAGTCCAGTTATTCATAGTAAGTTGGCCAGGACTTTTGACTTTGCTTATAGTTTATTGAATTAGTTAGTTAACGAATGCAAGTATTGGGTGCATATTAGTATTATTGCTTACTTTAAATAATGGAGGGATGTAGGAGCAAGCAGCAAAAACTTTGAATTTTCTATACAATGCGTTTTTGAGCTACAGCTAGAATTTTAAACCGCGGTTGGTTTCGGAATATAAATTATGGCTCTGATTGTCAGCTGTTGTGTTTAAGATACATGCATATAAAAATTCACTTAAGAAAACCGAAAAATCCTATGGATGGGATTTTATTGTGGCCGGAAAAGTATTAAAGAAGAACTAATTATTAACAATGATGACTACATTACTATTTCCATCAATGTAAAGACCATATATGGCACACAGTATAGAATGAATAAACAATATACAGCAAAGCAAGAATATAGTACATCAAATTTATTTCGTTCCGACTTTTCAAAATCTCGAACAAAGAAGTTTTTACTCCGAAACTCCGAACAGTCCGAACCTATGCATATTTTAGCTATAGCCTTATATTTAATATTTATCTAACGTAAAAGTGCTCAGCATTTTAAGTGCATATTAACGGAAATTTTAAAAATTAAAATTTTTATACATAATTCTTTTTAGTATAGTAACTTCTGCAAGATTTTGTTGATCATAATTAACTGAAAATTCAATACGCGGATCGCGTTAACCTACGACGCCGAATGATAAACATTTTCTTCACAATTCACATAAACGATGAGTGTAGATGTTGGATGTCAATTTAACAGTGGGTCATGTATGGGCGTACATTGATAGAAATATTAATGTATTTAATTATCATAGTTATCACCACAATGAACCCCCATTCATAGGACTTTTCGATTTTATCGAGTTAATTTTTTATTTAAGCCCTTTAGGATCTATTGTTGTAAATGAACACTCACTCGTTATATGAATGCATATGACTTTTTTAATGATAACACATTATACGGTTTAGGAAATTAGCTAGCACCCGTGGTAAAACTAAAATTTAAGAAAAAAAAATTTCAAAACGTAGAATTTAATTTTTTTAAGAAGGAATAACGGTCGCCTTTCAAATTTTTTATCGTATTTTTACTGGACAATTGTGCATACTCTATTCTCAAAACTCAAACGGACGTCGAATACACACAAATGCATGTCCCATAGC
>Ga0066648_10001532_pt1 | contig 12391 bp, 9 predicted proteins | sample CryGeyCG12114_NA_FD_59537 | JGI IMG/M metagenome (GOLD analysis project Ga0066648, IMG submission 59537) | Groundwater microbial communities from aquifer - Crystal Geyser CG19_WC_8/21/14_NA | ecosystem: Environmental > Aquatic > Deep subsurface > Groundwater | place: USA: Utah: Grand County... | reverse complement strand
CGCCTGCCCGCTGGCGAACACCTGGTCGGCGGTCTCGTAGAACGGCTGCCGGAACGGCGTCCGGTTGTCCCACATGGCCAGCCGCCCGGTGTAGCCCTGGATGACGTAGATGCTGGCGTAGCGCCGGTCGGGCTCGTCGTCGTAGCCGGGCGGCACGTAGACGTGCAGCGGCCGCTCGTGCGGGTCGCCGAGCGGGTTGCCGCGCAGCGTCTCGGAAGCGACGACGTGCCGGTCGAGGCGGCCGGCGAGCTCGCCGGACCAGGGGAGCGGCACGCGGGTCCTCCTTCATGGGTCCTTGCGCGGCCGGCCCGTGCGGACAGGGTGCTGCCACCCTCGCACCTGGGGGCGCCCGTGACCGGCACCGTCGCCGACCCGTCCGTCCGTCCGCCTGCTCTGTCCATTGCTGTGCCTTGACGACACCGAGGCGCTGCGCTGCGGCGACCGCGCGTCGTCCTGGGCGCAGGTGCACAAGCGGGCCAACGGCGTCGCCGCGGGCCTGGTGACGGCGGGCGTACGGCGGCTCGCCGTGCTCGACCTGAACGACCCTGCGACGATCGACGCGGCGTACGGGGCGTCCCGGGCCGGTGCGGTGCTGACGATCGTCAACTGGCGGCTCGCGTCGGAGGAGCTGGCGTACGTGCTGTGCGACTCGGAGTCGGAGCTGCTGCTGGTCGGCGCGCCGTTCGCCGAGGTGGTGGCCGGCCTGCGCGACCGGCTGCCGCTGCTGCGCGAGGTCGACGTAGCGGGGAGGAGTACGAGGCGTGGCTGGCGGCGCAGTCGCCCGTCGACCTGCCTGCGCCCAACCCGGACGCCCAGGTGCTGCAGCTGTACACGTCGGGGACGACCGGGTTCCCCAAGGGCGTGATGCTCACCCACCGCTGGACCGCCGCGCACAACGCCGCCTCGGTGCAGATCGCGGCGCCGCAGCCGGACACAGTCGTGATGGTGCCGATGCCGCCGTACCACGTGGGCGGGCTCGCGCACGTGCTGTCCAGCCTCGACGCCGGCTCCCGCACAGTCGTCGTCCGCGAGCTGGTGCCGTCGGTGCTGCTCGACGCCATCAAGGCGCAGGGCATTACCGACACGTTGTCGGACCGGCGCTGCTCGGGGCGATCCTCGTCGACCCCACGATGCCGTCGCGCGAACTGTCGCGGCTGCGGTACGCGCTGTACGGCGCCTCGCCGATACCCGCGCCGCTGATGCGGGCGTGCCTGGCGCGGTTCCCGAGCGTGCTCGGGCAGGTGTCCGGGATGACCGAGCTGTCGGGGGCGGTGACGTACCTGTCGCCGGAGCACCTCGCACCCCGAGCGGCTAATGTCGGCTGGGCGACCGTACCCGGGGGTGGAGACGCGGGTGCTGAACGCCTTCAGGGTGGACGTGGCCTCCGGTGAGCTGGGGGAACTGTGGGTGCGGTCGCAGCAGCGCATGGCGGGCTACTGGCGCAAGCCGGGGGCGACAGTTGAGACGCTGGTGGAGGACGGCTGGCTGCGGACGCGGGGCGTGGGCGCGCCATCTTTGCAACCGGACATCGATTCCACGCAACAACTCGTGATGTAGCAGGGCACGTAATTGGCTCGCGTGCGATGACGCGTTTGCGGCAAGCACCCCGACAACGTCAGCAAGACAGATGCTGTTCGCACGAGTTGATGCATCGCCAAGAATGGATCGCATGGACGTGTTCCGCCTCAGCCGTTGGATAACACACTTTCGACCGCTCCACAGCCTGCTGTCTGCGCCGCAGGTGTTCTAAGCGCAACCACGAGCATGGCGGAGCTAACGGTTGCCCCTCAAAGCGTGGTCTGAATGTAACCTAGCTTGGACCGTGTCGAAGAGTAGCGACACAATCGACCCAATCGATGGGCGCCCTAGTCGCGGGGAATACCTAGTACTTCGAACCCTCCTGCAGGACCAAAGCGATCAAGGGTGCCGTAGGGCGCAAGCAGCTGCTGTGCCGGTATGCGCGTCAGGAATGCTCCGAACCGCGGAGCCCGGCCTTCCAATCGAAGTCGCGGTACCGATAGTAGCTTCGCGGCAGTCCATGCATCTCGAGGTGGTTCTCAAACTGCCAAATTCTGCCCAGCCGACTCCCCCCAGTACGTGGCCCTCTCGCGACGCGGCCTACGACTTGCTCGAACGTGATTTGACTGCCGATGCGTTGCCCAAGAAGAACGTCTGTAATTGCGGGACAGTCGTAGCCCGTTGCCAACAGGCGGTGGTTGGTAAGCACGCTGAGTCTTCCGACAGAGAAATCATGGAGTCGTCGGTCGCGCTCGTCCTCCTGCAACTCTCCATGGATCGCTGCCGCCGCTACGCCGCACTCCCTAAGCGCTTGAGCAAGCACCATTGCAGCCGCCACCGAGTCCGCGAACACGAGGGAGCGTCCGGATCCCCCGGCTAGATGCTGGCAGGCGCGAACAAGAACGGCCAGACGTCGCCCGCGCTCGTATTCCGCGATGTGCCGCTTGGACAACTGCTTGAATTGCAACTTCGCCAGAACGCCGATGCGCTGCAGCGCCTCTACCGGGTGCTCACCTAAACTCGCACTCCGCAGCAAATTGCGCTCAAACTGTTCCACTAGACGGTCCGTCTCCTCCTCGTCTGTTCGCCCAGGGGTTGCGGAGAGACCGAGGACAGCGGCAGGTGAGTTCCCGACACGCAGACTCTCAACGGCCGCTCGGAAAGTCGGCGCTCCCAGCTGATGTGCCTCGTCGAAGACAACAAGGTCCGGTGGAGACGCCAGGACATGGTCCGGGACACGCCGCCACACAGCTTGTGGCGTGCCAAATAGCACCGAGTGCTCGACGTCCGTCGCGTATACCGGCCAGGGTCCGAGTTGCACGTCCGGCGCTGCGTCGTAATCGTTCCAGATAGCAACGGCAGTACGCTGCGCTTGCTGCAGCAACTCGCGAGTGGGAGCTAGCCAGACGACGCGCCTCACAAGGCCAGCCGCCATCGCGCGATAAACAGCGGTCATTGCAGTACGGGTCTTGCCGGAACCTGTTGGCAGGCTCAGCAGCGCCTTGGCGCCGGGCCTGCACACCCCCAACACCTGCTCGACAAGTTCCTCCTGGTAAGTGAAGAGGCTCGGAGTGCGCGTCCCTCTCCTCAACACCTGCGTAACGGCATCCTGAGTGTCGAGCTGTCGGTCGTCGTCGTCCTCGCGGACTTGAGGCTCGTCCTCCTCACTGAGTCGCAGTCGAGGGAGACGTTCCCTAAGTTCCGCGCGCAGGAGGGCCGCGTCAGCCGACTGACCGCTCAGAGAGCAGCGCCTAGCGCCGTCCAGAGCGGCTGCAAGCGATCGAAAATCTCACTTGCGAGTGCCTCCTCGTCGCCGATGTCTGCCTCCTTGACGAGGAGAATGCGCTCTGCAATATGTCCCGGGCGCGTGCATCGGCGGATGGCGCGTCCGGCAGATCGAACAATGTGAGGCGCCTGGTCGTCGTCCACTTCGAGCCAGAACTCGTCAAACGACCTGGAGGCGTCCCGCGCGTGCACCGCATGCATAATCGCGATGAGCAGCAGCAGCTCTTTGGCTCGTCCCGCGGCAGCCTGTGTGAAGTCGATCCCGCCTTCGGCCTTCAGCAAGCTGCCCTGCCATAGCGACACCGCCTCCCCTGTAGCAGTCAGCAGATGCCCGTTTAGGCGCAGCAAGTTGTCGCAGGAGGCCTCGACGTGGTTCAGTGCGGCAATAAACTCCTCCGCGCGCTGCCGGTGGCGACGCTGCAGCGTGTTCTCCTGCGCCGCCGTCGGTACCGCTGCGACAGAGGCCACGGTCTCATTCACCTCAACCTCATCGTCGGTCTGCATGAAGGAATCTTCTACATCGTCATCCTCTTCGAGTGGCGCATCGTCGAAGTCTGGCTCTTCGTGCTCCTCGTCAGAAGTTAATTCCAGCATCTGTTGGTCTGAAAACTTGACGTACGCGAGGAAAGCGTCGAACATCGCGCGCTGGAAGACCACGTTGAAGGCAAGGTTGTCACGCTTGAGAGCGTTCAACTCGTCCAACTTGTGCTTGAACTGCGCCTCCGCAATCGGTACGTCCCGATTGCTTAGCTGTCCGAGGTACTGCCTGTACTCCTGCGTGGCTCGTCCCTCAAATGGATCATCGCGCTGACGCTCAAATAGCTCGAACCAGTGCTGGAACTCAAGCATCAACGTCTCGCCAGACAGCCTCTTGGCGATCAGCTCACTGTAAGGCCTGAACTTGGTAAGAATGTGCACTGTGGGCTGCGACCACAACGCGGCGAAGCGGTCCTCGACGAGGTCGAGCTCCTCGTCGCTGTAGGTGAAGGGGCTGAGGCGCATCGTCTCGAGATCCGTTACGCGTTGCTGTGCCGCGTTGAGTGAACACGCGAGGCGGTCTTGGAGGACCTTGAGCTGGCGTCTGACCGCCGCGTAGTCGGTAAAGTCGCCGATGGGTTTGGTGTCCAGTATTCGCGAGACGATGCCGTCGAGCCCGAGGACTGTGGTCAGGTACGGCCCGTCGTCGAACTTGGCCTTCTCGGAATGCCAATCCACGAGGGATAGGGGGAGTCGCGGCGGAAGCTCCGCCAGTTCTTGGAGGCCCGCTGAGAGTCCCGTTCCGACCACGCGCCGAACGCTCGCGGCATGAGGATCACGGTCATCAAGAAGAATTTGCCTGGCTCGGTTCACGGTCTGGGCGTTCTTGTTCAGATCGATGAAAAGCGAACGCAGGAGGGGGACGAGGTCCGCCTCTTCCGCCGGCCCGCTGAATCCGAGTTGGGGATCGAAGAGAAGGAAGATCACGGGCACTCGCGTGTTGGTAACGCCGGGGGATGTATTGCCCTGCGTGAAACTCTTAATCGCAGCGAGACGATGCTGTCCGTCGATCGCGACACCGAAGACTTGACGGGTGTTCCAACGCAGCTGCCCGCTCCTGAAGCCAACGTCTGATGGCTCCTCCCAGCTGTCCCAGAAGCCCAAAGCCAGAGGACCTACTTCGAGAACTCGTTCGTAGCGGTGCGGATCGTTGAGCTTCGGCGCCTTCCAAGCGACGTCCGGTGCACTGAAGCTACTTACAAGGCTAGTGTTCGTGTCATCGAACGGCAGGAGGGCGACGGTGATCGAGTTGAAGAACTGCGGTCTCTCGTTGTTGCGTAAGTAAGGCACGATTTGACGCTCGACCCGGGGCCAGTTGATGTTGCGTTGGTACAGCTCGTCGATCTTCCAGGCGATAGTGTCGATGCCAGGCATCTCCGCCGTCAATCGCAAGTCCCGTGCCGCCTCTTCGAGCGACAAGGTCGTGGTCAAATACGGAATTGACCACTTCGGCGACAAGCGGAAAGCCCCAGCCAGAAAGTCGAAATGCGAGGTACCTGGAACATCATCTACGGCACGAGCCATTGGCGCTCCCTAACCGGGTCGGGTTGTGTAGCCGGCGATTGTCACGGTGGTGGCGAAGTACTCGAGAGCTGTCCGGGTCGAGCTGCCTTCTTGCGAGGGTGGGCCAAGGCTGCAGTACTGTAGTTGCAATCGAGTCCAGTCTAGGTCCTCGCTATCCTTCACCATGCGCCCGAAGTCGCTGGCGCCTGACATGTGCTGCTTGATCCGCGCAGGCAGGTCACCGGTCTCGCCGACGTAAAGCGCCGGAGCGTGCTGCCCAAGCTCCTCTAGAAAGCGATGCATCCAGTTGCGATTGCCTGACTTGGCCAGAAAGGTCTTAAGGCTCGCACTCTTCGTTGCAGGCAACGGTCCGGCGCTGAGCCTCAGGTTTTCAAGGCGGAGGTAGTGCCCAATCCGAGCAGCGCGCGTGCGACCGACGGGTGTCGCGGAGAGAAGTTGCAGCCAAGCAAGACCAGCCGCGGCGTCGAGGCTCCTGACGTCGACGGCGGCGAGGTCTAGCTTCCAGAAGTAGAGGGCGCTGCAGGGTGGTACTTCCGTCGACAGGAGACCGTCGTCCATAAGTTCTACGAGGTCCGCGCCTCGCAGCGCCCGGAGGAGCGTGCCGCCGGCCATCCCCTACAGCGCGCAGACGGTGCAGGCGACTTCGTCGCTGTCGTCGTCAAGGGCCTCGCCGAGGACCGCAACGAGAGGAAGGCTTCGGCGGGACTTTGCAGCGCGAAGCATGGCCTCGTCGTGCTTGCGCATGATCTCCTCGCGGCGCCCAACCAGTTCGGGGAGGCTCTCCCCCTGCGACCACGTGTACCCGCGCGACTTCATACCGCGGTCGCCGTAGTCCGCATCCCCGGCGTCGCCCGCCTCCTTCAGCACCTTCTGCTCAATGGCAACGGCACGCTCGAAAAGGTCAGGGTGACGGTCTGCAAGCCCCACCCACTCAGCCTTGCGCTGGTAGAAGCAGAAGTAGCAGCCGGAGCGCGTCCGCCAGCTGTAGTAGTCAGGCAGGCCGATCCCGGCTTCGTCCAGGATGCGCAGGACGCCGTCGTGGTCGATGTCGGCCTCGATGAAGGGGAAGACGGCCTTGATGTTGGGCTTGGTGCTCACGTAGCCCTTGCGGTTCTGCTCGTCGGCACGGATGGCGACATAGGACGTGGCCTCGTCGTCACCGAGCCAGTCCTCGAGCGGCTTGATCTTCATCTGCCTCGTGCACCAGCGCATCTGAGGCGAGGGCAGAGCGCCGCGGTAGACCTCGAACCAGTGCTCGAAGGGTCGCTCCGCGTTCACCCGCGCGATGGGCTTGCCGAGGACGACCTCGAGCCGGTTCAGGTACTCGTAGGTCTCGGGAAGCTCGGCGCCGGTGTCGCAGAAGAAGTACTCCATGTCGGGCACCTGGTCGCGGAGATACACAGCCAGGGCGCTCGAGTCCTTGCCGCCGGAAATCCCACAAACGTGCCTCATGCTTCTGCCTTCTGCTGAGTGGATGTCGAACCCGGGTCATCCTGCACCTCGGTACCGACAGAACCGGTCGGTGCGGCCAGGACAGCAAGCAGGGCGTCGCGGGCCTCAGCCGAAGAGCCGACAACGTCCTGCGCCTCCTCGAGCGCTGCTGCTACGAGCCGATCGAGGGCGTGCCTGTGTGCATCCTGCACGCGCACCAGGGTGGACGTGTCCCTGCCGTCCGGCTGCGTGATAGTCACAAGCACCGCGCTGAAGCCTCTGCCGTTCGCTGCGGCTCGAGCCTCCAGCGTCAGTGCCTCGAGCCGACGGAAGGCTGCGCCCAGCTGTGCCACGTTGGTGCGGTACCGGGCGAGGTCTGCATCCCTCCACGAGCTGGGCGGGGTGTTCGCCACCATCATGGCCACGTACTCGAGCCAAGCGTCGTCGTCGAGATCAGCCGCGCTCATAGCCTTCACCAACGTGGCAAGTCTCGGGTCGAGGACCTTGCCTTCGAGGGGATCCGCCCGCTGCTCGAGCTCCACACGCACATCGCTCGTGAAGGCGCCGGTGGCCTTGACGAGGTCCTCACGGACGGTGCACAGCAGGCCGGGATAGGCGCCACGCAGTGACTGGAGTGCGGGCAGCAGCTCCTGCCTGAGGTTCGTGCGGTCGCCACGGCCCTCGCCCACCACCCCGAGGACGCGTGGGATGTCCTCGAATAGAAGGACGTCGGGCTCGGTCGCGCGCAGGACGACTTGGCGGAGCGCCACCGCAGCCGAACTCAAGTCGGCCGTGCGCCTGCCGTACTCCGGCAGGGCGTTGATGAAGCGAACTAGCGCCGAGACGATGCCGACAACGCTGGGATCCACACTCCGGCGCCCGCCGGGAAGGTGGGCCAGCGCATCGGCGTACTCCTCGAGCAGGTGCCGTCGCGCACCGGCATCGGCACGAAAGTGCCGCAGCTCGAAGAACTGAGGGTTTCGGACCAGTCGCTCGAGCAGGTCGGGCGTCAAGCCGGCCTTGAAGGTGCCGTGCTCGTACAGCGCCACCTCGCCAGCATTGGACTGCAGCACGCAGGTCAGGAGGACCGGCGCGACACCCTCGCGAAGTCCAAAGGGCGGTGCAGCAAGGCGCTCGAAGACATCGCTCACGCGCAGGCGCTTGCCCTGGCTGCTAAGCATCTCGAGCATGTGGGTCCAGACCGGGGTCAAGGACTCGCCTGCCGCGTCGGCCGGCGAGCCGATCTCCCAGCTTCCGTCAGACCTGCGTCGATGGATCCCGGTACTGCTCAGCACGGCGCGGTACATCGCCACCTCGGGTCCAAACCCCTGTAGTCCTAAGGTCTCTCGGTGAGGACTGCGGAGGAGCGCTTCCAAGAGCTCGCGACGCGCCTTCGCTGCCTGTGACGACAGCTGGTGCCGGTTCAGGAGTTCATTCCGGACGACAGGTGCCAGCGCGTACGCACGGTCGCAGATGTCGGAGACGAGGCCGGACAGGGTCTGGTCGACCGGCTGCTGCAGCAGCTGTCCCTCTTCGAGGGTGTAGAAGCCCTTGCGCGTACCTAGACGCTGAACGTTCCGGTCGATCTCGACATCTAGCGCCGCACGAGCTTCCGCGTGCCGTTCGGCGAGTTCCCGTCGGATGACCCAGTCGTCCGCAGGCGCCTCCTCGAGGAGCACTCGAAGCGCCTCCGCCTCTCGCGCCGCACCTACGAGATCCGCGGCCTCGCCGAACTCGAGGACCACTACGGGTCGTGAGTCCTCCGTCTCCGCGTTGAGGACGATCGGTCCGCCGACGGCGAAGAGGACGAGGCCGTCAACGGCGGTGTCGGCGTCGAGCGCGGAGTGCTCGATGCGATTGCTCGTCCAACGGCAGGCGAAGGCTCGCAGCGTCGCAGTGGCATGGCTGTGTCGAGCCGCTACCACGGATACGAGGGGCGCGTTCCGCTCGAGGATCTCGGGTACCGGTACCTGCTTGAGCTGCTCACGGACACGCTCCACGGCAGTTCGCAGGTCGAAGTCCGAGCCGTGCCACACGCGGTACTCGTCGCTGAACGCTCGCCAACTCAGCAAGCCGAGTGCTTCGAGCTCGCGGAGTCGCTGCTCCACCGCGTCGACGGTTTCTGTGCCGGGCGCACCGTCGGCCATCGCCCAGCCCACGAGCGAACGGCTAGCACGCAGCTCCCCGCCAGCAGCGACGAGGTTCAGGAGGCCAACGGCCTTGAGCACACGCAGTTGGCTTTCGCCGAGCCCGCGCGCATCCCGAATGCGGGTGTCGATCTCGACCCAGCGAGTGGCTGCAGCTGAGTAGCTGCTCATGGCAGTGGCGGGCGCCACGAAGTAGTCGTAGACCTGGTGCAGTCGTACGACGGGCGGCTCCTGCGCGTTCCACGCCGTCGCCTGCAACCACTCGGGAACGGACGCCGTGCCAGGAGCGGCAAGGAACGAGAACAGGGTGCGCTCGTTCTGGCCGTAGCGCTGCACGAGGTCGGGCAGGACAACGAGTGCCGTCGGGTGGAGCGGCCATGCGCCAGCAAGCAGGTCCGCGTCGAGCTGGGGTAGTCCGAGGGCGGCGCTTGAGCGGGCGGCGCGCTCGCTCCAGCCCGAGACCGCAGCTTCCGCCGCCTCGTCCTGCAGAGGCTCGAAGGCGGCCGCAATGAGTTGCAGTGTTTGGGCTTGCCCCTCGACGTAGGAGAGTTCCTCGAAGCGGCCCTGAACCTTGGCCCACTCGCGCCGCTCACGCGACCCGAGCTCTGTGGCGTAGTCGCCGATGGCCAGGTGCTGGAGGGTCACCACGGCGTACGGCGCGGTGATGGAGCGCTCCGCGAGCTCCTGCAGCAGGAAGAGGTCCGCGGCTGCAGTGGCACCGCTGCCGGCGACGGCTTCGAGCGACTTGCCGAACTCATCGATGAGGAGCACCAGTGGTCGGATGCTGGCCACGTGTGCGATCAGGTTGACGATCTCGCGCGTCTCCACGGAGGTGGCCGTCCGCATGTCGAGCGCATGACGCCGCAGTTCAACGAGCTGGTCCGAGAGCTCCACCTTCTCAAGCCCGGCGATCAGGGCGCGCAGGACGGTTTGGCTGACCGGCTCGCGCTGAGCTGTGACGAAGCAGCGGAGCAGCCCCTGCGCCCCATGGTCGCCTCGAGCCTGCTGTACACGGTGGAAGGTCGCCGGTGATGCGCCCTGCACCAGACTCCGCGCGAGTTCGAACTCTTGACTCGCTTGCGGAGCGAGCAAGGCGTCCAGCAGGAGCGCAAGGCTGCTCTTGCCGGAGCCGTAGGGACCGGTCACCGCGAACGCGCTCTCCGAGCGCCCGGCGCCGAGCGAGGTCATGACCCGGTCGACCACGTTCAGGGCGCGCCCGACAGGCAAGAAGCTCGTCAACGCTTGCACTGTGCCGGCATCACGCTCGATGTTGACGGCACGCGCAAAGCGCTCACGAGGTCGGCGCAGGTCGAAAAGCGAGCTCTCCTCGGTCATGCCGTCGCCTGCAGGCCTGACGTAGACGGCAGGTCGGCTTCTGGGCCGCTCAGGGCCAGGCCCGCCTGTCTGCGGCGACGGGCGTAGTGGCTCCACAGGGCGCTCGACGCTGCCTTGTCGCTGCGGCCGGACCATTGGAGTTGGGCGATGCCCGCCACCTGCGTCAGCGTTGGTCCCGTGCCCACGCCGGTCGGCGCCACGGCCTCCTTGAGGAGCGCGGCAAGCGCCTCCTCGGTCAGGCGGAAGGCCCGGCCTGGGGCCCCAGGCTCGCCAGCCAAACGGCTGATCGTCACGCTGTTCGCGGGCGAGTCCAGCCGTGCCATGTAGTCGAGGCAGGCCCACAGGACGATCTTGGGGGCAAGCCCCGGCTTGCGCCCGAGGTCGAACCGGAAGCCGCTACCAGCGCTCCTGATCAGTCCGAGTGGGCGGAACGGGCAGTCGATGACATCGTCTCTCGTCGCGCGCTGCCCGGCACCCGCTGCTGTGTACATCCGCAGGAGACAAGCGACGTCCTTGCGCACGGAGCCGGGGTGCGGGGACTCCCACTCCTTCACCGCGCTCACGCGCTCGAGCACGAACTCCTCAAGCTCGCGCTGCGTGAAGGCGACGCCGGGGAACTCGTGGAGCGCCACCCACCACACGGGCGCGAGGCACTGGGGCGAGAGCAAGCGCCAGTGCAGCGCCCAGAGCGTGCTGAGGTCCTCGCAGTACGGATCGAGCCCGTCGTCCCCGAGAAGTCCAAGGCCGAAGTTCGTGGGGGCGACCAGCGGCATGCGTGGTCGGCCGGGATTGGGCACGGTCGTCAGCACTCCCGTCGCCAAGCCCCAGTGCTTGATGGCCCGCACCATGTTCTTGCCGACGCCGAGCATGACGACCGCGTCCTCGCGGAGGAAGGTAGTCGGGTCTCCCTCAGCCGCGTCGACCGCCTTCTTGAGCCAGCCGTAGCGCGGGTGGAACGACTCGTGACGTGCGAACACGGGGCGGGCAGCGGTCTCGATTCGCACGGTCCTCCTCCTCGGTCAAGCGTTGAGCGCGCGGACCCGCAGCACCGCAACGCTGAACTGCTGAGCGGCGGCGAAGATCTCCGCTTCGGTCGTTGGAACGCCGGTGCTGATCCGGACGCACTCGGCAGCGGCTGTGGCGTCGCCGAGCATGGCTCGCAGTACGTGCGACGGCTCCGGAACCATAGACGCGCATGCGCTGCCGGTGCTGAAGGCCACGCCGGGGGTGTGGGCGACCAGTGCCTCAGCATCCACACCTTGACAGTGGAGGCTCAGAGTGTTGGCCAACCTCGGAGTCGAGGGGGCGAGAACCGCGGCGACGTCGCCTGCGCGACGCAGGACTTCGGACAAGAAGAGGTCGGTGTGCCGGCTGGCTGTCTCTCGATAAGCTCCGAGGCGCTCGGTGCACAGCTCGGCTGCAACGCCGAAGCCCACCGCGCCGGCGACGTTCTCCGTCCCAGGCCGACTGCCGCCCTCCTGCCCACCTCCAAGGGCTAGGGGGAGGGGCTTGAGTCGTCGACGGCTGTACAACGCGCCAATGCCCTGCGGCCCGTAGATCTTGTGGCTGGAGAAGCTGGCGAGGTCGACGTCGAGGTCCGACACCGACACCGGCAGCTTGCCAAGTGCCTGCGTTGCGTCGGTGTGCACTAGGGCGCCCACGGCATGCGCCGCCTCCGCAACAGCCCGCACCGGCTGAACCGTGCCGACCTCGTTGTTCGCAAGGTGGAGACTCACCAGCGCCACGTCATCACCGAGTGCTGCCTCCACGGCTGCGACGTCGACGACTCCCTCTCGACCCACGGGCAGCAGTTGAACCTCCCAGCCTTCCCGGGTCAGGGCTTGAAGCGGTTCAAGGACAGCCTTGTGTTCGACAACCGACGCCAGGACGCGCCGCCTAGCTGACGCCGATGTCGCCGTGCGGATGGCGATGTTGTTGCTCTCGGTGGCGCCGGATGTGAAGAAGACCTCGCCTGGGCGTGCCCCAAAGCTGGCCGCCACCCGCTCGCGAGCCTCGTCCAGGGCAGCTCCCGCAGCACGGCCGCCACGGTGCGCGCTGGAGGGATTGCTGGCGCGGCTCAACCACGGCATGAGCGCCTCGATCACCTGAGGCGC
>Ga0066648_10001529_pt1 | contig 12423 bp, 11 predicted proteins | sample CryGeyCG12114_NA_FD_59537 | JGI IMG/M metagenome (GOLD analysis project Ga0066648, IMG submission 59537) | Groundwater microbial communities from aquifer - Crystal Geyser CG19_WC_8/21/14_NA | ecosystem: Environmental > Aquatic > Deep subsurface > Groundwater | place: USA: Utah: Grand County... | reverse complement strand
GACGATGGGTGATCGAACGGGAACCCGTATGTTCCTTGCTCTATGATCGATTGCGAAGGAGTAGTTGTGGTGGCACGAATATATACATTGGTTTTACTCTGAGGATGTGGGATGCACATACTGTACCAAATATAATAGTCATGTGATGCCGCGCCGATCATGTTCCAAATATAACAGTCATGTGATGCTGTGCAGATCGTACGTCATTGGCGCCTGAGGCAGCTCAGAGATTCCAGACACCCCCGGACAAACAAGGTGGCCGCTGCTGCACGCTCATTTTAGATTGGCAGGCGGCCAATTTGTGTGTTTAGAGGGTGCTCAGGGTTAGAAGAGGCACGCCTTAGCACGAGGCCAGGACTCAAGATTGCCCACTGGCATTTGAAGTACGATTGACATCGAACGTTCTTCGTTTCCGAAGGGCAACATGGGTTGAGAACCTAGCTCACCCCGTTCCGACAAGTCGACAAATGTGCATGATACTCGACAGCAACATCGCCGGTCACGGCCTGCGCGACCACGGCCATTGCGCTCGATGCTCTGACTACCCCGGGCTCTTAACAAGTGAGCCATGGTGTATCCTTTCACGCACCGGGTAAAGGCTCTGCTGCCGATGCTTCGTCAAAGACAATACAACATGGATAATTGTCTGCTCCTGGGCTTTTGCCCAGCCGAAGCATATTGTCAAATACCTTCAAACATATAAGGAGATCTACCCAAGCGCCAGCATCTTCTCTGGCAGCATGTCGTAGAGCTTGAGACATTACCAATGTCACTTCAATTTCTGGAAATGACCGACCTAGTCGTCGAACACGCCTTGTTACTACTCAGACAGCAGTGAAGCGGCCATCTTCTTAGCCTGCGACGCGACATCTGTTCAATCTGCATGTTGCGGTTCACGCACTACTGCTTCTCAAATGGCCTCTGCCTCTGTCCCACTCAATCAAGGACGCTGCATGAGTAAAAGCACTGATGTCGCTGCATGTCCTAGGTACTGTATCGATATCATCAGTATGTACGGCCAAGCCTGTCGCAGACCCACGCACTGGTGACCGGCCATAACACTCTAGGCGTCTGTGGCGTGTGGGCTTGCAACAAGGTTAATCAGTTCGCCCGTGGTTTCCGTGGCTGTGGAAATCCGTCTCTGACATTCACCGTCAACGGCGGCTCGATGAAGGAATTCACCGCCTTTGAATGAGGCCTTGACTACTACTTCTGCCTCTACAATGTCACCTGCGACTTTCCGATCAAGCTCGGTGGTGACATCGTGTGCTGCGGCTGAGTTGTGCTCGTCGCATCTCGGCGCATATGCTGGACTCGGTGCAGGACTGAGCAATCCTCTGCTTGTTGCGTATTTGCACTATAATCATTTTTCTAGCGACTCCGGAAGTACGGAAAGCCGAACAGGCGGTCACCACAGCGTCTTCGTACGACGACCGGCGGCCACGGCATTACCCTCGCACGAAGAAAACAAGCAGGACTGGGTGCCTCTTCCGTCAACGGCGAATAATAGCTATGAGAATGGCCACTCATCGTCCACCCCTTCTTACAACCCTTCGGCCCAGCTCGAGGCTAAGCTGCTAAGCGGTCGGAATGACCAGATGACAGTACCGCTAGTGACGTTGGGCCAGAGATGGGCATGAACGGCTCGCTCATAAGTACAACAACTTCGACATGCTTAGGACCCAATACTGTATTCTGTGGTTCTTCTGCGCTTTCTGCTCAACAAAGTTCACCTGTATGATACAAGGAGGCGTTTAATGAGCCCCTGAGTCTAGTCCGAGCCCACAACAGTGCAAACCCAAGCACTTCATCCGAACCCCAGGACTATCTTCTCAAGCATTAGTAGAAACTCCAAATGCCGAAAATGCGCTTGGACGCGTTCCGGGCTCGAACGACAAGTGTTCGACTCAGCCGAGGCTTAGATTCGTGATCTCCAATATCAGGAAATGGGTGACTCGCGGCCAACAAATCAGCTCCCTTCCAGATCGGTCATGAAATAGACCTTGCCGATGAGTAATGGCCTTAGAAGCTCACTAATAAGCAGACCTGCCTAGCGAGCTGACCTAGGCAACCACAATCAATGATAGACCGTCTACCCTTCGTGTTCTACACAATTCATACATTGGTTCTATTGTATCTCGCTGTATATTTGTTAGACGGATCGACTAGCAGCATATCAGCCAGGCGAGATCGAGGGGCCAAGTTGTCTCATTGCCCGAACCTACACACAAGCACATGACCATGGAGACCCTCCCGATCAAGTACGAAACACTCGAAAACAAATCTATCATCGTTACAGGCGGCGCCTCGGGATTCGGTCTGGCAAGTGCCAGAGTCTGGGCCGAACATGGCGCGTACGTGACCCTCGCAGACCTGAACAAGGACGATGGAGAAGCAGCAGCCGCAGATCTCACAGCCAAGGGCTACAAAGTGAGCTTCGTCCAATGCGATGTCACAGATTGGACCTCGAGTGTCGCAGCGTTCAAGCATGCTGTCACCTTTAGCCCCAGGAAGACGCTCGACATAGCGGCGCTATTCGCGGGTGCTGGAGGCGACGCCGGTAATGTGGTTCATCAGATGAAGCGTGATAATCCCGAAGCAAGTCTTCACATCGACCCTATTGAGCCGAGCGCGAAGATTCTGGAGATCAATCTAGATGGGGTGGTCAAAAGCGCGAAGTTGGCGTTGTATTACTTCCGCCTCCCGGCTGCAGCAGACGCGCCGCAGGTGTCGGGCAAGAAGTCTTTGTTTCTGATCGCTTCGTTAGCAGGTTACATTGATTACGATAGTACGCATTACTGCGTCTCGAAGTATGGGGTACGAGGTCTTTTCCGCAGTTTGCGCAACGCGTCCAAAGATCCAGACAACAACTTCACGGTCAATCTTTTGGCTCCGGGGTATACGCCAACACCCATGGTCCTGAAGTATGATGCGGGAGAAGGATCCCGGCAGAAGTTTGTCGACTCTATTGAGGACAACGGTCTGTGGTGCCCCGTTGAGGCTGGTGTTAAGGCAGCGAGCTTGTCCGTCACGAATGAGGAAGTCAATGGGCGCAGTTTCGGTACGTGGCCTTATGGTTTCGTAGATATGATGGAAGACTTGGATCATGGATATGGTGGTGAGAAGCTGCGAGAGCATGCTGAGAAGAGTGGATACTACAAGGCGGGTGTTATAGTCTGAACAAGCTTGCCATGCTCCCTACAGGAAGTATCATTCGTTGTCCCACTGCTTTGACAAAAGCATGTCGCGACGGTCTAGCAATCCTCTTGTCCGCCTGTAGTGCAAGGTTTCGTGGTGACTACGAGGTGTTCTCGAGCAACTCGTAACACCGCATCTGTGGCATGTAATGTTAAGACTCGCGAAATACTGTCAACTATATGGTTGGTAGTAGGGCTGGGGGAAGCTATTCTATGGACAACTTAGGCGCCGCGATCATCCCCAGGGCGTGGTGAAATTAGCGGTGATTGCGCAGTTTTGGCACAAAGTGGTGCTTCGCCCTGCACTAAAAGCACGGCGCCTGCCGCCCGTCATACCATCCGTCAACTCCTGCTTGTCCTCTGATCACCAGTTCGACTCCAATCTGTGACAGTACTCGCTGCTTCAGACTTCTTGATCACGTCACCTCCCACTCTAGTGAAGTCTTCGCAGTAGTGGTGTGTCTGCAATGGCATCGGGTTCGCATCGCAAACAGCTAAGTCGTGGTATGTAGTGCTTAGCCAGCTACGCGTCTTTAAGCAGACATAAGAAAACATCTGACGACCCTGATTTCAGCCCCTCTGCCTAGGAGAACGACGAAAGGACCCCTAGACCTAGACACAGACGAAGAGTGAGAGGTGTGCTTGTGTGTAGACAGATATGCGGTTGCTGACAGACATAGCCCATTATCGGGAACGCTCCCGCCAGCATCGCCATACTCTACAAAAGCTTCTTCGGGCATCTCACCACTGGGCAGGTCGGAGGACGTCAATCCTTTCGACGAGCCGGTGCATACACAATCTAGTCTCATAGACGAAGAACCCGATGAGGTGCTCGGGAATGCAAGTGAGAAGAACTTGTCCTTTCTCCTCGATTCAGCCATCTACCACCCTCTTTCCGCTGTAGATATTCCAGGACCCTTCCGCAAACCATTTCCTGGGCCACCGGCCCCAGGAACTTCAACCAGCCAAGCATTGAAAGATGTTGAGTCACTGGTTCAGAAGTGTGACTTCCTCGGTGCCGCTCATCTTGCAGCAGTCTGTCTCACTTCTGGTCTAGTCAAGCCGACAGATCATGTTTCCATCTTCAGATTGCTCGCAATCAGGTATTCATGCCTTGAGCTCGTCGGACAGCTTCTACTTGCGGCGCAAGAGACCAAGGCGCTCGAGGATTTATCTTCTGAGTTCTACTACATCGCTCCAGAGGTTACAGAGGCCGAGATTGAGGCACATCACGGCCAAAGACCACTTGCGGAGCATATAATGCCATTCTCACTACGTGTGCAGACCATTCGGCTACAGAACATCGGATTTTCTGATCCTAGGAGAGGTGTCACCATGCTATATGAACTTGGTCTCGAGGTGAGAGTACATCTGGCATCGTCTTATACAACAGAGACGGAACGCGCAGAGTGGAGCAGGAGGTTGGAGTTACTTGGCATGCACGTTGTCAATGCGCTGATCGAGCTTGGGGACGTCGACTGCGCGCAGAGGACTTTGGCACAATCAAAGCCAGCTGAACCGAAGGCGCTTGCTCGATGGACTTCGCGTATGACTCTCATGCTTTTGAAGCTAGGCCAGATCAATGAGGCTCAGAAGTATGTTAATCAGCTGCAGTCGGGCGACCCAGAGAAAGTAATACTGTCAGCTTTACTGGCCGTGGCAGATGGTAGATTCGACGAAGCTACTGAAGGCCTGGAAGGCCTTGCCAACAGAGAAGATGACAGTCGTGTATCTGCGTTGGCGAAGCAGAATCTAGCCGTAGCTCTTCTCTACCTCGGTAGAATCGCGGAAGCCCAGAAACTGCTCGAAGGCTTGATTGAGGAAGGCCGATCGTTTCCGGCGCTCACGGTCAACCTTACCACCATCTTCGACCTCACTTCAGACAGGTCGCGAGATCAGAAGGTGGCACTTGTAGCGAAATTAGCATCCTCGCAGACACAGAAGAGGCCGTTCACCAATGCCGACTTCAAACTTTGATTAATTAGCTATATGGCCGATAAGCAAGTACCCTCTGAAACACCATGCCGGTAATCGAACGCTTTGAGAAGACCAACAAGGTGTGATGTTGCTGCCAGCACCACAAAAACATGGAATATCTGATGCGAGGAGCCAAACTTGTCGTACTGTCCTGGACTGAAGGATTCAGGGAACCGACACGCATAAACGGCAGCACCTGCGATGTACAACACGCCTTGCAAGACCAGCCAGAACAGGCCCATCTGCTTCTGCATCTGCTGCAGTCCATACATTCTCAGCCCGTGGAACACTGGAAAGACGGCGCTCAACCCCATCGCCGCGAACATAGCCGCACGGTAAGGGCGCGAGGCTGGGGTCTGGAAGGCAGGGTGCATTGTAACGCCGATGCAGCCAACGCCAAAAATTGTGATCTATTGCATGTCAGATCGGATCCAGCTTTGGACACCCGATTCACTCACCATTGTCCAGTAAGTTTGCTTCAGAGCAGACTCGCACCAAAAGCCGTAGAAAATGCTGGGTACGAAGGAGCCCCAGATCATGAAGGCAATCCCGGCATGGTCGAGGTGATTCCAAAACTTTGCCACCTTGGGAGAATGATTGCTGAGAGTGTGGAACATGCCGCTCATCAACATGCCAGACCCAACACAGACGAGGAAGCATGACATGGCGTAAGCGTCTGCTGATGAGGCCATTTCGTAACGTGACTTCAAAGCGTCGTAAAGGAAGAAGGCCAGTGGTACGAAGAGTAGACCGGGCAAGAAATGGGTCCAGATGTTGATGGACTCATTGTGCCAGTGGAACATCGACTGTAATGACCTCAGATAGGAGTAGGAGGCTCGTCGATAACCTGAGAGGATGTATTGATTATCTTGTTGCCATTTTTGGAGTTCATCGAACCTAACAAGAGTATGCCATGGTTCTGGTTCTGCTTTCGTTTGGTTCTTGGTCGACGTGTATGCCTCGTTCTCCATTTGCGTTACCATTGTCGAGACGGCTGGATGCTGCGAGCAGAGGTTATGATTTGAGATAGCAAAACCTATTAACACGACATAACTTATCTAGTAGGCATTTTGGGTGGAGTGTGGTAAGTGATCGAAAGTGATGGGGGCTCGTATTTCGTATCTGTGCTCGCCGTCGTCATGTTGAACATCTCTCACGACTGCTCCTGCAACCATACTAGTAGAGTTCCTCAACAAACGGAAGTCACGATATTGCAGGCAAGTCTCCTGTTGCCTACACCACTGCATAGCACGGTCTCGGTATGACAGCATGAATGGGCATAAACGTTATCCTGCCGATATGCAGTGCTGATGGAGCACGATGTCGTATCAGCCGCCTTCCCTGAACCGGAGGTCGTCAACGCCATGGGATAGACTACGTCCCGTCAAGCAGGATCCATTGGAGAGCGTCGGCTTTGTGTCGAAAGGTGACAACAGGTTACTGGATATCAAGACGCAGGAGACGTATTACCACAAGATCACGGCTCGATACATGCAGTTTTGCACACAAAACTCCCAGAACCTACATGAAGCATTCACGTCGCTGTCACTCAACGATTCAACTTCAGCACCAGCACCCAAAGCACCAAGCTTGTCTTCTTCGCGTTGGGCAGTGCCAAGTGCCAGGCCCACGACGTCAGGTCACGGTGCGAAGAATGCAACAACGTCGAAACAATCACATGCCAACGCTTCAGTATCGCTTGAACCAGCCGAAGAACTATCGCTCATACTGACAGCCCTTCGGAAGCTGCGAGAGGCCCTTCTCGCAACATCCGCAAGTGCGCCGTCGCCGGCCTTCTCCCAAAGAGTACATGTCTTCAATATTAGGCTGGCAATCCTCGCGCTGCACCCAGAGTCATATCATGCATCGCTTCGCTATCTGTTAATGTCGTTGCACAGCCAAGTCCATCCCCTACCGGTGAGCGAGCTCCGCGAGATGACAGCCTATCTCATCCTCGACACTGCACTTCGAGTGGACAACCTGATTGAAGCTCATGCGATCCGAGTGAGAGCTAAGCAGCATTGGAAGTTCCGCGACAGGAATGTCGACCTTATCTTGAAAGCTGTCGCGAGCAATAATTGGCCACTCTTCTGGCGGATCAGGAACAGAGTCGACGGCTATGTTAGAGCGATCATGCAATGGAAGCTCGAAACGCTGCGTATGACAGTCTTGAAAGCAATAGGAAGATCGTACATGAAATGCGACGTCGACTGGATCCTCAAAAACACGACAGGAGGCGAGATGGGCTGGGAAGAACTGGTCGAGAAAGAGGGCGTTGGATGGCTTCGAGACGGCGATACCGCGATCATTCGAAAGTCAAAGTCCAAATCGTGAGCCAGGTCTTAGAGTGCAGCGTCGCAGGTAGTTCTTTGTTATAGCGATCGTCGTGTTCTAGACGTTGGCTTGAGGTCTGTTATGTCTCGAGCGTTTGCATAGGGAACGGTGGGCGGAAGCCTGAATGCGATCGTAGCCCAGCCACATTTTTGCCAACCACCGGACTATTTCCCAGAAAGCCCAATCGGCGTCGCTCTCGGTACCCTTAGCGCCAAAAGCACGCGACGGCTGCGTAACTCTTGGCTTGAAACGTGCCTCAAGCTCGGGGCTCCGAGCTCCCAGCCACCTGCGATTCTGTTCAACATCACGCTTACTGTGCACCAGCATGAATTGCATATCCAGAATGCATGCGTTCTGCAAGAAGCAACGTAATGGTACCAGCCACCCGAAGCCTTCTGACATTAATAGAATGCTCCGAAATGTCTCGTGCTTGTCTCATTCCTCCTTATCATCACGAGTGCACAGTTGTTCAGCTAACAAGACAGACCAAAGTCGATCCAGTGCATTGTTTAAGCAATTCCTAAACCACAACCATTCCCCTCTTACTTGACCGCAATACGAAGCCCATCTATAAACATGAAGGCTTCTCCAACACAATGTCTGGCTGCCCTGGCCCTCCTCTCTAGAGTGGCATCTGCCGTGCCGGTGGTTTTGCGTGCTAGAGCAGCAGAACCACAATCGTACTCTGTCGTAGCCGTCGATGGTGGCAACTCGACACCGCCTCCCCCAGTCGCTCCAGCTACGAGAACAGTGACAGATGCAGTCACACAAGTACAAACAGCGACCATACTATCAACGATAATATCGACGATGATAGCTTCAGCCTCTGACTTGCCAGCCTCAGTCGAGACCAAAGTCATCCCTCAGACGGTCACCTTGGCTACGACCATCGTGCAGACACCGTCGGCAGAGGTAGAGACTAAAACCACTGTGACGGATGAGTCGCAGGTAACAATTGTGCCATTCGACAATGGACAATGGCATACAACATACTATTTCCGGAGCACGGTTGCACCTTCGGCAAACGTACAGGCTGCTACTACTACACCTTCTGCCTCTTGGTATGCGAGCTCCTCCACTGCTACACCTACGACGACGACCGATCCTGGCCAATGGGCTGCATGGGCCGACAAGGGGACTGGGCAGTGGACGGAGTAGAAGACTCGACCAATGCTTTTCATTGACAGGGTGGGTATTGAGCACAAAACATGTGAGGAGCATGCAGACGGCAAATGGTCAATGATGTACATTTATAATACGGGTCGAGCACATCAGCTCCCCAGGGTCTGATATATATAGAGCGCGGAGTTGGCGGCAAGAAGCAACAGAAACCTCTACTATTTGTTGCAATGGCATTCTAGACAGATAATAAGTCATTCACAAACATCTTCATCAGAGGCCTCTGAACCTTGCATTTATGATCTCAACGGGATAGGCTACCTTCAATATAGTGGACAGCAGCCGCTAGGCACCTGTAGCAGGTGCCAAGGCCTAACTTCCCGCTCGGCGATTGGACTGTATGGCTGACGTGTTAGTAGCAGCTCCAAATGCCACTCGTACTGGTATAATACACCGATCCAGCGCATACACACGCGACATCCTCCTCAGCTCGCTAATCAGACTACGTTCGTCCAAGATAGACTCTCTTTCTCGGCGCTGGACGGGGCGCAACTGGCGTTCGGCCATCTGACAGAGCAATGAACGAGATGGCATCCCCGCCGTCGGCCGAAGACCAGGGCCGCCTGCTCGAAGAGGCACTCGGCATGGTCAGACAACAGGCCAGCCAGATGCGCAGATGTCTCGAGACCCCAGGAAAGCTCATGGACGCCCTGAAATGCGGGTGCGAAAGCCAGCTGCTCACTCTCAGACCCTACTAACTCGACTTCAGATCAACTCTCGTCTCGGAGCTCAGGACACCCACCCTGGGCCCCAAGCAATACTACGAACTGTACATGGCCGTCTTCGATGCCTTGCGACACCTCTCCGAATACCTCCGAGAGTCCCATCCAGTCAACCACCTCGCCGACCTCTACGAACTCGTCCAGTATGCAGGCAACATCATCCCCAGGCTGTACCTCATGATTACCGTCGGCACAGTATACATGGGCGTAGAAGATGCCCCAGTCAAAGAGATCATGAAGGACATGATGGAGATGACTCGCGGCGTACAACACCCCATCCGGGGCCTGTTCTTGCGCTACTACCTCATGGGCCAGGCACGCGATTATCTACCACAAGGCAAAGACGACGGGCCGCAAGGATGCATACAAGACTCGACCAGCTTCATCCTCACCAATTTCGTTGAGATGAACAAGCTGTGGGTCAGGTGGCAGCACCAGGGTCATTCAAGAGAACGAGAGCAGAGGACCCAGGAGCGAAGAGAGCTGGAACTGCTGGTCGGCAGCAACCTCGTTAGATTGAGTCAATTGGTCGATCTTGATGCATACAAGTCGACCATAATACAACCTCTGCTTGAGCAGGTCGTCCAGTGTCGCGATGTCCTCGCTCAAGAGTACTTGCTCGAGGTCATCACCAAGGTCTTCCCAGACGAATACCACCTACATACCCTGGACCAGATGTTGTCAGCAATTGCTAGGCTCAATCCGCATGTCGACATGAAGAAGATTGTCATAGGGCTCATGGACCGTCTGTCCACCTACGCCCAGAGAGAGAATGAAGGCCAGCAGACAGAGACCAAGGACGCAAAAGAAGCCAAACAGAAAGCAGAAGAGGAGGCCACCGTGCGGTTATTAGAGAAGCTGAAGATCGAGAAAGAGGACAAGCCCTCGTCACAGAAGCAAGAGCCAGCACAAACGAATGGAGAAGCAGGTGAAGCAGGTGAAGCAACAGAAGCAGAAGAAACACCTGCCCCAGAACCCGAGACTGAAGCCGAGCCTACCCAAGAGCCTGCCCAACCCAATGGAGATGCCAGCGAGGGTATTGGAGGTGTCAAGCTGTTTGACATCTTCTACGATCAGGTAGTTAATCTGGTCAAGACGAGAGCTCTGCCCATACCAGACACTATGGCTCTACTCACCTCGCTGGCGAACCTGGCGCTAAACATATACCCAGAACGACTCGAGTACGTCGATCAGGTGCTCGCGTATGCTGCCGAGAAGTCACGCGAATACAACGACTCGGCTGATCTCCACTCAGCCCCCACACAATCCAACATTCTCAGCCTGCTACTCTCGCCCATCCGCTCCTACTTCTCGCTCTTTACAGCGCTTGCTTTACCAAACTACCTGCCTCTGTTCACCACACAATCGTATGCTACGAGAAGAGCCGTTGCAGCCGATGTAGCAAAGAGCATATTACGCAACCAAACCAAAATCACTTCGACAGAACACCTCGACGGCGTATTGACCATATTACGCGTCATCATTAAAGAAGGCATCAATCAGTCAGCAGGTTATCCAGGTATCGCTGGTCGGCAGAGAGGTGACTCGGACGAAATTGTCGAGGAGCAAGGATGGCTGGCACGCCTGGTGCACTACATTCAAGCTCCTGATAACGACACACAGCTCAAACTACTCCAGCAAACCAGAAGAGCTTACGAAGCCGGCAATGAACGAATACGGTACACTACACCCTCTATAATCACACAGTCGCTCAAACTTGCTCGACAGCTGAAGAAGCGCGAACATTTTGACGACAACTGGCAGACACAATCCTCTACACTTTACAGATTCATGCATCAGACCCTCTCACAGCTCTACACGCGTGTAAACCCTTCAGCCGCGGAATTATGCCTCCGGCTGTTTGTCGACTGCGGCAAGATCGCAGATCAATGCAATTTTGAGGAATTTGCGTACGAGTTCTTCGCCCAAGCATTCACGATATACGAGGACAGCATATCCGATTCGAGGGCACAGTTTCAAGCAGTGTGTATATTAGCTGGCGCACTTCAGCAGACAAGAAATTTCGGCAAGGAGAACTACGACACGTTGATCACAAAGGCAGCACTACATGGGAGTAAACTCCTGAAGAAGCCGGACCAGTGTCGTGCAGTGTATCTGGCTAGTCACTTGTGGTGGGCCATCGAGAACCCTGGTCGTGAGGAAGAGGGCAAGGACGTGAGTTTGAACCTTTCACACGGGTCAGGTGAACATGCTAACAAGTTACAGCTCTACCGCGACGGCAAACGGGTTCTCGAATGCTTACAACGCGCCCTTAGAGTAGCAGATGCATGCATGGACACTGCCGTGTCAGTCGAGCTGTTCGTCGAGATTCTGAATAGATACGTCTATTACTTCGACCAGCAGAACGAGACAGTGAGTTCGCCTCCACCTCTGTGTATCAAAGCTAACAGCGTCCAGGTCACAACAAAATACCTCAACGGCCTGATCGAACTGATACACAGTAACCTTAGCACATCAGCGGCGGAAGCGGGCAACAACAGCGCGCAACAAAACCAAGCGATGGAAAATCCGAAGAAGCATTTCTTCCGGACGCTGGATTACATAAAGAGTCGGGAGTATGAGGGGGTCATTACCGAGGCGAGGTCGTGATGGTAGTGAGGCGGGTGGGACATGCGCATGTTTGTCGATACTATGGTGTAGGCCCACGGACGGCAGGCTAAATGGTGTATGTTATAGGGAAGGCGCTACTAGACGGTCGGCCCAAGGTCGCGGTGTCATAGTGTCAGAGATGATAATCAGTGCTCGCTGCTCGACGGTTCGAAGACGGAAACTGAGATGGCCACCACGTGTTCGCCTTGCTCTCCACATTTCATTTCATTTTACTGTGCCTTCTTCGTCCTGGCGAATTGGATCGAGTGTAAAGCCGTAACTAGTGTATCGTCACGCAACAATCGATATAAGCCCGTCTAGCACCGATCGGGTCGGGTCGGGCAAGAGCAGAGCAGAGCAGAGCAGAGCAGAGCAGAGCAGAGCAGAGCAGAGCAGAGCAGAGC
>Ga0066648_10001527_pt1 | contig 12453 bp, 10 predicted proteins | sample CryGeyCG12114_NA_FD_59537 | JGI IMG/M metagenome (GOLD analysis project Ga0066648, IMG submission 59537) | Groundwater microbial communities from aquifer - Crystal Geyser CG19_WC_8/21/14_NA | ecosystem: Environmental > Aquatic > Deep subsurface > Groundwater | place: USA: Utah: Grand County... | reverse complement strand
GCAGGGTGAATGGGCCGCCGACCTTGGGCTTGCCGTAGCCTTTGCTCATTTCGACGACCCTCTTGCGCTCGAGCCGAGCTTTTTCATACTGGAAGTAGGCCACCAGGAGCAGGCCGGTGCCGATGAAGAGCGCCGCTGAACGGAGTGAGAATGGCTGGCAGATGTAAGTGGATGGCGGACGTACCACGAAGAGCTATACGTACGCCTGTGCGCTGCTTGTTCTTCCCATCGGTGACTGCGGAGCGGGAGAGGGACGTCGAGAAGGGACGTCGGAGACGGAGGCACTGTGCTGAGAGCGGCTGGCATGGCTGACGTGAAGGCGATTGCCTCGATGGTTTGGTGCTACTTCTAGTTGTGATGGTTCGAGACGAGGGAAACGCCGAGACTCGTGGCTGTCGCAGCGCTGTACTGAGAAGACTGCTGGCTTGTCGCCGTACGGGGGCTGTAGGACTTGCCATGGTTGTGAGATGCGATCGATGGAAAGGAAGGAATTTGGGAATATCATGCTATCGCCTTCGACGCTCGACCCAGTATGTACGGAGAAACCTCGGCATAACCTTGATGACGATAGGTTGAGTTGGTTCGTCGCCTTAGTCGAGTTCAAGTTGGGGAATATATGCCAGCACCGTTGAACCACGAGATCGGCCGCAATCATGAGTATGGGAATCTGCTACAACTTATTCGGAAACAAAGGCGCCTTCCTCCCGCCTCTAAACAGATCCAACATCTCCTTGCCCATCCACTGTCCCCTTGTCTTCGCGATGCCAGCCTCGAGATCTGCCGTCCTGCCGGCCTGTATCAGTAGTCCTTTCCCATTGCCGTTCTTGCCCTGACTAAACAGCCAAACTACGTTTGCAGCAATCTCGCTGGGGTCGTTGATCGGGACACCCTGTGCGCGCATCCTCTTCGCCCAGTCCGGCAGCGACTCGCCTTCGTCTCGCCCTGCTATTATCTCCGTGAGCGTGATCCCAGGCGCTACGACGCTGATCGCGATGTCAAGCGTCGCGCAGTCGTTCTTGAGAGCGCGCATGAGACCAACAATGCCTGCAGAATTGTTAGCTTTGATGCTCACCCACCTTTGGTGCCCGCCCTGCTTACCATGTTTCGCGGCGCTGTAGAGCGGTGCTCCAGCACTAGCTAGATAACCTGCCAGACTGGCAGTCATTACGATACTGCCTCCCTTCTTTCCATCCTTGCGATGCCTCATGTGATGCAACGCCAACTTGACCGTATCGTTAGCCGCGTTGAGGTCGACGGTGTACACCCTCCTGTCTGGCTCTGCGAGCTTGCCGTCCGCATCTAGCTCATCATTGAAGAACTGGTCTCCAAATTCCGCGATGCCTGCATTCACGAAGACATTATCGATTGCGCCGAACTTATCGGCAGCCTTTTGAAACGCATCTCGTTGTGCGGTCCAGGATGAAATATCGCATTGCAGAAATAGAAAGCGGTCTGAGCTGGTGAGGCCCTTGGGAGCAGATGACGCTGGCGGGCTACGGTCTAGCACAGCAATTCTGTTGTTGGGGCATATCTGGTGTAGCAGGATGGCTGTCTGTAGGCCTATGCCGCTGCCGCCGCCCGTGATGAGGGAGACGGAGTTGGTGGGAGACTTGAGGTCTTTTGAATTCACGGTGAAAGCTTCTGTTGCCATCTTATACTAGGCCAGTAGACGTGAGCTGAGCCTTCTATGTGCCTTGACAGCACTAACGTATGATAAGCCATGATGTGTGCTGGATTTGCGCGCCGTGTCAGCCGCGGTTGAAGCTGTGGAAATGCATCGAGGGTCCGAGGCTTCGCATTGAGCTTGCGGGGACAGCTTTGGCGGGGCTATGTCTAACGCAGCTCTAATTTCAAGGGTAAGGCCGCCCTTGTGATCGGTAATCGAGCTTCTCAAGCATTATTTCCAGTAGGCCTTGTCATCAACATGGTAGTTTTATACGGTTGATAGCGCCTGCTTGTGGCGTGTTGTTACTCTGTGGGATGCATAGTCCCGTTACTTTATAGTATCTGCGGAGCAGCGATGAGGCAACTCGTTAAGACTTTCTTACTATCATCTAACAGACGAGGCAGGCGAAGTCACTAACGATCAGACTTGGAGAAAGGGCAATGGTTGATGGGCTGATTGACAGACTCTTCACGCGGGATAGGTCAGATATGGGCAAAAACTGTAAAGAAGACTCTACGCAGTGCACATTTCTTTCGTTCACGAAGCTGTTGTCAATAGCATCGATCAAATGGCGCTGGTCCTGTCCATTTCGATCCTCGAGCCAGCTAATCACAACTAATCACAAGTTCCATATCTGGTAGATATCTGAGCATGCACTGACAGATGTAGGGTAGAGACTATTCTTAGAGGTCGTCTTTACTTGTTGCTTGTTGCGGTCCCGGCTCAGTATCCTGTGTCAGGTATAGCTTACCTTTCTGAGTGCATTCTGGTATCGGCGCAGACTGCCGGCTGCCATAAAAAATACCTTTGTCACGAGATATTGTCGTTGTGGCAAACCCACATGGTATTCTGGGGTGACGTCCAAATACAGCCCATATGAGCGCAAATGCGAATACGTCACAGTATATTTTTGGGCGACAGTGAGGTTGAAACGCCAATCCATACACTAGTGCTTGTGGGGAGTAACTTTGGCATGGAGCAGGGTTGCTTTTCTAGAAGGCAGCCAGTGCGGGGATATCATGGATAAAATGCCGCGGACACCAGTTAATCCTACTTTACCGATCCGCTCATGCCGTTCCCTAGACGATCAATGGAGCTAACGTCAAAGCTTCCCTCGAGCGAACGGCTGTCACTTTAGATGAGCTGCTTGTGCGCGGTGCCGGTTCGGGAGTGATGCGCAACTTCTTGCGCCGTCAATCCGCCCTCGTCTTGGCAAGCAACCAAGAACAGAGCATACCTGGGCTTATTAGAAGAAACTAGTGTGCCATTAGAGGGGCACGAAGTAATACTCGCGCTCGAATCGAGCGTGTCCTACAACCAGGTCGGCCACGGAGCATGAGGGGTCCCACGACGGAGGAGGGGCCCCCTGGCAGTGACGGGATAGAAGGATCTGAGCATAGCCACAATAAGAAAATTAATGATAGGGCAGACGTTCCACAGCTAACCACTTTCAATGCTATACTGTACGTGCCTATGCCTCCGAAAGTACCATCCTTCGCGCTATGTGCGTGCTGTCTCGTCTACGCGATGGCATGCATGATAGGTCATCGACTGACTGCATAACGCTCCGACTAACCGTCGAGCGGGAAACCATGGAGTCATGTCCTGTGGTACATAGGCGGAGCGGGAGGTGGAGGGCTATCGTCAATACCCTGTACTCCAATGCCGCTTCTCTTCGAAGTAACGCAGTTCCCAACAGTCTGGCAAGACTTTCGTGGGAGGGAGCGGATAATGAGGCAGCTCGTCAGACTGACACAACAGAAAATGACCTTTCTTCAGAGTTGAACGTTACCGCTTCTTTGTGCTCTGACAGACGCACTGGGGGTGACTAATTTGTTATGAGGCAGATTCGTGGTGGAGAGTCGTTCAGACGGTTGAGACGGCAGGACGGCTTGTAAGGCGTATTTTTCTCATAGGCTGACCTAAGAAGTCGCCACCCCCGTAGATCGCGCTGGCTAGCGACCTGCAGCCCCCAGACAATAATAGGTCACTAAGCTCCGCTAGGTTTGAGGCAGTCACAAGGTGCCGCACCTTCTCCACCCTTAATAGTGGTCTATGACGAGAGTTTGAGATCGTAGTATCGTGCTGCGCGCTGCATCGCCTCCTGCTACTGCTACATTACAAGTACCGCTACCACGACTTTGACGCTCTACATAAGTTCAGCCTCCGTCTCACCAACCCAGAGTTAAACTTCTTATTTGCTTCACGCATACAACACAACACCTATTCAAACTGTCGTCCTCAATCCAGACACTTCTACACTCCGACTCGGTATCAACAATGGACTCGCCACGCCAGCACAACACACAGGAGGGCGACGACCAGGTCAAGACCAACGGCGCATCATCAGGGAACGCCGTCGGCTTCAGACCTGCAAATGCCGGTGTGATCAAGGTTCAGCCTCCACGAAGAGAGGATCTTCAACCCTCATATGCGCAGACGTTGCAGGGTGATGAGGAGACAAACCATGGCTGGTATGGTGGAATGAGTGAGTCTTGCCACTCCTTGCATCGCATTGCGGCAATGCTAACATCACACAGTCAACACTCTCGGCTCATGCATTGGTTTCTTGGGATCCATTCCTTGCTGCGTAATTTGCCCGAATCCTTACAAGCCTGTCAGCCAGGGCAACGTCGGTCTCGTCACCAAGTTCGGCCGTTTCACTCGAGCCACCGACCCAGGTCTAGTCTACATCAACCCTCTGTCTGAGCGCCTTGTCCAGGTAGACGTCAAGATTCAGATTGTCGAGGTTCCGAGACAGGTGTGCATGACCAAGGACAATGTTACCCTCAACTTGACCTCTGTCATCTACTACCATATTACCTCTCCTCACAAGGCTGCTTTCGGTATCTCAAACGTCCGACAAGCTCTTGTCGAGCGTACACAGACCACTTTGAGACACGTCGTTGGTGCCAGAGTTTTGCAAGACGTTATTGAGCGACGAGAAGAGATCGCGCAATCCATTGGAGAGATCATTGAAGATGTCGCAGCTGGCTGGGGTGTTCAAGTCGAGTCTATGCTCATCAAGGACATCATCTTCAGCAATGATCTCCAGGATTCTCTCTCCATGGCTGCCCAGTCCAAGAGAATCGGTGAATCCAAGGTCATTGCCGCTCGCGCCGAAGTCGAATCTGCCAAGTTGATGAGACAGGCTGCCGACATCTTGAGTTCTGCTCCTGCTATGCAAATCCGATACCTCGAGGCCATGCAAGCTATGGCTAAGACGGCCAACAGCAAGGTCATTTTCCTGCCTGCACAGAATCAGAGCATTCCAATGAACGCCCAAAGTCTCGCTGATGCCGATACTGCTGGGCCCTCGTCAAGGAATAAGGGCCAGGCTTTTGACATGGAACCAGATGATGGTTTTCAACAGGCAATGAACGCACGCGTCATTGAGAACATCTGAGCAAGTCTAGTCTAATATTCATTACGACCTAAAGATACCCAATGGTTGTGTGATGGCGTTTGGAAGGATGGCATGTTTCTCGAGATACCCCAGGTGTATCATCATTTGCTTTTGAGTATTTGCTCACTTTTGTTAATGAACTGTTTCAAAAACAAATCATTCAAACAGTTTTGTCTGTGATAGCCTCTTCCGTCGCGCGTGCTTTGTGTGTCGCTGTTCGAGTGGGAATGCCTGGATGCAACAAGTGAGTCCAGACACGAATAGTGCTTTGTGTGACTGCCGGAGATCAGACCTCGATGTGAGTGCAGACAAAGACCGATGGGCTCGCTGCGGTGATGTCTCCCTCTCCCTATCTCGCGACTGATCGTAAATGGACACGGTACGCTACGATGCGCGAACAAGACACCGGAAGCAGTGCGGTCCTTCTCCGCCCCGCCCCAACCCATCCAATCTCATCATTCACCACCCCCACGTCCCGGGGCCCCCCTTCATCCGCCCCTCAAGCTCAGACGTCACCCACCCGCCGTAGAAGTCACCTATTGTCGCACCACATGTCAGCTATTGCTCGAACATCAATCACATGGCAGGGCCAAACCACGATTACAGTACTGTACTGCACAGCAACATGCATGCATGCCACCTAGGCAACGTACCTTCCTGAGGCTGCACCTTCTCGCCGTCAACGTAGCACGTCCAGGGGACACCGCTCGCGTAGAAGCACAGGTAGTCCTTGATGGGCTTGAAGGCGGACGTTGGGTTTTCGTAGGACCAGATCTTGCCGTGGACGGTCGATGAGGCAGCGGTGTTCAGGGTCAGGTTGTGGTAGGTTGCGGCGCCTTTCCATTCGCACATTGTGCGGCGGTTGGGGATTGGGGTGCGGGTTACGGCGGAGGTGTTTAGGGAGGAAGGGGGGAGGTAGTAGGCTGGTAGAGGTTAGTTAGTGGGGTTAGTACTGATGGTGGGTGGGTCTTTTGTGGGAAAATTGAGATGGATGCGGGTGGGGGCTCTCGATTGCTGTGGCGATGTGTATCAAGGTGGTTGGGATTCGATGATGTCGCGCATGTCTTGACAGCTGGGGATCTGGGCGGCAGTGGCAGTCATGATGGAGCTGCGGCATCTCAAGTGTGCTGGAATGTCAATGCAGAAGCAGCGGAGTTGATACGCCATGGAGCGGATCGTGAGTCATTCCTCGTGAATGACAACTGTTTGCAACAGGCGTTGAGGCTCTGTGGGTTTGTATGATAGCAAAGCTGCAACCCCAGTACCATGCCAAACGTCTTGGTTCAAGAGTGGATGCGAGGGATCGAGTGAATCTGGTTAAGAACCTACTTGGTGGATGTGTGGTCTCCAATACCCAGTACGCCTCCTTGGTATCGGCAACGACAACATCGTTCCACTTGATGAGCAAGTGTCTCTCAGTCCGCTCGCATGATGGAGGTCTGGGGAAGCTATGCACGTTCAATCTCTGCTTGGGCTTCGTCGCAGTCGCATCGGAATCTGGAGCGGTCGAGTTTCCGAGAGCGGAGCTGGACATAATCGTTTTTGTTAGCGATTGGAGGCGGGTTAAGGACCTCTGCATGCGGGTTGCTGGGGGTGGTGCGTAATCTCGTTCGCGGCTCCAGGATGTGAAGAATAATTTGACTGACGTCCAGTCTTGTGCGTTGATCAGCCCGAAAAGATACAGCAGCTTATAGAAAGCAGTGGAAGGGGAAGTACATCCATTGCACCAGATTGTACGATACAGGATGTATGACGCGTAAGATTGAAGTGTCCAGTAGAGTTCGAGGCTCGAACGCACGCCAGTTAGGCTGCTTATAGAAAGGCTACAGTGGACCGCGCCGCCCCATTCTTGTCATCTGTAGCTCTGAGCTCGAGCCATTCGTGCGTTGATCTTGGTAACCCAAAAGATCCTGTAATATCTTGCGACGACACTACTGTCGTTCTATGAAGCGTGACGCACTGAAGAATGATGAGCAGATCGTCCCGAGGCTATCTAATACGGTTGCGCAGTTGAGCTGCCCCCGGGTTTCGCTTCATCTTCCACCGACTCCACGACTACTGGTTCCATCAACACAGAGGGTTTTGAGGCGGCCGCTCAGTGGAGAACCATCCGCGAGAGCAAAGTATGATGGAGAGGCAAAGTCTGGATTCTGCACAAGCCAATCCTGGCGAGGCGAGCTCCCCGTAGTAATGCCTGTGCCCAAGGAGTCGTATTGACATTACAATCGTAATCATACACGCTGAGGGTCTCTGACAGATCATCACACGCATGATTCCCAGCTTCTATGCAAATTCGGTTCTTGAGTCATCGCCGAGCAATAATACATCCGCAGAGTCAACACCTTGACGACAAGTGATGCGTCTCAAGACTCATGATGGCAAGATCTACGTGACAATACAGTAGGAGCTCTTCGGGGGTTCTCAAGATTGCAGTGCGATAGGATCGCCGCAGAGTCAAGAAAGATCTGCATCGTGCCCGCGGCATCTACAGATCTAACAGCAGCATTACTCCAACACGTCCTGACTGCTAGCAGATACGGCAAGTGTGAAAAGGGGCTGCCTTTATGCAGCCACTTTCGCCCGGCCAACCGCACGGCCAAAGAGCTAGGCGCGAGTTGGAATGGAACAGGACCATTCCAGAACTACAAGCACACCTTCAAGGATGAACCACGTCCTAACGGTAGCAACCTCCGTGCTCTTCGCAGTATTACGAGCTTGTCCATCCATATATCTATGTTGAAGACGGTGTCGATCTTGGACAGTGTGAGCATCTTCGATACTGGCAATCCCGCGTCGAGGAACTCGTGCCTATGGCAGCTCGGCAAAGTAATTGTTTTCTCCATGTACGCAACATACACTCGTTGCATAGATCAATGTCCTCGCTCAAGCGGCACACGGCACATATGGCGGCCTGTAGCGGGAGTGATTTCGGACTGACAGCCTTCACAGTGTATGCCCGAGGAATCCGCAAATGTACAATATCGTGCGATTGTGTTGTACATTGAACTGCTACGAAACAATGGTCCATCAACGTGCTCATAACATTCTCAAATCCGATCGGATCAGTGGATAGTTCTTGAAGCCATGCTGACAAGGCTGAGGACTTGCCGGCATGGAACAGCTCGAACCGGGATCTCCTAGTGATCGAACTAAGCCTACAGCTTGAGCACTTTCGCTACGCTAGGGTCGTCAACCTGCAGACGGGCATTTGATAGATTCCAAGCAGCGTACAGCGTTCAAGTTTGGCATTCTTGTAGCTGGACTGGTTTTTCACGATTCAAGTTTCAGCATTAGTCATATGCCTGTAAGTATGACTGCAATGTCATCCGACCTGTGCTCAGGTACGCACGAGCAATAGTGAACGTTAGTGAGTGACGACTGAGTCGCTGCACTGAATGACGGGCGTCTAGATCTAGTTGTTGAACTTACAGTAATTGCCTAAACACGAGTCACACAGAGCGTGGCGAGACTCACCACCAATGCCATTTTCTCGCCGACAGTTGGCCTACAAGATCTGTACGCTGTCGTCTAGTTCCGTAAAGGGCTCAAGTAGCAGATGTCGACCCCGCACTGCATACAGCTGTAACTCCCGAACATCTTTGGCTCGACTGCTTCTGCTGCCCTCGCTGTGAACCTGCGTACAACCAGGACATTGAGAGCTGCTGACAGCTCTACGTCTGATCACCACCCATTGGTGGTATATGCCGGTCTCTAGCTAGTACTACTCCGGCTCCGAATTGAGTAGCGTGCCTAGTCAAGTCGAACGACCTGTCCCCAAATTGATGGTCTCTCCAAAACTCCAAAAGTGTCACAGATACTGTCCAGTCCCGTCCTGAGGCCCACTTGCCCGTTATTGCAGCTTTCTGTGCTCTCTTGCTACTAGTACTTCCAAAGCCGCTCGCAACCGTGTGGCACACCATGGGGGAAATGTCCTCAGACGACATGGCTCATGCTTTCACAGACATTCCACTTTTGACGGGCTGGTCCTTTCGACAGACAGATAGAACGGATGATGAATGGCTGCCTGTCAAGACTCTACCATCTACTGTCCATCAGGACTTGATAGATAATAAGAAGTGGGTTGTTTCCAGGAGATGAACGCTCAGACTGCTTACGTCAACCACAGGCTAGAAGACCCCTTCAATGGCTTCAACGAGATCAAGGCAGAATGGGTGGGCACCAAGTCCTGGACATACCGGACGACGTTCGAGACGCCAACATTACCTTCTGGGGCTACTGTTGTACTCGCTTTCGACGGCTTAGACACATTCGCTCACGTCCGGCTAAATGGCAAGACTATTCTGCAATCCGACAACATGTTCCTCCCATACCGAGTGGATATATCTCATTCGTTAGGCTCAAGCGAAACTCAGAAACTTGAGGTAGAGTTTGACTCCGCTTTGCTGAAGGCTCGAGAAATCCGAGCACAGCATCCAGAGCATAAGTTCGTTGGGTTCAACGGTGATCCAGCAAGGATGGGTGTGAGAAAAGCACAGTACCATTGGTCTTGGGATTGGGGACCGTTCCTGATGTGTGCGGGCATCTGGAGGCCTCTCAGACTCGAGGTATATACCGCTCGCATAGCAGACGTTAGAATCGATCAGGACGTGATGTCAGGTTACAAAGGTGCTTCAGCGAACGTGGCTGTAGAGTTAGAGGGACAAGTACATATGGGCCTGGACGTGGAGGTCTCGCTATTGTTGCATGGCAAGCAAGTCGCCCATTCCTCCAGTGTTGCAAGGCACAACAACACGAATTATTGCAACTTGCACTTCCAAGATGTTGACCTCTGGATGCCGAATGGATATGGCCGGCAGACTCTGTATAATGTTGAGGTAAAGCTCATATCCGAAGGCGGTCATGTAATACATACAGTCAGCAAGCGCATCGGTTTCAGGAAGGTGGAGCTTGTTCAGAAGTCAGACAAGCATGGAAAGAGCTTCTATTTCCGCATCAACGGGGTCGACATATTCTGTGGTGGTTCTTGCTGGATACCATCTGACAGCTTCCTGACCAACGTCACGCCTGCAAGATTGAGATCATGGATCGAACTGATGGTGCCTGCCAACCAGAAGATGATCCGAGTCTGGGGCGGTGGTATCTACGAGGAGGACGCCTTTTACGATGCTTGCGACGAACTGGGCATCCTGGTCTGGCAGGATTTCATGTTTGGATGTGGCAATTACCCTACCTGGCCGGCGATGCTGAAGTCGATAGAAGCAGAGGCTGTGGCGAACGTGCGGCGGCTTCGACATCATCCCTGCCTTGCGATTTTCGCCGGCAACAACGAAGACTATCAGGTGGCAGAGCAGTGCGGCTTGACGTACAATTATGAAGACAAGAACGAACAGAACTGGCTCAAGACCGACTTTCCCGCGCGATACATTTACGAGTCGTTACTACCGCGTGTAATGTTGAAAGAGCTGCCCTCGGTCCCTTACCATCCAGGCTCACCTTGGGGCGATGGCAAGATCTCATCAGATCCCACTGTCGGTGATATGCACCAATGGAACGTCTGGCATGGCACACAAGAGAAGTACCAGATCTTTGACTCACTTGGTGGCAGGTTTAACTCCGAGTTTGGCATGGAAGCATTCCCACATATTGCCACTATCAAGTCTTTCGTTGAGAACAAGGACGATCTGTACCCGCAGAGCCACGTCATGGATTTCCACAACAAAGCAGATGGCCACGAAAGACGGATCGCGACGTACCTCGTCGAGAATGTACGAACGGCCACGAGTCTCGAACCATATATCCACCTCACGCAGTTGATCCAATGTGAAGCTCTGATGTTCGGGTATAGGGGCTGGAGAAAGCAATGGGGAGATGAGAGGCATTGCGGAGGCGCTCTTGTATGGCAGCTGAATGACTGCTGGCCTGTCACGAGCTGGTCAATCTGCGATTACTACCTTCGAAGGAAGCCGGCTTACTATACGATGGCTCGAGTCTTGGCTCCAGTTGCAATTGGAGTAAGGCGACAACACCACGATTGGAGTGTGACACATGCAAGAGAACCGAAGACTCAAGCGTGGGAGTTGTGGGCGGTAAGCTCCGTTCTCGAAGACAGAGTTGTTGACGTCGAGCTCCGATTCGTGTCAGTCAAATCCGGTAAAGATATTAAGAACAAGATCTCCAAGAAGGGGATCAAGCTGACAGCCAATGGCACTACCAATATCACGACTGGCTACGTGGACAATTTCGAGGAGGAGCCACACGTGCTTGCTGCACGCATGTGGGTCGATGGTAAGCTAGTTGCGAGAGAAACAGATTGGCCCCAGCCTCTGAAGTACCTGCCGTTCCCGGAACGTGGCGTGAACGTCAAGGTAAAGGGGAACGATATGCACGTCAGTGTACAACGTCCAGTAAAGTGTCTCGTGTTTGAAGAGCGGCAAGGCTGTCATTTGACTGATAGTGCGATCGACCTTGTACCTGGCGATGACCAGATCATCACGGTGAGAGGATTGCAGAAGGATGACAAGCCGCTCGATTGGACATACTTGGGTGCTGGCGAACAATGAGGCGTTCCAGGAAGGCAAAGATACTGGTCTAGCGTAAGAGTTACAGGTGCCCTCGACCCTTCTAGGTTTGTGGCTACCGCGACGTGCACACCTCCCCGACGGAAGGCTAGTAGAAGCATGCCGAGATCCGTCTCAGCGACGAAGCCTCACCGAGCGGATGACCTTGCAGCAGTTCGCAAAGTGAACTGAAGAACTTTTTTGCAAGCATTTTGACCTCGTTGAAAGCCAAAAGTCTTGCTAAGCTGACTCGAGTCGTCCAAACTGACTCCCAAGAGCATTGTTACCATCCTGACCTCCCTGACAAGTTTTCGTCCTCAACATAGCAAAAACTCAACACACACGGCTCGATGAGTCAAAGCCATACTCCCGAGATATCCCTGAATCGCGATTTCACCACACTGTTCCAGACCTGGTATCACAACAGCACCAGCCGGCCGGTGCACGCGAAGACTTTCTGTAGCGCGGACGGGCGTGCACAGCGAGTGGCCAGGCCAGGCCGCCCTGCAGAAGTCTGGCTAAAGGCCGTCGCCCCGAGACAGACGGGAAGAGGCGCCCGTTGCGCGACCGGGAGGTGTCTCGATCGCGGCGAACACGAGTTCGGCGTCGGCGAGGGTGAGCTCCGGCGGAAGAAGAATGAGAAGACCGACCGAGTCCTGCGTGCTTGTCGAGTACGGGTTTCGGGCCTATCAAGGGTCGGCACGCGCGACACGAGGAGGCTGGAAGTTTGCCGCTTTCTTGCTGTTTCTGGTTCATTCGTACCCTTTGTTGTCGCGGTCGTCTTGACAGATGGACAACACACGGACAGACAGACAGACAGACAGACAGACAGACAGACAGACAGACAGACAGACAGACAGACA
>Ga0066648_10001523_pt1 | contig 12512 bp, 10 predicted proteins | sample CryGeyCG12114_NA_FD_59537 | JGI IMG/M metagenome (GOLD analysis project Ga0066648, IMG submission 59537) | Groundwater microbial communities from aquifer - Crystal Geyser CG19_WC_8/21/14_NA | ecosystem: Environmental > Aquatic > Deep subsurface > Groundwater | place: USA: Utah: Grand County... | reverse complement strand
ACCGCTTAGTACGGGAGTATCCAGGCACCGGGGAGATTTACCAGGTTTCCCCCGACAACACAACCTTAACCTTGCTTTCTGTTAACGGTCAGGCCGTGCCGGAGAGCGAGAAAACGGTGAAACCCATAACTGATATAGCCGAGTTGAATAAGGCACTGGAAACGGCTTTCTAAGCATGAATCCAGAGGAGCAGCAACCGACACTTTATGTATTTGCCGGTCCCAATGGGGCTGGCAAATCTGCTTATTTCCAGAAGCTAGCCGAGCGCTTACCCGGTATCCAACAGATTAACGCCGATGTTACCGCCGCGAAAAATCCGCACTTAGGCGCAATGGGAGTAGGGGCTATTATGGCTAGGGAGTCTCAGGAGCTGACCAGAAAGCGGGAAAGTTTTTCGTGGGAAACTAATTTGGCCAAGCAGAGCAACTACAAAGTATTCCAAGGCTACCAGGAGAAGGGCTACAGATTAGATGTTACCTACGTTAATGTACAGTCGGTAGAGTTGGCAAAGAACCGCGTAGCCCAACGCGTAGCCGCCGGAGGCCACCCCATACCAGAGAAGCAGATAGAAGAACGCTATACGGCTGGTTTGGAACTCATCAAGCAAAACTACCAAGTGCCCGACCGGCTAGAGTTGGTAGACAACTCAGGCAAGGAACACCGCACGGTGGTAGTAGTCGAAAAAGGGAAAATCATACAGCAGGCCGAGCAACTACCTAAGTGGGCGGCTGATATTACAACGCATATCAACCGGATTAACAGGATAGAGCATATGGAACGGCAAGAAACGACTACCCCAGCACCCGTAAGTCCCAAAGAGCAGTTTAAGGAAGCCGCCACGCACGTAGCAGGCGAGTTGAAAGCTACCGGCCAACCCGCCGATGCACTGGCCGCCGCTCGCTTGCAGGAGGTAAGCCGTTTCGTTGACCGGGTGCCGTATATCGGCGGCCTGAATAAAGAGAATGTAGATAAAGCCCTGACCGCAGCCGACCGAATACCCACCTTAGCCAATAGCCCCCAGGTAGAGCAGTTGCGCACAGCCACCACGGCCCTAAGTCAGCCAGGCGTAGAGCAGCAAGCAGGCGTAGCGCAAAAGGAGAAAGCAACGAGCCGCGACCAGGGCCAGCCAGAGCGAGGCGCAGCCCCAGCCGGACCAACGCCCGACCAAGCGCGGGAGACGTATCTTAAAAATGTAGGTCCAGTGGCGCAGGGTTTGAAAGAAAACGGCGAAGGGTTGAACGCCGCTCGATTGCAGGAGGTAGCTAAGTTTATTGAACGTACCCCCTATGTTGGTGGTATCAATAAAGAGAACGTAGATAAGGCGCTCAATGCAGCAGACCGGGTGCCGAGCCTGAGTAGCAGCAAGGAGTTAGGCGAACTAAAGGGCGCGGTCGGGGTAATGTCACAGCCTACCCAGCAGCGCAGCAATCCAGGTGCAGGCCGGGATAGCGGCGGCATTGAACGCTAAGCATCATAAACCAGCAGAACCCATGCAACAAGACGAGCTAGCTTTCCTAGAAGAAATGTTTGAAGCCACGGAGCTACTAGCGTGCGCGACGTGCGGCGAAGATACTTTACATGCACACGAAGAAGTATTAGAGGTGTACCAGTTGGCCACCGAGCTAAGGATGCAGTGTACTTGCTGCCAAACATCCCGGAATTGGATAGAATGGAAGCTGCCGACTGTGAGTAATTAATACATCGTATTAGAAGCTACCGCAAGGTCGCTGTCCTAGTTATTCGGCTAAAGTACACGACGCTATTGAACCATAGGTATTTGGGTTGGTGACGAAGACAAGGGCAAAGGAATATCTGGGTACGCATCAGCAGTCAAGTGGCCACTAGCTACTAATTCTGCTTTTAAGAGCCTGCAATTCCTTATAGTGCTTTTCAAACACGACTGCTTTATGCTCAGTTTCTGTGAGGTCTGATACTCGCCTTCGGTAAGCGCGGCTAGTTGTTTCCTCCGTTCTTCCAAGGCCTGTCTCCTCAGTTGCAAGTTCATCTTCTTCTCGCTCAAGCTCTCTTTCCAGCTTATCCAGCTCGAATCGTTCGCGGGTATATTCCCGTTCCTGTAACTCTCTAAGCTGGTGTTGAGCTGTGCTAATTCGGTTTCTAATACCGAAGTTTCGCCAGTATACTTTATCAGTAGTTCGTTCGACTCGCACTTTAACGTAGTCCATAACGCGGCTAAGTTGCGCTTCCTTTCGTCGAATCCAGCGATCCAGTCGGATTCTTGCTTCTGTAAGCTCACGCTGTCTTGCTCGCACTGCTTTTTCACCCGCGCTACTCGCTCGCTGGCGATCTGCAAGTCTTCCTCGATGCTGCTCCATTCGTACTCGTACGGCGCTTCCAAGTCGCGTATCACGCTCGCTTCGTCTCTCTTCAAGTCCTCGGACAAAGTCCTGGCCCGTTGCCTCAGCGATTCGATATGCTTCGTTTTCTGCGCCCACATCAGTTCTTCCCAAGAGTGCTCCAACTGCGAATACTGCAACGTCAACGCGGTTAAGACGGCACTTGAGCGTTTCCGTCCTTCCAGAAAGACGGTCTTCGAGTTCAGTAGCCGGGATACTTCCTTCAGCAAGTAAGTGGGTATCAGATGGCGTAAAGTGGAAGGCAGCTTGTTGGCCATTATAGAGCCAGAAGGTATGAGAGGTGAGCGTTAATAGTCGTTCGATGCCGACTGGGTCACAGTGCCGGGGAATATGGATCTCGATGGTATCCACGCCATACGCCCGGAGCTTGGCGATCTTCTCAGGAGTGCATCGGTGTTCAGCGTATATCTCAATCAGCAGGATGCGCTTGCCGCTACCGTCAAAGAACACCACATCGGGACGGGCCAGCAGTACTCGCCGGCCCTGGTGATCGTCAAATTCGGGATATATACGGCGGTCCTCTATCCCTATCTCGCCCTCCTCATCGACGTAAATGGTTTGCTCGGCCACGGCCGATGCGGCCTCGATTTCACGGGCTAGGACTAAGCGGGGTACTTTTCCGGTATACCCTTCAGGGATGGAAGCATAGACGGCAGGCACCTTTACGCACAGCCGGGCCAAGAGAAGCTGCTTCGCCTTGGCATGGCGATACGTCTCGCTCCCGTACGTACAGGGTCGTTCGCCTTCCGTTGGCTTGTGGGCAAAGTGCTTTTCATTCCAGCGCCCCAGCTTGGCTACCATCGGAAAGCGGCAGGCGATACAACGATAAGTACCACCAGCAACGGCTTGCAAGATGGAAATTTCCTTTCCACTCTCATCCAGGGCATGATCACATTGAACAGTAGCCATTGAAGCGTAACCTATAGAGCAGGAAGTAAATAGCTATTACCAGTCAAAAATACTGCCCAATTGCCATAATTGCACTTTTCGACTTTCAGCCAATTGCATTTATTATTGTACCTGAAGCTTTACCGTAGGGCTAAGTCAATAGTGTGCTGAACGCCATTCATTAAAAAAGATACCTGGTTTGGAGAGCGGGTTATAGTCCTCACGTCGCCAAAATCAAACTCCTTATGATGATTAGGACACAGGATTATAATGTTGTCCGGGGTCTCCCTGCCTCGCAGCCGTTTTGGGGTGATATGGGCGGCCTCAATGTAGAATCCGCCATTCTTCTTCGGAATCTGAATCCCACATAGCTGACATTTGAACCCCCTTAGTATCTTGATTTGCGCTATTGTTTTGCTATCTCTGCTATAAGTTATACCACTGATGATAACGGTGGTAGGATCAGTTTCCTTGAGATTTTGCAAGTCACGAATGATGTCTGCTCTGGTTTGCGTCCGATCAACGAGCTTCTCAAGGTCTATTTGCAGCATATTGTCGCGAAGTGCGACAGGCAGCAACTGACGGTACTCGTCGTAAATAAGCCGATTGGTTCGCATGATAGTGACTCTTCCCAAGCGAGCTTGCACGGCTTCATAATATTCTATGTGCGCCATCAGAGCAATCAGCGCCTTGGATAAGACTTCTGGTAGAAACTCATCAGTAATGCGCTCAAAGTAGTATCTCATAGAGAACTCGTTGAGTGTCCGCGTGAACCGGCGCCCTTCCATCATATAACGAAAGTTACTGATGTAATCACTGGCTGACCCTTTATTAATGGGGTAATTCTTTGCCAGCCAAGTTATTGCGTAAGTAAGTGATATCTGCTGATCGAAAACTCGCCTTGCCAAGGTGTAGGCATCAGAAACAGCTAAATTTGGAATAGAAGCCATAAGTAGAATAGGCATTAAATGTAAAGAGGCTTGCAAAAACAGCAATAAGCTATAATGGTCTCAGCTTACCACCAATAAATCTTCTAATTGGGTAGTGAAGGCCGGGGAGCGTCATTGTGCTTTTCCTGCCCAAGGCGGCGGGTGGTGGCCGCTCGTTGTGGCCGAGGGGCTAGGAGCAGCCAGCACTGCCGTAGCGATACGCACCGTGCCCCGTCCGAAACGCTGATTTAAGGCGTCGAGGCTAGCCATTAATCACTTCCTGACGAGTATAAGTTTGGAGAATGCAAAGTAAACGTGTGCCAATAATTTTAGTAGAAATTTTACTAAAAAAAAAAGCAACACCTATCTTAGCGTTCAAAACCCTTATTTTACTGCCTGCACCAATTTTGCTAGGCATTTCCACTGCTCAGAAGCCTGCCTGTTACCGGCGTAAAAGGCTAACTCATAAATATCAATGGCAACAAAGTTCCCACAAGCCACGCAAAGCGAGCTTGACAATTTGGACCTACTGGACAAGGAGGACCTAATCAAGCTCCTTAAAAATGTACTTCAACAAGGCGTTACCGTCAATTTTCACGGCAAGCGTGTCGCTACGGAAATATATAAGCGTGTCCGGCCGCGAGTGATGAAAACCATTCGTAACCTTAGCGTAGGTACACCTGGTGAGGCCGCTAAGAACCTGCTTATTGAAGGTGAGAACCTCCAAGCAATGGTTACCTTATACAAGTATAGAGGTGAGGTTGATTTAGTCGTTACGGACCCTCCATACAACACCGGCAAGTATTTCCGCTACAACGATAAGTGGGACGAGGACCCTAACGACCCCAATCTAGGAACGTTGGTCACGATGGAAGATGGTAGCCGCCATACCAAGTGGATGAAAGCTATGCTACCTCGCTTACAGATGATGAAGGAAATGCTAAGCAACTCCGGCGTCATTGCCATGTGCATTGATGACAATGAGCTGTATCACCTTGGGATGATGATGGATGAAGTTTTTGGCGAACATAACCGTATCGCTATCATCAACTGGCAAAAATCTTACTCTCCCAAAAATGATAGTCGGCATGTGTCTACGGCTACAGAATATGTTTTAGTCTATGCAAAAGACAAAAGTCTTGCAAAGACTGGCCTTGAAGCAAGGACTGAAAAAATGGATGCCGGTTATGCCAACCCGGATAATGACCCTCTTGGAGATTGGACCGGAGGCGATACAACGGGTAAAGACCGTCGAGACCAAGACCGTTACGCCATCCAGTCTCCGTTTACTGGCGCCTTGCATTATCCAGGCGCTACACGTTGGCGCATTCCTAAGAAGAATTTTAAAAAGCTGCTCGAAATGTGGGGTAGTGAGTATGAGGAAAGGGATATTAAAGATGGACGAACCAAAGCCCTAGTCCTCAAAAAAGGATTGATTCCTGAAATCAGCAAAGAAAAGCTCAACAGCTTAGACAACGACCGCGTTGTTGAAATCAATAGCTTACTTGCAGACCCACTATTAGAAAAAGCGCGTCTAAAGGCGGAGCATATTCGAGATAATGCCGTATGGCCTGAGTTGTTCTTTAACTCTAACGGCGCGGGGCGGCCTCGTTTAAAGAGACACCTGAATCACGTCAAAAAAGGTAAGGTCCCGCTTACCTATTGGGCAGACGACGAATACGATACTCCACTCGAAATTGGTGCTCAATCATGGCACCATGAAGAATCTGGGCATAGCCAAACAGGAATCAACGAGTTGAACGCCATTGTTGGAAAGGGGCACAATTTTGATACGGTAAAGCCGCTTAAGCTTTTTAAAAAAATTATTCAAATCTGGTGTAAACCGAATGGCTTGGTGCTCGACCCTTATGTGGGTTCGGGAACAACTGCTCACGCAGTACTTGAGTTGAACTCGGAAGCCTCCGCAAACCGTCGTTTCATTGCCATAGAGCAGGGGCGACCAGATACCGGGGATAAATATGCGCGCACCTTAACATGGGAGCGAATTAAGCGGGCCGTTACGGGCGAACGCCCTGACAAAAATGGGGTGCTTTCGGTATCTGCTGAGCCACTCGGCGGCGGATTCGAGTACCGCGAACTAACAGTTAGAATTGACGCGGAAACAATCGTCCGCATGAAGCGTGACGAGCTAATCGACTTGGTTATCACTTCCCACTTTGAAGCAGGCCGGCGAAAGACCGCCGGATTGTTACGAATTGAAGACCCTAAAAACAAATACCTGGTTGGGCGAAACGAGCAAGGAGAGGGCTATTTCGTCATTTGGGAAGGTAACGATGAAGTAGGACAACTCGATGATGAAACCTACGACAAGGTTTTGGCAGAAAGTCGCGCAGCAGGTTTAAAATCTCCGCACCATGTGTACGCCCGCTACCAGGTGTACCAGTCCCAAAATGTCCGTTTTTATCAAATTCCCGACAGGATTCTGATGCACTTAGGCTTTAACGAGTTTAGCGACCCTTATAACAACCCAACCGATTCAGAAAATGCTTAGTTTGTTTCCTTTTCAGATTAATGCATCTGAATCAATTGCCTCCCGCTTTGCAGAGTATTCGGATGACCCACTCATGGTCACCAAAACAAAGCAAGTACCATTTTACCAAGTACTCTCCTCTATTACAGGAAGTGGAAAAACGGTGATTCTGGCCCACACAGTGGAAACAATTAGCGGTCAACTTCCACTTGCACCAATCATTTTATGGATTTCCAAAGGCAAGGTGGTGGTTGAGCAAACCTTGTCTAATCTAGCGAGCGGTAGGTATGCCCCACTCGTCGCCAGCTATAAAGTGAAGCCTCTGCTAGAATGCAATGCTTCTGATATCAAGGATGGCAGCAAAGGCTTACTTTTAGTTGCAACTGTTGGCAAATTCAATCAGAAGGATAAAGATGCTGGCGACCGCAAGATATATAGCGTTGGCTTGGATAACGCCGAGAGTTCATTGTGGCAGATGCTCACGACAAGACAAACGGATGACCGATTTCGCCGTCCGTTGTTGATTGTCTATGATGAGGGGCATAATCTTTCTGACCAACAGACGCGTTTACTGATGGATTTAAACCCGGATGCTTTAATTGCTGCTAGTGCAACTTCAAAGCATCCAGAGGAGCTTTCTCACATCGTGCAGCGCTTAAAAACTGAAAAGAAGTGGGCTGATGCCGACTTTGTGGTTAGCGTCAAAAGTGCTGAGGTCGTTGAAGCAGGCTTAGTAAAGAAGCTAGTCGAAATAGGAGGATTTACAACTCCTATGGAGGAGGCGATAGACCAACTCATCGAAGATTTTACGAAGGTTGAGCACACCGCGGCAGAACTCGGTATACCTTATCGACCAAAAGCCATTTACGTCAGTAAAACCAACGTTTTCGAAAGCGGAAAGCTCGTCGAAAACGACAACATCTCACGACCATTCAAAGAACGCCAAGCTCGTCCCATCCTGATTTGGCGTTATTTGGTGGAGCAAAAAGGGATAGACCCAGAGGATATTGCTGTTTATTGTGATTTAAAGTTTGACAATAAGCGTTTTCCAGCGCCTAGCAACTTCAATCTTTTTGCCAACGGCGAGTCAGACTATTACAATTTCACAGAAGGCAATTACCGCCATATTATCTTCAACCTGAGCCTACAGGAAGGATGGGACGACCCTGAATGTGGGTTTGCCTACATCGACAAAGACATGGGTTCGGCTACTCAGATAACCCAGATTGTGGGTCGGGTGCTCCGGCAGCCAGGTGCCCAACACTATCAAGATGCAAGCCTTAATACGGCTCACTTCTACATCAGAACCGACGAGCGCGGAACGTTTGAGGAAGTACTGAGCGAGCTTAAAAAGAAAATTGCGGCTGAATCTCCTGAAGTAGAAGTAGTAGTAAGCCGTGGTTCTACCAGTGGAGGTAACAAGGTTAAGGAGCCGGTTAAAGAGCATAAAGAGATTCCGACAGCTGGCATTCGCTCAAACGAAGCTCAGGCCAGAATCAAGGAATTAGTGAAAGATATGATGGATTTCCGTACTGACAGCAATAATACAGTTGGTCAGGGAAGCCGTATGAGAGTGCTCCAGACAGTTGGAAGTAGCCAAGAAACTCGTCAGGAATGGGTAGAGGTCCCTCACGGCAATAAGGTTACTGCTCGTTGGGTATTCGTTCGGGAGCTAGAGCGGGTAGAACTGCGCGCTAAAAACCTAGTAGCATTAGATGATGTTAAGTTTGATGCTAAAATTGAGTTCAATAGCAAGGCTGCTCATCATGTTCAAGAGTTAGCACAGAAAATTGCTCGCGCTTACTTAGAACTCTCTAGTGTTCGTATCAAAACCAACGATAATGCTTACGTAGTTGATAGTGTCTCAACTGACTCTACCAACAAAGAAGACTTTGTTAATGCCCTTCATGCTTCTTATAGTGGCCTTAACAAACTTGAAAAGGAATTTGCAAAGAACATAGATAATGCTGGTTATCCGTGGTGTCGAAATCCCACCTCAGGATATGGTATTCCTCTTCTCAGCGGTAACACTAGAAATTTCTATCCCGACTTTCTAGTGTGGGCAGGTGAGGAAGTGGTAGCTATTGATACCAAAGGTGACCATCTGATAGCTACTGATGCTGGCCAGAAGCTTCTAAGCATTGGGAGAGATGGTGGGGCTGGCGTAACAATTAGGCTGGTAACTGAGGGGGAGTGGAACAAAGAGTTTATAAAAAAACCTTCCTCTGTTGGCTATACCGTTTGGAAAATAAAGGAGGGGAAAGTACAGCCCATTTATTGTATAAATGCAATGGAAGCTGTAAAACAGTGTTTGAGTATTTAATATTATATTACATAATAATTCGGCCTATTTAAGTGGCGCAATGCTACCTAAATAGGCCGAATTATTATGTAGAAAAACTTCGAGGCTATAAAAGAACTGGCGTAGCATTAATTAATGCTGCTTTCTTCTTAATGTCCTTTAAAGCCTGTAAACTATTTCCTGTATAGTATGCCTTTAGTAAGTTCACTACTCGTGAATGATTTTGCTGAATTGTATTGGCATCCCACTGTTGATAAGTGATAAAGACGTTATTTGTATTAGCCCGTCCTTCAATGTACGTGCTATACTTATGTCGCTTGTCTAAGAAGGATGAATTGCTCAAAGAAGCATTTTTCTTCATGTCTACAAGCACAATATTTCCCAAGCGATGAAGCCACGCCTGATGTACTTCCTCTGGTATATTCCATGCCGGAACAACAGGTTTTTGAGGCATAATATGCTCTACAGAAGCAAATGATTTGTTGAACTGTAACTTGTTGTTTAGGTTTCCTGTCAGCAAATCTAGTTTGAGCAGCAGGTAGCGAGTCTTATTGATACGTGTTCCCGAGAAGCTGCCCCACTTTTCTTCATCCAGCAGCAGAAAGAACTTGTCAATATTAATGATGGTATTTGCTTTCTCGTCTTGGTAGTCGTAGCGCAGCACGCTATCCTGTAGAAATGCCAAGGATGCTTCCTGCCTATCCTTTATTTTTTCGCGTATCTCATCCATTTTACGCAGCATGATAAAGGTGCGCGTCAGTACATTGAATGATACCGTCAGCCAAGCTGCTGAAAATAAATTATCTATTTTAATCAGAAAGTCTAGAATGTTAGCGTCCCCAAAACACTCTCGGTAGTGCATCAATACCACAATGTATTGATTACCGAATGTGTTGGAAAGAATATAGTTTAAATTTTCATACAGGCAACCGGCATCTTCCGCTTGGAAGTTAGAGTTAAACACAACGTCCAAGTGCTGAACGTACTTACCCATAAAGTCAAAAGTGGGTGCTCCCTTGGCCAATAACTTCTTTTCATAAATAAAATTGAAGGCTCGGGTAATGTTGCCCTGATTGGCCCCATCCCGATACTTAACCAAGATTGAAGCCATTGCCCAGAGAAATTCATCAAATGACTTGTAGGGTGATTCAATCGCACTTTGATATTCGTCCCACTTACCAGCATACTTCTTACGGGAGTCATCATCCTTAATCACACGCAGGTTTTGTGCCCGTAGAATGTCGCTAGATTGGAGTTGCAAACCACGGCTGTTCAAAACGGTGAACAGGTTGTAGGCATCATCCAAGTTGTCAGAAGTCGCTAGATAGAGGACTAGGACCTTATTACTGAGGTAGACAAAGAAATCATAGATAAACTTCTGATAGCTTTCATTTGATGAGTGTTCTTGAAGCTTTATAGCCCACCAATCACGCAGAGAAATTATAGCTGTCGCCATACTGCGCACAGACGTTGATTCCGTTTGACTGTCGCTAAGTGCCGCAAGTTTCGCTGTTTCTAGGGTGCCTTTCTCTGTAAGGACAAACTGCTGGAAAAATTCCTCATCATGTCGGATGGTGAACTTGAGGCGGTTCCGTTCGGGAATATTCTCTAAGTCATTACCAACTTGCTGTAAACGTTTGGTAACTTGTTCTTTGACGTTAACAAACGTAGTTAAGTCCCGAATGACAGCGTGGAGTAAATACAACGTAATAAACCGTTGCTGACCATCTAAAATATCATTGTAAGCATAGGGGCTACCATCGTTCGGGTCCACCTTTGCATTCCAAATCATGCACCCTAGGAAGTATTCACGGTTCTTATCATATAGGAACGCCGTGGCAATATCTTCCACCATTGTTGTGACTTGTTCCGGTCCCCAGACGTAAGGCCGCTGATATTCAGGGACATTATAGAACCTATCAGTATAGAATATCTCCTTAATGTATTTTTGACCAGAATCAAGTGTAGAATGAGCCATATAGGGCGACGAAGGATGTGAAAGGCAAGTACTGTACTTAAACCAAGGCTAAACTTACCACTCTGTGCGATGATAGCGTTACCTAAAATTGCATTACCAAGCCTATTAGGAACGAACAGCGGTAAGATTTAGCCCTTTGCGTAGACTTATTTTGCTATTTGGTTACGTCTTAATGCTTGGCGAATCTCCGCAGCAGCAGATTCTGCGGCTCCTTTAGGACGCTTTACCCACTCATTATGAAGTGAGTGTCGGTAAGCAGTAGGAACCGATAGCCGGTACAGATGCAAGTAAAGGAAAGTCATGTTATACCAATACTCAGTATTGGCTTCCGGCAAGTATCCCCAATGATGAAAGTTGCGGTGTAAATAGCTGTTAATAGCAAAATTGTCCTCAACCTGTAGGTACAGCCGGGATGAGGTTTTTATGTGGTCTATCTTCTCTTTCATCCTCTTGTGTAGAATGTCCACATCACAACCAGGCCACGCACTTTGGGCATAAGCGTACCAATCGAAGGCGTTTCCAAAGTTGATAATAGTCTGAGCCGTTTCAGAAGTTAAGCCTGTATTCATTCGATACGTAATGAGGACTGTCAAGAAGCTATTTTTGGTAGGCGCAGCGGCCACAAGGTCTGCGACCCAGCTTCACTGCTGCCGCCAGTGAGAGAACTTTGGTCGAAGTGGTACACCAAGCTAGGCCAGCACATCGCGCCGAGACGTGGTAGGCGTAAGAAGCAGAACCTTGGCAAATATGGACTTTCTGCGAGTCAGCTAGACCGGGAGACGGCTGTAGCAAAGCCAAGGTGAGCAAGGTGAGCAAGAGTTGAAACAACATTTGTATAAGGCTAATTGCGCGCTGCCCCGTTGCCGGTAGCCAGGTACAAGGCTTTTTTATTCAATTTAATTATAAGCCTAGGTTTTGTGCAGCGTTGAAAGCCACCACGTTGTTAAGCTGAGTATAGCGATCTATCATTGCATCCGTCTTTTGCTTTGTCTGGTTCTTGATAGCCTTATGGGATTCGCCCCGGAGCACGGCCACTGTGACAAAAGAGACTCGCAGAGAGTGTGCCGAGTATTGCGGCCCGAGCCGCTTTTGCACCAGTTTATTGATGGAAACGTCAGAAAGACGTTTAGTTGACGGAATAGCTAGTTGGCTAGGGGTAGCGCGAGGGATCTTGACGAACAGCGGGCCAGTAGTCCGTCCCAGCATAGATACCCAGGAGCGTACGGAGCGCACCGGGCAGAAATCTGCGTTGGGCGCATAGAAGATTGCTTTATCTTCTATTTGGCCGTGCTGGTTGGTTTTGCTTTTGCGCAGATGAACGAGCAAGGCCCGCTCTGTAAATTCTAGTTGCTCGATGTTGAGGCCCACCAGCTCAGAGCGACGGAAGGCCCCAGCGAAGCCGAGCAGCAACAGTGCCCGGTCACGAAACCCCGCCGATGTTTCGAGGTCTAGCCCGCGGATTGCTTGTTTCAGCTCCTCGACAGTGAAGGCCAAGGCTTGCTCCTGCCGTTTGCCCAGCGTCCGGGCTATTCCTTCCATGACAATATTT
>Ga0066648_10001522_pt1 | contig 12519 bp, 10 predicted proteins | sample CryGeyCG12114_NA_FD_59537 | JGI IMG/M metagenome (GOLD analysis project Ga0066648, IMG submission 59537) | Groundwater microbial communities from aquifer - Crystal Geyser CG19_WC_8/21/14_NA | ecosystem: Environmental > Aquatic > Deep subsurface > Groundwater | place: USA: Utah: Grand County... | reverse complement strand
CTCTTCTGAACTTGTGGAGAGGTAGGACTATTTATACGACAGACATTCAAGATGTAGTGCATGTGTGCGTTGTTCGTAACGGGTCTGGATTGTTCTTTTGTGAGCTGAGCTGTAGTCATAGACTCGTCGCCAGGTTCACCGAGAGAGCGCGTCCCCTCAGCCAGTATCTTTGTAGCGCTCTGGACGAATTCACAATACTATCTCTGTTTCTCCTCACTAGTCAGCCAGTCATCTTTGGTTGTTTCTGAAACCACCTCGCGGCTCGATCATTGCCTGGCGGTTGCACAAGGTCACCCATATCAATCCATGTTCAGCATATCAAACGCAGTGTCAGCAGTACTTGCCTTGCTCATGGCTGGCCGCGGCGCAGGAGGTCGCAGCTCGGCATTTCTCACACCAACTACCACGAACGTTGTGGGCTTCCGCAGTTCAACTCCTCTCCATTCTTGTTTCTCTTTGTTGGCAGGCGTTCTGGGTAAGAACTAGCAGCGCTGTTAGATGCTGATGCACTAGTATAGAGATTGCTGGGAGAGGTGTTGACATCGACTACCTGAGACCCTAGGATAGGGATCTAACTGACGAAAAATACCAGGTACGTACAACCTTCAGGCAACCTGTTGAGCACATGGTCGCTCGTTCGGCTCTAGCAAGTGTCGTGTCCCGAATTCCTGTGTAATCAATCGACATTGACCATAAGCAACGTTGGCTGGAGTACTTTCGCCAGTGTGAGCTACACCAGCAGGAGTTCGTGGCACAGAGTCTGAGCACTTACACTTGATCCTAGGTTGACCTCTTTCGTGTCCTCCTTGTCTGTTCCGGCTTCATGTTGACTGAGGGGACGACAATAACGACTGGCAAATGTGGTCGAGCGAATGCTACAAGAGACGAATCCGGCATGAGACATATGTAAAGATCAAGCTGCATTTGTGCGCAAGGCTTCGTGGGCAGACGCAGAAATGGCCGTTCATGGCATCAGCTTTCAACACGTTCACTCGGCGCTTGCTTGCCGACGCCTAGCTCCACCGCGAGTGACAAGAAGAGGATGAGTAGCACAAACCCATGCCATTCAAAAGATTCTTGGCAGATCAATGGGTAGGACAATGGCCCGCTAGGAGCATGTCGAGATGTGGAAGTGGCAAAATGAATTGACCTGGCACGAACCTGCTAGCGAACATTGTGAGCACAACAACGCACAGAACGAAGCGAAAGCCCACGCTCAGACCCTGACCGAAGTGTCTTGATCATGACATTCTTCACATGGAACATGGACCGACCCTGCCTATCTAAGCTCACCTTCACAAGTCCAGCTGATCAGGAGCAGCAAAAAAACTTTCGAACTCGAGACGATAAGTTTGTAAGTCGAGCAGATGCCGTCGCGTTACACCCTTCACAGCATCAGAGTCTGTTCCTTGGGATTCACAACCAGCTCTGTTCGAGGATCGGGTCATTTAGACGCAACGGGAGACGTGATCTATAAGGTGAGCTTAGAAACGAAGAGGTAAGATTCGCTCGCGTTGGTCTTCCACCAAGAATCTCTGTGGTTACAGGCCCCTTCGAGCCACTCTCGGTGCTTGCGTTCGATTGTTTGACCGTGTCAAGTGCTACTGAGAAGCACCTTTGAAATTTAATGGCTTGCTTCCGCCTCCAACGGCTTGCACTCTATCGTTACATCTCTGCTGAAATCAAGCTGACATCAGCAGGGTTCATCCAAATTCTCCAGCCATGCCCTTTTGGCGCCACCACTGCCGAATACCGACTGCTCGCCCGTTGTGTGTACTTCGCCTGGACAGTCATAGAGCTACAGGCACTTCTGCGCCATCGGGGTCAATATTTAGGACACCAATCTGCACATATCGTATAAGTACGGTCGGCTCCAACATATCCGACACGCGCAAGCTCTATGAAAAAGGTGCGCTCACTCACTTTCGTCCTCTCGAGGCGGCGAATCGATGTCGCGCTGACGTCGAGATGGCGAACCCACTACTGCATCTGATTGCCCGTCTGCGGTGCCAGAAGCGGTCGCGGCATTGGTGTCCAAAGGCACAAATGTCGGTACGTTGACTTGTTGTGCCTGTGTTGGACCTTGGCTCCGCAAAGCATGTAGAATCTGCTCACTACCATCGTGTGGCTGGTCGTAGTCGAATTGTATTCGTCTCCCGGTTTCAAATCGGCTGTTCAAGGTGTTCTGACCTTGGAAACCAAGCTGACCACCCATCCCACTTGGAGTCGCAGGTCCATGGCGAAGGAAATCGAGTCCTTGTCCTCCTTGGGCCATATACCCAACCTGCGCATTGGAGCCGCGTCGACCATCTTCACGCGCCTGTCCAGCTCGGCCGTCGGGAGGAGGCATCGCCGAGCCATGAACGCGATCATGTCTCGGAGGTAACTCCGACGCCTCGAGATCGAATCGCAGCAACCGACCTCGAGGAGCAGGAGTTGGGTCATTGAATGGTGCAGTTGGAGTGAGATTTGAGGTAAAGAGGCTCATTGGTCTGGCTGTGTGGTCATGTACGATTGGCCGGGGAGGTGCCGCAATCGACGGGGCGAGAGGTGCCATCGATTGAATCTGAACACTCCGAAGGTCATTTTCCGCGTGCATTACATCTGGGACAACATTCTCTGCAGCAGACATCTGGGCCTGGGTCGAGGTGTTAGTATCCACAACAAACGTGACAGGACTCCTTGAACTTATTGTGCTTTCGTTCTGCGCTGCAACCTGCACGCTGCGATTGTTGGATCGTCTGGCAGATCGGTTTCTGTCCGACATCCCGATGGATTCTAGAGTTGGCACCTTGGTACTTGGATATCGGTTCGATCTGATCTGGATCGAGGACGGTATGGATATGACATATGTTGGGACTTAATGGAGTTGTGTCGGCGGAGAAGATGTATGTCATTGCTATACGTCGTTCGCAGTCATCTTGTCACTGTTGCATCAGTCGACACATTCACCAACATGCACTTGGAGTGCAGGCATGTTTGCAGGGAGCGAACAAACATCCCAGGAGTCACGATTGCGCGCCGTGGAAACGCATCAGAGTGAAAGAACAAAATAACAAGGTTAGCAGCAGACATACATATCCAGCTACTACTGTTGCTGCTTGCGACAAGCAAAGTCGAAATTGGAAGCAAACCAAGCTGGATGTGGTAGTGCCACTGGAGCAAAACTTACAGCAATTACAGGAATCGCAGTGATGAGGAGTACGCAAAGTCGATATTCTCACCAAGGTATGGCAAACGTGGCATTCCATTCTCATGCTCTCGCGTGAGCAAGCCGAAGTCTGCACGTTTCGGATCGCATGGCGAAGTCATATCGTTGGCTGGAAGTCTGCCCTGTACGTGGCAAACACAGTCCTTGGAGATGTCTTGATGTTGCTGTATCATCGTCATGGTTTTCATCGCTGTTGCTCCAAACTCTCTTGCTAAACCTACATGTCTTTCCCTGGCTCCTCAGCGAGCCCCATGAACAGTGGAAACACATCGTTCTCTATGGTGACTGACCTCCTCACAAGACATGTAGACCTCTCTGCACAAATAGCACCCACCGGGCTCCTTATGACCATTGCATGAGGGATGAGTGTGCCTGAGACTCAGGAGGAAAAGCAGTCGGAGAATCGTTGTTGTTTTGGAAAGTGTGATGAGGAGGCGGTGGTGTGCGAAGTGAATTCAGGATCGAGGGTTGGCAAGGAAGCCTGATTGGTGAGCATAGAATGCCCCATCTATGTGACCTGAGCCAGCACCGCTGCCATTTCTGATAACCTAACCCCGTTTAGCTTCATGACCAGCATCGACGATCTGCTCTTGCGTGACTGCAACAGCTCTATCGTTTGGCATCACCGATTGTGTTGACATGGACGAAAGGTAAACACTGTTGACAGACTTTGCATTTCATGTTCCGTTGGTCTAGAACGGAGGACACTGTGAATCGTCTGCAGCGATTGTTCCTGCAGGACGCAGAGATGTATCAGCAAGGTGGGACATGTATCTGAAGAGCCCAAAACCAACTCAGGGTGGAAAAGGGGCGAGTTTCTTGGCAAACATAGACAAACTAACACAGTAGTGGTAAGTAAGCAATAATTCATGCCACACACCAACAGCAGAGAACGTAAACCTGTGTCTCAGCTAGTGTCACCATCTAACAGATGCGTGTTCTTTGTGAAAGTACCCTGTTTGTCGCCATGGTCTTCTGTACATTGGCTCTATTGTCTCCGTAAAGCACAAATCAGCTCTGGTCTGTCGCTGTTGTAGTACGGGCTGTTCTATTTGGAGCCTCTATCTCTGTTCAAGTTAACTCCATAGTCCAGCTCTCTAACATGCAGAATCCAAAACATTGATATGTCCAGCCTCAATCTCTTCTCTCAACACCATCCCAAGGTCTGCTGCTCATGCAATGGAAGCAATACCTGTCAGTCTTGTGTGGAATCTGGTCACATGAGGTGTAACGCCATTTACATACCCAGCACCAGCCTGGCGATGGATGACCTCTACACGGTGCTGGTTTCTCAGCGGTTGGAGCGGAGGTAGCGAAGGTCGCAGTGTCGATGAGAGGACTCATGTCGGGAGTGACACCAGGAGGAGGCTGACTATCAAGATGGGTTCGCTGCGAGACGTCCATTAGAGCTGCTGGCTGTACAGACGAGGGGAATTGGTTGCTATATTGACGGGCTTGGGTGAACGCAGAAGTGAGTACTGACATCGGCCCTGGTGTGGAGTTCGAGAAGTAGGGTGAAGATATTGTCATTCGGTCCGATGTGGCTGCTTGGACTGATGCTGATGCCTGTGGAAAAGTGACAGCTAACGTGTCTGTACGACGAGGGATGTTAGGAACAGGGTTCATCTGGTAGGTTTGATTCTGCATGTATGTCAGGAACTGCTGATAGACCAAGAAAAGACACCACGCACTAAGTCATGTGTGGCATGAGGGTTGAAAGAGGCTCGCTGAGGCTGTGAACCATTTGTTAGATACCATGTACCATCACCATCATGCTCAGCCACTTCATTCAGAGCCTCTGAGGTTCGTCGACTTGTCGTGCTTCGGCGTCGGCGTCTGCCGCCAGCGTTGTTCGAAGGTGCTAGTGGAGTCATAAGGCAACTGGGTTCTTCAGAAAGGGAACAGTAGGGGTTTTGGGCGCTCGAGGTAGATGGAGGACGATATCTATGGTTTGGGATCGCGATGTGAGAGATGAAGGACTACTTGTATTGTTTCTGCTTACATGCACATGCTTTCCATGATTATCTGTCCAAACAACGGAGTGACATGTCTGCGTTTCAGCTGTGGTGGTTACACTGGCGACAGAACACAGTGAAAGTTCGAAATCGTGGAAGTGGGTTGGTGAATATCCATGATAAGAACCTCAAAGGGGTGTAGACATCGACAATCCAGAGCGAATCAACGGCATGACTCGATGAAGACAAGATCGCTTGGGAATTGCAGAAGCCCGTTGCTATGGAAGGTTCAGCAGTAGGCTGAGGTGAGACATCAGAGACTAGAGGCACGGACGGGGGGTAACGTGGGTATGCGTCACTTAAGTGGCAGCTTTCTCGACGCAATCACGATTTACGACTTGCTGGAAAACCGAAGGAGGTCACGATTGCTCTTACCGGCAGCAACAGAGTGTGGTGGAAGGCAGTGACAGGGTCGAGATGAACGACGAGAAGCACACGAGAACATGAGTTCGAGAGCATTTTATGGGAAGAGACATCGCATCTGTTCTCGAGAGCTGCTACTTTTGGATATATTCCTGGACAGTATTGACCAAATTGGCGCTGTCCAAACCCTATACGGACGGTTTACCATGATTGATTCTCCATACTTGCTTCAGTGCTGCTGTAAGTACACTGGTAATTTCCGCAGACGTGCCTCGACCGAGCGTTCAACTCTCGCTAGTTGAGTCTCAGAAAGCGATTGGCGCGTCTACTGCCGCCTTCTGTACCGCTCTTCCGGTTATCCTCGTTCTGTACATCCTCCATGTTCTCCCCATTCCCCTCTGCAGTCACTGAGTCATCTAGACTGTATCCTTGCCGACGAGGAAGATTACCAGCATCAAAGGCATCTGGTATATCGTGGAGCGCTCGACTAGTGAAGTCGTTGCCCGTATGATTGTGTATTGAAGCCTGACGCTGGTGTGCTGCTGTCTGCTATGCAAGCGAACGTCGAGTGGTAAGATCCAAGAACGATTGTGATGTTTACATCATAGCTTCTGCGAGCAGTTGCCAGACCATCAATTGAAGCTTTGTACGACCTGCGCACACCAGGATAGAGCTATTCGATCCTGTTGTTTCTCTTACCATCTTCTTTCGTCCTGCCTCAATTTGATAGATTGCTTCTGATCAAGCTGCGCGGTTGTGGATCAGCGCCAGGACTCTGTGTTTGCCACTTCGCCACGTGGCTACAAATGCATATGCAAGATGGTTGATCAATTTTCGCACAGCTGGGCGAAGGGTATTGCACATTTGGCAAGCGATGTCTTTCGTGCGCATACGGCTCGTCCACCAAAGCAGACCAGCAAACCCTATAGGGAAAAGGTCCATGCATGCTGACCATGGTGGCACGAGCCATGGCAAGACTGTTCTCCAGGTATCGAAACAATGGAAGAGTGTGCCAAAAGAGATGAACGGTACGAGCAATGCTGCACCAATGCTAATGATTGTGATCATTCTAATGTTTCGAGCGGTAGTTGTTGGAGTGACTTGACAAGGACAGCCGCGGACTCCTGCGACGATGTGTCAGATGTCAGCAAAGCGGCCGTAGTAACATATTTGCTTACTAGTATGAGGTTGTCGAGCTGAAGTAGGATACGGTTATGTGCTTGATGTAGGTAACTTGCCGGTCAACCAAGCTTTCGACGAGAAAGACAGATTATATTCAGTTGTCGTTTGATTGCTGGCCGATGGGACTGGTTGTCTAACCATTGACCAAGACAGTCCGCAAAGCATTTACAGACATGCAGATGCTTGTCGACGGTGCAGTGTCCGACGGACTAGGTCTCTGAGGCGATGGCTCACCTCACCGAGCTGACCGTCGATCCAGCTTCGCTGTCCCATTCCTTCAAGAGACGAGTTGTCTTAGTCTCCTGAGACAAAGCTATAATGCCAACTATACCAACGACGGCACTGGTGGCCATGCATGCACCGACGAACAGTACAACTCCAGCGTACTTGCCAGCTCCGAAGCCAAATTTTCTGATGGTTGGTCCAGAATAAGACAGAAGCACTGAACTAATGGGACCAGAGGCGATACTCCCAACACCTCTGCCAGTACACAAAGTGCTGAAGACCATCTGTGCGTCTTTTTCTCCGAACAACGTGCCCATCCTGGCCCACAACGCGAGGAAGCCAGATCCGAAGCATCCGAAGACGAATGCGAAAATGAGCAAAGCAGCGATTGACTTGGCGGCGAATAAGCCCCAGAGCACGAATGCAGATGCCGATGCAACGGTAGTCGTGAAGATCACCAAGTATTTGACATGAAAGTGGTCAGACAGCTTCCCAAATCCAACTTCGCCAAAGACCTGAGCCAAATTCGCAGCCGAAAGGACAAATGCAGACCAGCGTATAGAGTGCCCGAGGCCTGTAGTAAACGCAGGCAAGTAGATGAATGGAAGATAAAATGCGAACGCCTGTAGGATATTGGCGATGGTGTAGATGTAGAATATCGGCCTCTTGTAGTAGCGTTTGCTCAGAATCTGAACAACCCAGGTACTTTGTGATTTCGAGGTGGCTGAGGAAGTATCATCGGCGAGAGGGATCGAGCTCTCGGGACTGCTTTGTGTCACAAGGTTGCGATGCCTGATTCTCAGGAAAAATATTGGAATTCCACCGAAGCAGAACGTGATGGCAACAAGAACGGTCATGGTGATCTTGAACCCGTAGGCCGAGAGAAGGTGTGTGATAAGGAACGTGTAGGCAATCCCCATGACATCCGCACCACCGAACAGTAGACCATATGCGATGCCCCTCTTTTTCACAAACCACGTATTGAGGAGCGACAGTAAGGGTATGTCAACAAGCGCAGTACCCACACCGTATAGAAGGCCTTGTGTGACGACGAGGCTTCCGAGTGACCTGCCGAACACCGACGCAAGCAAGGACATGACGCAAAGCATCCACCCCGTAATGATGTACCAACGGATGTCCAGACTGTGGTACTGACAAAAGTATGCAATTGCTGGGGCAAAGAGAAAGGCTAATCCACTACTCAAGACGCCAATCCATTGTGCAATACTGCTTGCCGGAAAGTGTTTCAAGTAATGATCCTGAAATACGCCGTATGCTAGTGGTAGGCCAAGCAATATAGACCCCGACACAATTGACGCAGCCAGCACCCGGTATGCCTCATTGCTGGTGTCCGGAGCAGGGAGATCGAAGTGGCGGAGGCTCTCAGAGGCAAGCACATCGACAACAGGTTCTGACCTTGGCAGGTCTTGCTTGTCGTGATGGTCTTGTAATGTGCTTTGCATGTTGCGCATATCGAAGGTAGCGGTAGCCTGGTCAGCGACAGTCGGTTGTAGCCGGTTCGCTGCTGGAGTGGAATGATCCATGTTAATGACGGTCCTGTTTGTTGATCCGTTAAGTAGAGCAGATTCGCACTCTTAAAGCATTGCGGGAGTCGCACGGAAGGCCCGGGTAAACGAGACTCACCATGATTTCGAAGATGTCTTCGATGCTCTGTTCCCACCGTCGGCAAGAATACATGATGCCGCAACACGAGCACATGGCCGGCGTGACTAAAGACAATGCACGTCGTTGGTGGTAATCAGAGGCTCTGATTGTATTAAGCACCAGTCAACGCCCGGAGTGTGCCCTTCTGGCAACAGTCGGAACAGCTTTGCCACCTAGCCTGTTGTAGTCGACATACATAGGGTGACCTGATCGTCGATCGCGAGTACGCAGATGAGCGTGTTGACGTGAAGTTCAGGTATGGACATCGGTTGGTGTGCGCAAGCATCCTTCGTATTTGGGATACACGTTCCAAAAGCCTCAGCCTAAACGTGATCTTGTGTTCGATCCGCACTCTCCTGAGCAAGGTGGAGCACTATGGATCATCGCGCGAGACTGTAGAAGTTGCCCATGCTGCATGAAAGCAGAAGACGGTTGTGATCGGGAGCTATCAAGGCGGGTAGCCTCTCGGACATGACCACGGTCTCGTCCGAAATTCCTCAGAAGTGAAGCACAAGTCTCGTTGGGAGAGTAGTGGGAGACATCAGAAGACAGCGGCTCCTGCACGTACGCGACGGCATCGAAAAGATTTCTATTTTCGTACTTCCTCAACCGTGTAAGAATGAGACCAAATAGTGAGTTTAGGGTTGATCGCCAAGCGATATTGACAGTCCTGGATCCATGTGAGAGGTAGGGTTACACGGAAGACCACGCAGCGCAAAGCACAGATCGCCAAGGTGCAGCATGGACGGCTGGTTATCTCTTTGTACGCCCCCTTCCGGCGGTATTGTCTTTTCCCTTCTTTTTGCTGAGAATGTCTGGATAGTGCACTGCTGTCCAGTACTAGCTGTGACGTCGCTCCGAGTTTGATTGAGAAACCCCAGTTCTTTTCGTGGGGCTGGTCATTCCCTGCTTGATCATCTGACGGAAAACAGCGAGCTCGAAGACCAGGGACAAGTGATCGATGCCTCCCAAGTGTTGAACAAGGGCAGCAAGATGTGTTTTGCAATGTGAAGTGAGGTCTGCGGTTGTTGTTTGCATGCATATGGGATGTGGAGCAGAAGTGGCGGGCCGCGACGGCACGCTCGATGCTGCTTGAGGATACGAGTACCGGTTAGCACGCATTCAGAGGGTAGAATCTACCTGGACCTTGATGTGGAATTGAGCAGAAGTTGAAATCCGAGTTGCAGCTGCCAGTGCCTGATCGAAGCTGGAGATACTTTTCCTCTGTTCACATCCCCGCTTGCGCTGGAAGTTACGTTCACTGTCTCTACCTCTTCTCCTCCATTCTCCAATGAGAGGTACGTGGGGGTTATTCAAGTAAGAGGTTCAACCAGGGCGTAGGTATTTCAAATCACAATCCTGCCAAATTGTACGGCCACAGTAGCCAAGATGCCTGGGAGAGCAAACAGCCAATACATTCACAATTCAGTTTCGACGAGCAAGGCGGGAGCAAACTACTCAGCTAACCATTGGAGCATTTCACGTCGCAGACTACATGGCTCTCGTCGAGCATACCCAACTACATACACCACAGTTCGCCCATCAAATTGCCCTCGTGCTGACATGGAATCTTCATGCTGTTGTTCCGTCGATCAAAAAAATATGCGTCACGCTCGCTCGCTCGCTCGCTTGCTTGAAATTCATAGGCAATCTCACTCGTATCTCTGCTCACATAATTCCTGGATACCATTGACACCGCACTAATCACATTGCTTGCAGTCACCATCGATCGCTCTTTGCAACGTACAACGTGTTCCCCACCATTCCTTACACAAGTCCATGGTGTTGTATCCAGCTCTCTCTGACGACGAATTAGTCTATCACAAATGCCAAATTTCATGGATAGCCATCTCCGTTGTAGTCTCCGTTTGTCCAGATAGGCAGCCATCGCCTTGAGACACTTCTATCACTCGTGATCGCATCTTCATGCATCCAATTACCAACATCTCAGCTCGTGATCACGTCTAGTATCGACTGCTCAGACTAGCAAAAGCATCCGGACTGTGTCTCCCATCCATGAGAGCCGGATTGTTGACACTAACACTCTCGTTACTTGTGTGCCGAATGCCTTGGTTCCAGCCTGGGGCCGGCCCCGGCCGACTAGACATCTGGCCTTGCTCCGCGTAACTCCCTTGCGCAGGCTGACCGAATGGGTTCGATGATGCTGAAGTAGTAGCTGTGTTTTGTTGCTGGGACATGAATGGATTCCTACTTCCAGCACCGCCGGAGTTGTGCATACTGTTCATCGCTGGCATGGTCGCGGCGCGTTTGCCTTGCTGGGCCGCTCCAGCATTCATGCCGAGGGCGCCGTAGGGGTTGTTACTTGGCGCCTGGCTGATTTGCTGCTGAGGGTGTTGTTGCATTTGATGTTGCGCTTGATCTTGCTGCGCTGAAGAATCACCGTATCCCTCCTGTACAGACTGTAGAGGCTGTTGCGAGTAAGAAGAGGGCTGGTTGAAGAGAGCCATTATGTCCGTTTTGGTGTAGCGGCCTGTAGGTTGGCTCTGCAGAGGTTGTGGTTGAGACTGTTGAGACTGGTATTGTTGGTTTTGATAGAAGGCTTGCTCTTGTTGCTGCTGAGGCTGTGATTGTTGAAATTGAGGTTGCTGTGCTTGAGAATATTGCTGAGGCTGGCCGTAGTTAAAGTTGGGCATCTGAGGCTGAGAGTTTTGTGCTTGTTGCGGCAACTGTGATTGTGGTTGTTGTTGGCTATATGGTGAGGACTGTTGTTGTGTCATTGGGACATTCTGGGACTGTGGTTGATGACCAAAAGGATTCGTAGCCTGTGTTTGAGGTTGATAATGCCCTTGGTACGGTTGTTGCTGAGCTGGCGGTAACCCGAATGGATTACTGCTTGAAGCTGCAACACCCTGGCTCTGAGCCTGCTGCATGGCCATGAAGGGGTTAGCTTGGGGCGCAAAAAGCGGTTGAGCATGCTGCTGTTGCAGGAATGGATTGTTCCCAGTTGATTGCGAAGAAACTGATTGCTGGTAGAAGGAGTTTGGAGCGTTCGAGGTCGGTGAAGCAGTGTAGCCATATTGATTGGCCATGGTCGGCATTGCTGGTGCCATTGTCTGCAAGCGTGGATCTTGGTAGGATGGTTGTCCGCCAGTGTGGTGTGGGAAAAGCGGGTTGGAAACTTGCATGCCTGAGAACTGCTGCTCCACGCCGGTGGTCTGCTGAGGGGACATGGCCGACTGCCAAGGATTGGCACTAGGTTGCGTAGGTGGCTGCTGCGGCGCCTGTTGTCGAGGGGCGTCGAAAGAGAGACCAAAGCCGGACGTCTGCTGAGATTGTGCCTGAGGGCGATCCAGCTGAGCCCAGGGGTTGTTTGATACTGTGGCACTAGGTGGCGCTGAGCTCGTGGTTGCTGCTTGCTGACTAGACGGCGCAGGGCTCAGGCTTCGCTGTCGCGAGGGCTCACTCGGGCCCAATCTGACCAACATGGCCACTGATCTCTCCAGGTCACCTCCCTGTCGCTTCAATATGTCTGTGTTCCTTTCATTGTCGGGAAAGCCCATATCACGCAACTGGGCCAGTTTCTCCTGCAATTCCCTGTCCGGCAGTTCTCTCACTTGTCCTGAAGTCGGGCTGTACTCTACAGGCGTGACCTTGAAGGCGTCCTGCACTCCAGGCCTGTCCTTCTTCGACGACGTCCTCAGACTAAAGCCGAAGAACTTATGCTTCTTGCTAGTCGGCGGCAGTTCAGGGGTGGCAGAGGGCTGAGAGGACTGAGAGGACTGAGCCAAGCCTGGTGACATGTCGGCACGGGAAGGCGGTTCAGGTCTGCCATCCACAAGACTCTTCTCCTGGTATTTCTTCCTTATGAACCTCTCCATGGCTGAGTCTACCTCGTCA
>Ga0066648_10001521_pt1 | contig 12519 bp, 13 predicted proteins | sample CryGeyCG12114_NA_FD_59537 | JGI IMG/M metagenome (GOLD analysis project Ga0066648, IMG submission 59537) | Groundwater microbial communities from aquifer - Crystal Geyser CG19_WC_8/21/14_NA | ecosystem: Environmental > Aquatic > Deep subsurface > Groundwater | place: USA: Utah: Grand County... | reverse complement strand
TGTGGTTGGCACAGTGGTAGTCTTCGATGTTGCGGCAACTGGAGTGCTGGAGCTGGAGCTTGTCCACTCAGCCCAAGCGGAGGATGTAGCCGGAGTGGTGGTGGTGGTACACTCAGTTGTGGTCTTCGATGTTGCCACAACTGGAGTGCTGGAGCTAGTCCACTCAGCCCAAGCAGATGAGGTTGGGACAGTGGTGGTGGTAGACTTGGATGTTGCCTTGACGGACGAGGGAGTGGTTGTGGTAGAGGATGTCCACTCAGCCCATGGTGTTTGGGTGGTGGCCTTGGTTGTAGCGGCTTCTGGTGTCTTCGAGCTAGTGGTTGAGCTTGAAGAGGTCCACTGCTGCCAAGGAGTTTGCGTGGTTGCGGCTTCAGGAGTCTGGGTGGTGGTGGTGGTAGCAGTCGTGCTTTCTACGGCGCCGGATTGCCATTGCTGCCATCCAGACCGTTGTCCCTGTCCCTGTCCGTGTTCCTGTCCTTGTCCCCAGTTGCCCCAACCTTGAGGAGCAGCCATTGTCAAAGGAAGGAAAGCTGCTGCAAGAACAGCTGACTTTGATGGTGAATGCATCTTGAAGAGAGTGTTTTGGTGGTGCTTTGATGAGCTTGTGTGAAGTAAGAGAATGGAGAAGTTGATTGGTTTTGTTGTAAGAGAATGGAGAAGATGGTTGTTCTTGTTGTATGAGATGGAGAATGAAACACTGGATTCATTTGAAAGGAAGGACAACTATATACCTTGAGCGAGCATGATAGGATAGTGTACGAGGCAGGACAATGCCGTTGTCCAACCACCCGAGGTGGCTTGCATAAAAGTCTATTCACCACGTTGGACTGACCTCTCGGTGGCCGGAAGTCAAACTAAGGAAGCGCTAGAAGGGGTGAGTGACGGGCTGGGGGGGACATCAGACGTCTAGCTTCGCATTAATATCTTTAGCGACCCGTTGATAGATGGCTAGCGTCAATCTCACTGAGTTGGTCGCGTATAGCGATTGGCTGAAGCTATACCAGCCTCCGAATTTCCTTGGCGAGGCATATCCAAAGCAACCAGGATCCGCCGCTAGAACAAGGCCACCCCGGCCTCGTTGCTGAGGAACCTATCAACGGTTTGCGGGAGGCTCAATAGCCGCGTGTTGGTTGTATAATTGGTCACTTTGGTTGTTAATCAGAAAAAGCAATTGTTAAGCTTTGCCAGCCGCAATGAGCTCGAGGCTGACGGATTGCTGTTCGTCCATGCCGGCTATTGGGATCCATTGGGGTCGTTGTGAGTGCATCTTGAGATCTTAGTGTTGTCTTCCAGTCTCTCCATTCAGCTTAGTAAACTGTCTGGATGTGAACACGGTACTATGGGTGTTATCAATTAGCGTCATAGTGGGACATGTACCGATGAGTCGAATAGCTTCAGCTCGGTCGAAGCGAGGAGTACGTTGCCAGGCAAGATTTGCTCCGTGGTCTGACAGCCTCCGTACGTTGCTGGAGATTCAAGCGGAGACCACATGTAACTTCCCTGTTCTGGGTTCTGGCCTTGATCGCTGAGGAAGCCCAAACAGGCGAGGCAGATTGACGTCGTGGTGATTGACGGCGGAAAGTTTCCCCAGCAACGCAGCCCGGGGAGAAAGTGGAGCTTCCGGCCACGATAACTTGACAGGATTGGCAGACAAGCGCGTTTCAAGCTCCGATAACGTGCTCGGAACCGTAGTGATTATGGAGCCGCTGGAGTTTAGTAGATTGATGTGATGAAGAAGATAGAGAAATCCTGCTGTCTTTCAGTTGTGCTGTTCCTTGCTCATCGCCTGGGTTGTGCATAGGTAGAAAGTCTCAGGTGTCTGCCGCCAAGCACCTCGAGTGCGATGGGAAACTGCTTAAGCACAGCTCGACGACACGTGCGCTTCAATCGACAGAGTATCAAACTGTGGAACCGCGAGAGCCGGCATCTAACAATCTCAGCAACGACCTCGATTCCGCGAGGGTGAACTGCGTTGAAAGTTTGATGCCTTACTGCCAAACTCGCAGAAGGGCCTCCGCATTTTCAAGGCCCGAACTAAGCAAGCCAAGTTGCCCGAAGCGAGCAGCTACTCCAACCGCGGGCCGGATTGGTGCCTCGGCTGTGTCCTGTACCGCCTTGTCTACAAAAGCCATGAATGACTGCTGACTGCGCACGTATATACTTTCTGAAGAGTTTAGTGGTTAATCACATTACTGAGTCTGCAGGATAACTCCCAATTGACGTGTACTGAACTGACAGGATGTATCCCCCATCAGCACCGGTAGAGCTGCCTAGCTCGTACGCGACACTTGATCTCCCGCACGTGAAAGTCAGTCACGTTCCAGAGTCATCGCCAGAACCCACGCCAGTACTGCTCCTCACTCTTTACAGACCGCAGAACAACAATGCATTCACAAGACAGATGCAAGAGAGCATTACGACTTTCTACACACTGGTCAATTCCGACAAAAGAGTGAAGGTCGTGGTCTTGACTGGCCACGGAAAGATGTTCTGCGTGGGTGCGGATCTGGATATTGGGTTCCTGGGAGGAGCAGGAAGGGCTGGTGCTAAGGCCACTGCTAAGTCTGAGAGAGACATAGATCACCGAGATGGTGGTGGACGTGCATCCCTCGCCATTCATCAATGTTCCAAGCCAACCGTTGCTGCGATGCAGGGTTCGGCTGTCGGTGTTGGTATCACAATGTGCTTGCCAGCAACAATCAGAATTGCATATGCCAAAGCAAAGATCGGGTTTGTCTTTTCGAGACGTGGTATCATCATGGAAGCCTGCTCCCACTATTTCCTTCCTAAGCTGATCGGGTTGTCGCGAGCTCTCCATCTTACCACAACTGGCAGCGTCTACCCAGCAGAGCACCCTTTAATGCGGGAATTGTTCTCGGAGATCTGCCCTACTCCAGAAGCGACCGTGTCACGAGCTCTGGAGCTGGCAGATGAGATCGCGAAGAACACGTCGACAGTATCCACTAAGCTCATGCGAGACATGATGTACCGTGGAGCTGGCAGCGCGGAAGAAGCGCATCTCTTAGACTCGAAGCTTATTCACGGGCTCTTTGGCAGCAAGGATAATACTGAGGGTGTTAAGAGCTTTTTCGAGAAAAGACCACCGAACTTCACAGGGACAGTCGAGGATATGCCAGAGCATTGGCCCTGGTGGTCGCAGATAGATGTGGGCGTTGTGCCAAAGAGCGGCCCAAATGTCAGTAAGCTGTAGGGTGAGACGTCAATGATAATGGGTTATGCCGTGCCTGATCACTTATGCTGTTTGTGCCCCATATTTTGTGATGTTCCCCTTGATCAAAGATCCCTATCTCATGCTTAGTCATCCTACAGCCCGCCGAGGTCGTCTGCAGCACGATGACATTCAATCTGCGTGCTCAATCATTGTTGGCATGGTGTTCGCAAGAAGCGGCAACGACCCAGGCTGGTTTGGGCGAGCAAGAATTCTCATTAAGTTGCATGCAGTAGGTTACCTGGTGCAGGGCTGGAAATACTCATGGGGTAGATAGGCTACGTGTAGCATGTCGCATTAAATTGACAATTGCATCATCACAAAGACTCAGTTGGAGTTGCTCATGCAGTAACTTTTCATTGCTGCGAGAAAGGCGTTGCACGCAGTGCTTCTGTTCCTTTTGTGCTCTGATATGTCTTCTGGCTATTGTGTTCCTTCTCTGCAGCAGTCTTTTCGCGCATTTAGTAGACACTCAACTCGCTTTGCAACGGCGCAGACCAGATTGCCCAAGCTGAATTCTGCATCGCAGTCATCCTCTTCAGCAGCTTCTCGCCTCTCGAACGTGTCCAGGCATTTCTCCTCTTCTAGAATAGATATGGCTCCCTCACCCAAGCAGTATGACTTCATAGTTATTGGCGGTGGTAGTGGTGGCTCGGGCTCAGCTAGGAGAGCCAGCGGGTGGTATGGCAAGAAAACTGCCATCATTGAGGCGGGTGCATCAGGTGGTACCTGCGTCAACGTTGGGTAAGCAACAAGAACTGTGGTGCTGCAAACAGCTGCTAATTGAGACAGTTGCGTACCGAAGAAGATGACATGGAACTTTGCCTCTATCAACGAAACCATTGAAGCCGGCAGACACTACGGTTACGACTTTGGCAAAGATGTACCCTTCGATTTCACTACTTTCGTCGAGAAGCGTCACGCGCGCATCAACGTCTTGAATGGCGCATACGAGAGCAACTGGGCAAAGGAGGGCATTGATCTCATCCACGGCACCGCCAGCTTCATCAGCCCCCATGAGCTGGAGGTCAAGCCAAAAGATGGAAGCGAAGCATACAGAATAACCGCACCACACATATGCATTGCCACGGGGAGTTACCCAGGAAAGCCACCGAACATCAAGGGAAGCGAGTACGGCATTGATTCGGATGGTTATTTCCTCATCAAGCACTTGCCCAAGAAAATGGTCTTCGTTGGCGCTGGTTATATCTCCGTTGAACTGGCGGGTGTCATGAATGCCATTGGCGTTGAGACACACCTCTTCATTCGACACAACACTTTCTTGAGGAAGTTCGACCCTATGATTCAGGAGACTTTGACAAACCACTACGAGGAGATTGGAGTGCATGTCCACCGCAATCACCCAGGAATCAAAGAGGTTGTACAGCTGAAGGCAGCAAAGGACGAGACCGACCCTCGGGAGAAAGAGCTGAAGCTCATCATGAACGACGGCAGCGAGATGATCACCAATGAACTTCTGTGGGCCATCGGTCGACCGGCAGAAACTCGTGGACTGGCTATCGAGAACACCGGCGTCAAGACCAACGGTCCAATGGGTCACATTGTGGTTGATAAATATCAAAACACATCTGTCGAGGGCCTCTATGCCTTGGGTGATGTGACAGGCCAAGCCGAACTGACACCCGTTGCCATTGCAGCAGGCCGCAAATTGGGTAACCGACTCTTCGGTCCTGAGGAGGTCAGGGACGATCATTTGGAGTACGACCGCATTCCGACCGTGATCTTTTCGCATCCGCCAGTGGGTACGACAGGACTTTCGGAACCAGAAGCCGAAGAGAAGTATGGCAAGGAAAATGTCAAGGTCTACACCACCAAGTTTTCAGCAATGTTCTATGATGTCTTTCCAAAAGAAGAGAAGGCGAAAATGCCAACACAATTCAAGATGATCTGCCAAGGACCAAAAGAAGAGGTCGTTGGTCTTCACATCATTGGAGACGGCTGTGACGAGATGATGCAAGGTTTTGGTCTTGCTGTCAAGATGGGCGCGACCAAGAAGGACTTCGACAGCTGCGTGGCGTAAGTTTATCATCTTCTGTCTCACGTACCGTTCTAACCATATTTTAGTATTCACCCGACGTCCGCAGAGGAGCTGGTCACTTTGAAGTAACCACCATCTTTCCGAGCCTTTCTTATCTGGTCAGGAAAGTACACAGAGGATTGAGCCCGCACAGGGTTGTGGACCATGTTCACGCGATAGAACTTTCAGCAACATAGATGCGATATGGGACCTGATGGTTCACGATCCCGTCGCGGTGGCTTTGTTTGTTTTACCCAAGCAGGTAGGCTGCTCGACGTCTCTGCTTCGAAACAGTTTGTAAGCTCAAGAGCGTTGTAGCTAGTACCCCGGTACGAGCTTCGTGATATGAAGTCAACTGGAGTTTCCCCTTCCTGCCGCCTACAAGTGTCTGAGGTAAGTTGGGGACGTGAAAGCCAATGAGTACGAACGAAGTTAGCCCCTTGGACACCATTCTGTCACCTCTACTACCTCAATTGTTGCTTCAGCCTTCAGGGTCTTACGACAATTAATTCCATCTCACTTCATCTGAGACTCACTTGCTTGTTTCATGTTCAGCTTCACTGCGTCGAAACTAAGCGCTCCACGTCTATACTGGGTATATTAATGTGCCCCCGTTTTCGCTTCTTCTTCTTTGCATTATTCCCCTGTCCAAAAAAGAAGTACTGTACGTTCACACTACAAGTACGTACTGTTCTCTGATTACGACATCTTTGCCTGCGTCAACAGCCTCACTCGATTTTTGCCTCGAAGGAGCAACGAGTGCCAAACATGAGCCGAGCAGCGTCTGCCGCATCCTCAAGGCATGCATCTCCCACCAGAGCCGAGCAAGGCCAGACCCCTGCCAGTCGTCGAAATACTGCCTCTGGACAAATGCCAAACATCGGTGGCGTGGTGTTGAGTGATCATTTCCCTCAGCTTCTACAACGACCAGGCTTCGGCACCATCGGTAGGCAAGTCAAAGCCCTGGTGAATTTCATCAAACTCAAGGTCGATGGTACTAGAACCATGATCTCCTATGCAGCCGACCACAAAGAGGCTGCCACTGGCCAGGCCGTTCGAAGCAGAACAGCGCAGCGGACAGACTCTCTTCTCTTGAGCAGCCCTGAGTTCAGACATGCAGCGACAAACTATCGTGACCGGTTCTACGCCCAGGACGCAGCTGGTTTTGTCAAGCAAGAGCAACGCTCGTATAAGAAAACTGTCGATTTCTACAACGTTGAGGAGCCAGGACCTAGACAGGGTGATCGCAAGCTCATAGTGTCGGTCACCCTACAGGAAAATGGCAGGTACCCAATGGCGCCTTTCCAGAGATATACGAACGACCCAAGGAGCAGCAATTTCCCTCACCTGGACCCCTACATTGCGATGATCAATACATTGGTTTCGAGCCGTTTCAGAAAACCCACACATCGCTAGATATGCGAGACGCACGAAATACTTTGACACACACGCCAGCGACAACCGGGTCAAGCTAGGAAACGGGCTCGAGGCGTACAAGGGGTACTACAAAAGTGTCCGTGACTGTCTTGATGGGCTGTTCATCAACGTCAACACATCCGCCTGTGCTATGTTTCGAGAAGAACGCTTGGACATGGTGATTGACGAATTAGGAGTGCCGGGACGTTTCCTTGGGCCAATAGTCAAAGGAATTCGTGTCAAGGTGAGTTATTCTGGTCAGCAGAAGAACAAGACCATTGTTGGCCTTGCTCCTCCTCACGACAGGACGATGCCACCTACCGCAGACAATGTCCTTATCACATGCCCTCAGCACGGTAGAGAGACAGTGGCACAGCATTTTCAGGGGGCTTGGCCAAACGTATGGCGACCCAATGGAGGTGCCTATGTTGTGGACTTTGGCAACCAAGTCTACATCCCTTCCGACCTCTGCGAGCTTCTTCCTGGAAACGCTTACCGAGGTCTTCTCTCAGGTGATCAAACTACCAATATGATCAACTTCGCTTGCCGCAAACCGAAACAGAACCGAGACTTGATTCTCAAGGAGGGCTTGAAGCTCCTCAGATTCGGCGAGGATGACGGTCCTACAGAGCGTTTTGGCATAGCCCTGGCAGACATGCAGCCTCGGATGATGCAGGTGACCGCTCGGCTGTTGCCTGCCCCGAACATCACATTTGCAGGTGGTACAACAGAGAAATTCAGTAGCGGGGCTTGGAACCTCAAGGGCAAGAAATTTGCTATGCCGGCGACGGATCTCTGGACCAAAGTCACCTACCTCGATCTGCGACGTCCTGGGACCAAGCCATGTCAGAATGTCAATGACTTGATCAAAGGTATCAACGATGGCATCAAGCGATACCTGGGCAGCAACAGCAAAGTCCTGACCTTCAAGGACTTCGTTCACGCCCGTGAGTTGCCTCGAGCAATTTCGCCGAACAATCTTGCCAAAGCACTTGGCAGCACATTCAGTGTCTTGCTCGAGAAGGATATACGCCTGGTACTTATCATCCTACCTGACAAATCGCAAGACACCTACTACGCCGTCAAAAAGGCTGGGGACCTCACTGCTGGTGTCCACACCATCTGCACCGTCCGCGATGAAAAGGACAATGTGAAGTCTGACATGGGCTTCATTGCTAACCTTATGCTCAAGTTCAACCAAAAGCTAGGCGGTGTCAACTTTGAGTTACAGCCTTTGGCTGGTTACGACAATCTTGTCGGAGGGAAGAACTCGAACACCATGATTGTTGGTGCAGACGTGGTAAGTCGGGGCTCAATGCGATGTAGATTTGATGTTCTAAACCTGTATAGACTCATCCTGGAACCAGTGCAATGGTGGGCGCCCCTTCGATCGCGGCTGTGGTTGCTACTTTCGACCAAACCTTCTTCCACTACCCGGGTAGCATTCGACTACAGCCAACCAAGGACGAAAACAAGAAAGCCATCGAGATGATACAAGATTTGCGTGGCATGATGGTTGAGCGGTTGAAGCTATACAGGGTAAAGAATGGCAAACTTCCGGATCGGATTATCTGGGTAAGAGATGGAGTCAGTGATGGGCAGTTTCGGAGCGTGGCCAATGAAGAGCTCCCTCAGCTGCAGACGGCCTGCAAGCAGATGTACGAGGTATGGTACATAGGGCCCCCAATTAACGTCCAGTGCTGACCAAAGCAGAGCACTCCATTCCCTAAGCTCTTGGTCATCACGACGCAGAAGCGACATCACACCAGATTCTACCAAGAAGATGGAACTCCGAGTGGCGACGGCTTTGATCGGAACGGCAATCCTCTCCCTGGGTTCACCGTTGACAAACACATCACCAGCAAGCATCACTTCGACTGGTACACGACCTCGCACGCCAGTATCCAGGGCACTTCACGACCTGGCAAATATGTCGTGCTCTACGATACCATTGGTGTTACGGCTGACCAAATTCCAATGATGGTGAGTGGTAATTGGAGGCTGGTTCTATATACTAACGACCTTCACAGACGTACCACATGTGCTTTACCTTTGGACGAGCCACGCGGTCGATTGGAATCCACCCGGCTGCTCGATATGCTGACCTGTTGTGCGACCGTGCTAGACTGTACTTCAGAGACGTGTACAGTCCGCCTCCTACGGCCATGGGACAAAACAAGCCGGTATACAACATCAATGATGGTCATTGGCCGGGCAGCATCCATGCTAGGGTGAAGGACATGATGTTTTACGTTTGATGACGGCACCTTCGCAGATAGCCCAAAGCGATGTTGGAGAGGACTCCAGTGTGCAAACCCCAGTCGTTCATGAGAGTCTGGTAAGACGAAGTTGTCCTAGAGTTAGCATTGATCGCTCTTGAGTCAGTAACGAGCTGGAAGCAACACTCATTACTGATTGAGACGTTTACCCGAAGGACGGTGGACGCACTGAATGTATTGACTTGGTCTGACCTTGCGACGCTCTACCCCGCCGTCGTAGGTATGAGACTACTCCTCACGACTACCACCCAATGGGTTGCATGCAAGTAGTCTCTAGTACGTAGGTCGTAGCGCAGCACGGGATCTTGGATGGTGCCAGTGATTCGCCACGGCAAGCACGGACTGCGACCCGACAGGGATTAGCCTTGGCAGCCTCAGGCGTCGAGTCGCCATCCGCCGGTCTGGCTCGCAGCCATCGGTCCAACACCAGCACAATCAAGCACACGGGCTCATCAGTCGTTCAACCCACAACTTGACCTCTTCCTGGCTGCATCTCCTGCGTTGCTCAAGTCTGCCAGCGAATGTTCAACAGCTCCCTGCGCCGTGTGGCGCGAAGCTGCCCCAATGCATCCTTATCACCTCTCCGGCCCACGGCCCCCAGTGCTCCTGCGGTAACAGCAACCTTCACCACGCACTCGCATCAGCGTCGCAACTCGTCCTCGAAACCGCCGATACCGCCAAATAACGGCCAGCCTCCGATACCCACTGCTTCAGTCAAACAGGTTGGCGCCCCGAGGTCGACCACGGACAAGAGGCCTGGTGCTGAGTCCCGCCTGGCAAAGCGGAAATCTACCAAGGCCGACAAGGTCGAAGTCAAGAGCAGCGGGAAGAAAGACGATGTACAGCTCTACTCCAACGAGTGGACGAGGACTCTGCCTTCTGTGCCGAGCACCCAACACCTAAATCCAAAAGGTAAGAAACGTGCTGGCCCGCGTCAAGAATTTCCCTGGTGGCTGACAAGCGTGTACAGATGTCTACGTCGCATCCTTCTTCAGCACTCATCGTCCTATCTCCATCACTGGCCCTCTACCGCCAGAGACCTCGGTGCAGGACATTGACAAGATCTTTGCCATCCGACCAAAGAGCCAACGGAAAGCCCAGGATGTCATCTACACCCTCTCCTCTGCGGTGCAGAATCTCGACCAGCAGGTAGAGAGCCAGCAAGCTACACAGCACGAGGAAGCCGTGACCCAGCGCGCCGATATCATCAAAGCCCTTACCCAGCACAACCAAGCGAACGGGGCCACCAACCAAGGAGACAACAACGTCCACCACCTCGACGGCCAGCCCCAGCAAACACAGATGCGGGTAGGTGGGAACGTCAAGCTCGTTATCCAAGCTCTCGCCCGACAGTTCAGACCGTTCAATCCTCCACCAGCCCCAGTCGCTGCTCCAGAAGTCGAGTTCTACCCACCTGAGAAGGAAGCGGCAGAAGAGCAGTCTCAGGCCACAGCCCTCGAACAGCAAATCATCCAGCAAGACCCCGAGACTCTCCTCAGCCAATACATACAGCGTCCGCAGGCAGAAGCACCGTCACAGTCACAAACTGTCCAAGCGCAACAGCAGCAATCGAACAAAGAGAAGGAGTATACCTTCTTCACGCCCTCGTTCAACTACGCCCGCCGAAGCCAACGTGGTGTCCTGCTAGCTAGCCACATCCACCGTATCCGAGCAGGAATCAGGATACCGGGCATCGAGAGGATGAAGATGTACCTGATCAGTGTGAAGAGGCAGAGGAGACTGAAGATGAAGAAGCACAAGTACAAGAAGCTGCAGAGAAAGACGCGAAACTTGAGAAGACGACAGGGCAAGATCTGAGTGTGCTTTGTGTTGCAATTGGCAAGAATTCATCTACAGAGCACGCTCACTTCGAGCCTGTGATTCCGCGGCTCGATGCGAAAGCAGTCGTGCATGAAGGAGCAACGTTAGGAGGTCCCTTCCTCACAAAAGTGCAGTGGGCAGGGTGGGCAGACAAGCAGAGATCCGGAGCGACCACAACGATCTAGTCCGACAGCATGATGTCTAGCGAGCAGAGAGCAACGCGGAGGATCTCCTCTGTCTCAGCAACGCGCCCTTTGGACAGACGCCAGCCGTACATCGTAGACTTGTTTGGGGTTCGCATTGCATGCAAGGCGTCTGAGGACAACTAGTTAGCAGGGCACATCACCAGACCAAATCTAACATCATCTCGAATCGTTCAATTTGCTTCTCTTCCCGCCACATCAGTTGCGTCGTAAGCGTGAATCCTATCACTTATCACTTATCACATGATGAGCCTTACGTCGAACCCGAGTCGCACGTTGTCTACGTAGAATCCTCTGAGCATGCAGTACGTAAGACGCAACGATACGAGGTGAGCAGTGAAGCATCCCCTGCATGTGTTTGCCGATCCAAGAACATGGAACGTGGATGGGATCTCTCTCTTGTTGTTGGCAGAGAGAGTGCTTTGGGATCGTGGCTTGATCGACTTGCTATTTCTGTGATATGAAGTGTAGACATCAGGTTTCGCGGTATGTCTGTGGAAGTACGTATGTGGTCGACACTCACAGGAGTGATCTATATCAGCTGGTATGCAACATCATAGCCAGGATCACGTTGGAGGTTCCTTCTCTATGCTACACGAGCCAGCGCAATTCAATTCACTCTGTACATAAATCCGCGTTCCATTATCTATCTGGCACGTCAAGACAGACAATGCTATAGCGCTACTGAAACAAGTTCGGAGCTCTTTCACTCGAAAAGAGCTCCTCCAGGTTCCCTTCCCTGGTTTCTCTCATCGTTGACTAATTGCTGAAGTCTAATATATTGTCAAGGTCGTACAAGACGATTCCTCGCAGGCAGAAGGTTTTCATGTCTGCCAAAGGTTTGGTTCTTGTTTGCTGCTGGTGGTGCTAGCGGGAGTCACTGAGGTATTTTCTGTTGCATGCTTGTCATTTGATCCATCCCATGGTATTCCGTAACTGCCCATGACAAAGCTGCTACTCGGAGGTCGATAGAGGCATTTATCTGCAGGTGACATCGGTCTCTGCCTTGGAGTTCATCAAGAGGGCAACGATGAGACCGTACAGACCCAAGACTTCGGCGAAAATGAGAATCAGGATCATACCAACGACTATCGAGCGTTAGTAATGTGCAGTTCCAGGGTTGAGGGATGCGCGTACAAAGCCTTGGTTGTTGGGCTGTGCCCCGAACACCGGCATCACCAACAATACCGATGGCAAAGCCGGCGGCGAGACCGGCGAGACCAACTGATAGACCGGCACCCAGCTGGATGAATCCGGTGAATAGAGGCAATTCCTGCTTCAAGCCGTCGGAAATCAAGACCGAGACGACTAGACCGTAGATACCGATGATACCAGCCATAATGACGGGGACGATGTCTGTTAAATGTGGTTAGGCTCATGCTGTTCACACTGCTCGACGTAGTTATGCGTACTCTTGACGATCAAGTCGGGCCTGAGGACACCCATAGCTGAGATACCAACACCTGACTTTGCGGTTCCATAGGCGGCGCCGAAGCAGGTGAAGACGATTGCCGAGGTGCAGCCCATGGCACC
>Ga0066648_10001517_pt1 | contig 12553 bp, 7 predicted proteins | sample CryGeyCG12114_NA_FD_59537 | JGI IMG/M metagenome (GOLD analysis project Ga0066648, IMG submission 59537) | Groundwater microbial communities from aquifer - Crystal Geyser CG19_WC_8/21/14_NA | ecosystem: Environmental > Aquatic > Deep subsurface > Groundwater | place: USA: Utah: Grand County... | reverse complement strand
CAGCGGGGTTTATCGGAGCGGGACGGCGATCAAGAATATGTGGTGTCGGGTTGGGAGGGGCAGAAGCGGATATGATGAGAGGAAGGGGGTGAGGAGACGCGGTGATCATGTCGTCAACGGGTGGAGGGCGAAGCCGGGGAATGAGAAGAGGAAGAGCGGGGGCGGTGGGAAGAGGGTGAAGGTTGACCATGCTGCTGCTATTGCCGGCGAAGGTGCAAACGACGCGTGGTTCGAATTGTAGACAACAGACGAACACGGCATGACATGAAAGTAAGCCGCGCGATTGTGAAATTCATAAGTGGTGTCGACGTTGCGCAGCTTCGAGTAAGATAAGTTAGGTTGTGGCGGCAGAAGTCTGATTTGCTTGCATGCATGTTTTGATAGTGGACAATTGAGTTGTCAATCGGCATTGTTGTCGATGCTTGAGATAGAGTTACAACCATTACCTTACGGTAGACGCGGTATTGAAGGATTTCGCACGTCGATGCACGGGCCGGGACCGGTGAATGAAGAGATATGAGCAGATGTCTTGGCGTCTTGATATACTCTCTAAGTGTTTGTGAAGCGAGTGGTAGACGGTCGTATGGAGCTCTGTACGTCTGTGAACTATTCGCGGCTTTCCTACATGGCAGTATGGCTATTCTGCGGAAGAGTGTTTAATGTATGGACGACCTCTTCGCAAGGTCGCGCACAAAAGCCAGCATGCTGGATCGAATGCAACAACAAAGCCACAAAACAGTCACTTAGCATCCAGCTCATCGACCAAGTAAGCAACTCGACCTTCACAAAAAGTCCGCCGCCTTAGCCCTCCTTCCTCCACCACTCCCAGCCACGGCATCATCTTCCTTCCTTCCACGTCGACCTTCTGCCTCATGGCTCGGGCTTCTCCTCCTTTTCTTTGAATCGGGACCTGCCCTGCCTTTGTAGCTACCAGGACCTGCTCTTCTGGGTGGTGACCGTGATCGCGAGCTACCCCTGCTTCTATCAGATGGCGAACTCGTGTTTCGCTGTGCTTGTGCGCGACCACCATTTCTGCGAGGTGGGTTAGGAGATCTGCTGACGCTACGCGTTGGACTACGTCTTCGTATTGGGCGTTTTGTACGGTTCGGTTGTGGTGGCGAGACCGAGCGGGAAGCTGAGCGTGCAGGACGTCTTCGGTACGGTGGCGGTGACCGTGACGGGGAAGCGGAGCGCGAAATGGAGCGTGCTCGGGTAGGTCGATATGTATCTCCTTTTGTGGGGTTTGACTTGGCTGGTGGTGAACGTGAGGGGGAGAAGCTTTGGCGACGGCCAGGCACTTTGCGACGTGGTGGAGAGCGGGAAACAGAGCTTCGTGAGATAGATCTGGTAGGACTGCGGCCGCGGCCAGCTTTTTGTGGTTGTCTACCGCGTCTCGGAGGAGAGGCTGAGTAAGATGTGGAGCGCTTTTTAATAGTTTTGCGGGGCGAAGACCTAGATCGGGAAATTGATGAACTATAGCTTCTTTCTCGTGGCCGCCGGCGCGGTGGGGAGCGCGATCGAGATACGCTCCGTGTTGGACTTCTGCCTCGAGCTCGGCCGTTTTCTATGCTCCTCCTTGGTGGGCTTCGAGAATGCGACGCTGACCTACTCCTACTGGAATAGCTTGAATAGCTACTGTAGCTGGAGTAGCTGGAGACACTTTCTGATCGCTGCCTGGCGGGTTCTGGTAGTGCTGGCGGTGGGGCAGGTTTTGGCAGGTTCTTCAGATGTTCCCTCATCTCTTCTGTTAATGCACCCATACCGATACTCGTGAAGTAATTGATCGAGAAGCGAGTGTCTCTGGGATTAGTTGGATCCATTGGGAAAATACCTGCGTAGCTTGGCCGCAGGATGTCGTCCTTCATCCGCTTCTGAAGTGCCGGTATGCCCATGGCTTCTGCAAGATCTTGGAAGAGGATCTTAATGAAGATTCGGCTGCTTGAGGTGGTCTCATCTTCGTTTAGGTGTACGACGGAGAAAACGTGCCAGCCGATAGCGTCGGTGGCAAGTATATGGCCGAAAAACCGAGCGATGTTTCGTAACTTGTTGGTCTCATATCGGTGAATAGTATCATAGTATTTGGCAAAGGCTTGTTCGAAGAGGTCGGTCCATAGCCGGTTCAACTTGGCGAAACGTTCTCCGACCAGGCCGAAGAACTTCGAATAGGTCTTCTCCTGTGAACAGCACTCAATTATCATGGATGGTAGCTCATGCTCTTGTCCCGGTGGTAGCTGGACTTTCATCAATTTGTGGCATGCTTCTTCGAAGTCCAAGCTGGACATGATGGTGAGGTAGATAGTTCTGCGCAGGTTGACCAAATCTGTGTTCGTCTGGTCCTTGATCTCCATGGCACGGTCTTTGTTCTCTTCTTCCTCGTCCGAGCTGTCTTCCTCCGAACCACTCTCGTATTCTTCATCACTGCCTTCGCCCAGAATTTCTGCTTTGAGTTTCTTGTAAGCTTCTTCGTGCTCTTCGTATTCAGGGTCGAATTTGAAGATGTTCAAAGCGTCTTCGACACTGACTTCACCATCAAGATCCAGCTGATGGGTGATCTGATCCGCCTCTTCCACCAGATCCAGCTCTTCCCGAACAGCTGGGTTGTCCTTGTACTTGTCCTTTCGAACCTGAAAGAGTACTTCAATCATGTATTGTGTTCTCTTGTCGATATCTGCTTCGTGTAAAATGCTTCTAAACTGGTCAAATACTGCTAAAGCGATTGGCTGCTCCATCTCTTCCAGGAATTGACCGACCTCTCTTGTCAAGCCAACAGCAACCTCGACTGAATCGTCGGTGGGTTTGTGTAGAAGCAGAAGAAGTATCTGAGCGACAACGCTGCCATGGGCGACTTGCTGATTGCAGAGATGTGCGATGAAGGTTGTGGAAGACAAGCAAACAGCCTTGTCGTTGCGGCGAAAAGCTTTTCGAAATTGCATGACCAGCCTGTTGAGTAGCAGCTCTCCAACCTGAGGCAGTTTAGTGTTGACAATGGCTGCCATGGCGGCATAGATGGGGGTGAAGGGCAAGGATGCAGCCTGTGCTTTCATGATGCTCCTGCAAAACAGACCTCGGCCACGGACCAGGTTCTCACCGAAGAGCTCTGGTACAATGTGTTTGATGTTCGAGACATTGACCTTGTTGATGAGGCCATTGATGGACTTCTTTAGTGCTTCCCAGGCCATGCGTTGATACTCCTTGCTCGTCTTATCGGTAATTTGAGATTGCAATGCACGAAGGCGTGCTGGAGGAATGTAGGTGCCTCCAGATCGCATAGTCAACAGTTTTTCGTACTCTGCCTTAGCTGCGGCCTGCTTTTCCTCCTCAGTCATAGGTTTGCGCCTCGCATCCTCTTTCTGTCGCGATCGGAATCGTTCTTGCAGCATTCGCTCGCGCTCGTCCGGCTCGCGGCCTCCATCGAGCTTCCCTGTAGCGTTGCGACTGTCTGCAGCCGGCGGCGACCTCCTCCTCTTCGGCGAGGGTGACCGTGATGGAGGTGATCTCTTCCTTGGGTTTGACGGGCCTGGCGAGTAAGAACCGGCTGGCGGAGGCGTGGGCAATCGCACCGCCGAGGATAACAATGCCGTTCCAGACATCTTTGAGAGCGATGGACGTCGTATAAAATGTCTTCAATGCATGCTCGCGGAAGCGAAGCTCTGGCCCTGTCTTGGTCGTGATGTGGCAGGCAGATTTATCAGAGGGTTCGTAAATTCATGGTCACGTGCGTCGATCGCACCTGCCCTCTCAGTCACATTTATTTGGCTGCCACGCAGCGCAAGTCGCAGAGCACACTGATCGCTCGAACGTGAGAGCAGCCACTCAACGACGGGATACATTGGTGTTGTCCTCTCTAACCAGCGTTTCATTCCTATCACCATGGTAAGAGTCGATTCCGCCGTGACCTGGCGCAATGCTAAAGCCCCTTTCACAGGACAAAGCCATAGGGATGGCTATGCTCGTAGTAGCGACTACAGTCTTTTCATATTACACTCTTTGGACTCTATTTATGGTAGGTACTGCAGGAGATCTGGCATGCTGCTGGCACTGACCTCAAGCGCAGCCTTTTGTTGATGACGACCACCCACTGCAAAGCCTCTTCCCTCCTCGCGTGTGGGCCATTCGAATTCCGGTGATATTGACCCTGCTGGGGTCAGCCGTGGTTGGCTCTTTCCTAGGAATGGTTATGATCAAGAGTAACCGGAAAAAGGCTGCGAAAGCAAGAGCTGCTGCGGCCAAGAAATCAAAATGAACCGCATAACAACAGAGAGGCGGAAGTTTCGACGCATGGACCAGAGATGGGAGAAGAGCCAGATCAGATCAGGTTGATTGGTAGCCAACAGCCATGTTACTCTAGGAGCCCGTCGGATCGGAGACTCGAATCAAGCTCGTGCTGGTGGCAGCATCCCAACAAGCATATTCCGGTCGGAACTGCCAGAGCTGCATGCCAGTTGCTGACTTACCTCAGTTCTCGTTGACTCCCTCCGAACCCTTTCGCTTCCGTAGCTCACTATCGAGTAATCACATTCTTGATCGAAGTCCTACATTGTCTATCACCCATAATAGCATGTACTCTCCGCGCTCTACCTGCTAAGGCAACTCTGCATCGTGTTTGCCCTTAGTTCTGCACCCTCTGAGGCTGCCTGTCGGACTTGCAGCATATGCTTTGATATCGATAGACAAGACAAGGGCAGTGTGAGCAAGCCGCAAACGAGGTCGGAGAACTGGCTGGGTCCCAGAGCGCCCGGACCCAGATAAGATGCTTGCAGCTGCAGGAACCCCGGTGACAGCGCTAACATACGCTAGTTTCAGTGATCGCCTACGATTCAGCCCGCGTGCCCGCGCACGCCCGCGTCACTGGCAGATGACCACCCAGTACTCTTCTATTCTCTGACCTTCAAAGAGTCATGCTTGTCCTCACAACAGGCTGAATCTTTGGTATATGTGACAGCTGCTCCTTTCGTCCTCACCAACCTATGCACTCGTTACCAGACACTTCCACCAGCCACTGATTGCTACCAAGATCAGGATCAACTGCCGCCTGCCGCCTGCACCCTGTAACCTAATCTGACGCGCCTCAACGCGGGGACCGAGGCTCCTCAGAGCTTCACGTCTTGCCCACCACCAACACGTTACACACATCCTTGCAATTCCAATCACGAAGCCTTGAATGCCACGGAAGAAGACACAGCAGCCACGGCCTGTTATTGACCACTACCCCGACCCAGACGAAGCCAGCATCCTTCCTGCGCTTGACGACGATCCAGAGGCAGAGCCAGAACCAGCGCCAGAGCCTCCGAGGCCCAGTCGAAAGAAGAACCGCAATGCACATAATACGCCTCCACCAGTCGAGGACTCATCGCCAGAGCCCACAAGCGACGACCCGGTAGCACAACCTGACCCTCCTCCCCGCCCTCTACCAGACCAGTCTCTCCTCAACCACATAAGATATCCTGTGCATAGCAAGAGCAAGCCAGTAGACATCAGAGAGGAACTTATCGCATCAGAGAAAGTCTCGGATCAATACACTCCCCCAAGCGATAGCGGTCTTGCAGAAGACCTCTACAGCAGAAGCCCTCACTCTGTCGCTGTCTCGAGTGCTGCCAACACGCCTCCTGTAGAGCCAGCCTTCTCCACTCGTCACTCTTTCAAGGCCCGCAGTCCGCCTACTTCACCACCTTCACGCAATGTTCGCCCTGTGAGTTTTGGTGCTAACATCCCTCCCTTGCCTGGCTACACTCGATATCCTCCTGGGAACTATGGCTCGCCTCCAGTGGTACCTGCTCCTCCTCATATGCCCCAGCCTCACTTCTACGCCGTTCATGACCTAGATATCGGCATTGCCAGCTCGCCACGAGCAGCAAACAATGACGAGCCAGCATTCACAAAATTTGTGCAACTTCCTCTCTGCGCCACAGGCACCAAGCATGGCATTATCACAGGTTACGACGGCAGGTTGAATGTCTGTTCTTTCGATGGAGCCGCTGTCGAGGAGGTCGGAGCACTCTCGAATTTGCCAGGTGTCGTCGTGGACGCTGACTTGCTTCGATGGACCTCCGGCAAGGATCCTTACGCTGAACTAAGACCTCTGGTTGCAGTGACTCTGATGCACTCTGAAACGGGTGCTGGTGGAACTCATCAATATGATCTGAATGTGTCAGTGTACTCCTTGTCTCAGCAGAAGTTCATTCTGGACCTTCTACACACCCCCATCGAGCCTGTTCAGCATATGGTGCAGGGTCCACCGAGCATGAGTCCATTGCCTTGCAACCATCTGCGCCTGATGAGTGCTGGAAATTATTTGTCAGTGTCATCTGGTAGATCTGGAGAAGTCTATGTTTTCAGTCCTTGTGCAAACAACGGTAATTCAAGGTTCGAATGTCTAGGCAAGTTCTGGACCACTATACAGCCAAAAGAGCAGCGGCGAGACTCGTCACACCATCGCGTGGCCACTCCGGAGATCGCAGCAGCTAACGCACAGAGAATCAGGCAAGATGAAAACGTGCCTATCATGTCCATATCGGCGAGATGGCTGGCCATATGCCCGCCAGGAGCCGTGCCAAATCGTTCCATTGGTGCCACAATTGGGGAGGGCGTTGCAGCACATAGACAAGCCGGTGTCGAGGCTACAACCGCCGGCGCTCGTCCTTCGATTAACTGCGAAGTTGACTCACCGGACGCTGACACGTTGCTGGGCAAAGTCGCTCGTGGTGTTGCACAGGAGGTCGTCAAAGCTGGAAGGTGGCTAGGCGATCAGGGCATGCAGTATTGGCAGAACTATTGGAAGAAAGACGACCAGGCCGGCCCTATGGGCCAACCCACTGCGTACAGTAATATGGGTTACGCAAACGCAGCCCCATACGGACCATTTCCTCCAACTCACGCAGATGCTACACCTGCTGCAAAGGATCCTGAGCTCGTTTCGATCTTCGATCTCAAAGCCATCCATGAACCGTCGGCTCGAAAGACAGGTGCTTTAACTGCCCTTAGCACTTTTCAACCACCACATGGGTGTAGCTTCTTGTCCTTCGCGCCTCATGGCTTGAGCTTGCTAACCGCTAGCACCATAGGCGACTACCAATACGTGTGGAATTTGCTAGAGATGAAGCATATTAGGACGCACGCCGCGGATACTGACAGCGACACGTCTCGCTCAACACCTCGAGTCCGGCAGCTTGCTCGGTTCGATCGACTCAGTGGATCTGTGATTGTGGATGTCGTATGGCAGAGACCAACATTGTCGCGACTTGCAATCTTGACCAAGAACAAAACAATTCATTTGTTTGATTTGCCAGCTTCAGCAATACGCTGGCCTCCTGCTAAGGCTGTGAAGAAGAGCCGCCCAACTTCTGCACCGCCAACAGGAGCATACGTTACGGAGCACGAGGCCGCCCCGCCTGGAGGGTTCTTTGCTTCTGCGATGAACATTGCTGGTCGAACGCAGCCAATGCTGGCAAACTTAAGAGGCCGAACGCCAAGCACAAGTGGAGGCTTTGCTGGCATTGGTCAGGCGGGATTCGGCATCGCAACTGCCACAGGAGCTAGAGGGTCGAAAGCGGTTGCAGCTGGATTTAGCAAGTCCCTTGGCGCCGCATCAGAAACCGTAAGTAGATTGCAGCATGCTGGTGATAACAAAGTCCACCTCAAGTCCGAAAGAGACGTGATAGCCGGCCGGCTCATCTGGCTCCGTCGAGCATCCAAACATGGTGTTTGCGTGCTGGGTGAGAATGGATTAAAGTACTATCATGTACGAAGGAGCAAAGCGCGGGATCAACGACAAAGAGACGCTACGGTGTTCGAAGCAAGACGAGCCGTCGTCGTCAAGTTCCCAGCACTGACTACCATGATGGCTGGAGAAGGTGAAGAGCACGAGTACCACGGGTTCTGGAATGCGAGACCTGCCTCGACCAACAGTGCAGGTAGCATACATCCACTGTCCTTCGCGGAGATCGAAACGAATCCGCCCTTTCAGCCGTTCCACTCAGACCATAGGGTCACACTGTCGGTCTTCGGGTCCGACATGCAAGGAACGCAGGTGAAGAGCAAGAAGTCCAAGACCAGCACAACGACTCAGGAGCAATGGGTTTTTGGCGACGAGTTACCGTCGGTGAAGCTTAACATAAGTTCGATGCAAAGCTATGATGATGATGCGTCGGCCTCGGTCATCTATAGGGAGACGTCGATGACCACTGACAACCTTGGTCAGAGCGAGCAGATAGTCAGTACTACGCGAAAGCGAAAACCTAAGCGTGGAGCCTCAGCACATGCTAGTAGCGTGGTAAACGAAGATGGGCCACAACAGGAAGGCTTCTTCGAAGACGACTGCGACGTGTTGGACTTCGCCACGGACCGTGTGTAGAGGTAAATAAATGCAGTATCTTAGCTCTAAAGTCCCATCGCCCTATTACTGTTTCTCATACTCGTAATCCAAACGCTGAAAGTCCTTACATGGTACAGCAGTGCGTTGAGGCCGCAAGGCGACTAACTATGCTTTCGTGATCGGTTTCCCCACATGTGCGTGACGTACTAGTACGATCGTGTGATACCTGATGGGCTGTACCGCATCATTCTGCCTTGTCTGCACGACACATAGCCGCATGTTGTACCTTCGCTTTCCTTTTCGCTCACGTCGCTCTCTTTCCCTTCGTTCGATGCACATCGATTCTCATCGGCTGCGTTTCTATCCCGACAAAACTCCATATCGAGCTGGCGCAATGCCGTGTCGAAAACGGTTTCAGGCTGCTCTGCAAGAGACTGAGACGACCGAAGATGGGGTCAAGATGTACACATGGCGAGCGGTGCGAAGACAACATCTGAGAGCACTCCGAAAGCAGACCAGGACCATCGTCTTCTTCATGGCTTTGATCGAGATACTACGAGTCGGTGTTGGTGATATGGTCTATGCTGGCAAGCACGGCACCAGAGCACCTGGTCCAGAGGAATATGGCGTAAGCTAAGCTAGTCAAGGTGTTGGACGGCATGATGAAGGCTGACCATATACAGATTGCTTACAGCGTGGGCTATTTCATCGCTTGGCTCTACATGTGCTTCTTCGCCGTCGTTTATGTGCCCCTCTTTTCGGTAATGCTACCCGCTCTCCTGCCCAGTGACCTGGCAGCCACGGCTAACACGACTCAGTGGTGGGTACCCAAGCTCTCGTCTGGCGACTCCACGCCCTCCAGCGGCCCCTCCAAAGTCGACAAGGTTATCAACCTCCTCCAGAAACTCAACATGATCCTCCTCCCCGCCTGCGTCGGCCTCTCGCTGATCCAACACATGTACCACACTATCTCTGTCTTCGTCTACGTTGACGCTCGACCTGTCGGTCCGAGGATCGAGAGCACACAGAGCCTCAACAGCCGCCGAAACTGGGCGACCCGAGCTCTTCTCTTCAGCGGTGTCTGCACCTCCATGGCTATCGGAAAAGTCTCGTTCGTGATTCTAGAACAGCTAGACCTTGCACATGTCAAGCCATTAGAGTACATGATCATTGTGTTGCCAATTCAAGTCAATATGGGTATCCTTTTGGGCAGTCTCGTACAGTTCAAGGCTGAGCAGAGACGGATCAAGAAAATGGCCGCGCAAAAGGCTGTTGATGCAGAAGCAGCTATTGTTGATGAAAAGCAGAGCTTGCTTATTGAGGCATAGACGTTTGAGGATTGTGTCTCGACAAGGCGCTTGCAAAGCATCATCACACTACAGGGTTACCTTCAAAACTCAAGCAAATTGTCAAGCTACAGACGTGAGGAGAGCTGAGGTCAAGGCCTGGTGTCAGAATTGTGTGTTGGGTACAACTTGTATCGGAGTCATTGGTGAAACACTGGAATCAGTTGGCTGATATAGGATATGCAGCTCAGCAGATGGTGCCAGTGTACGGATACTTGGACTATGTCTACTATTGTATGTACACGTTGTACGGCCGAATCGCATTAATGAAATTGAATATGAAAGTCCAGCTGCAGTGACTCCTACCGCTATAACGCTCCTTCTCTTGCGGAAACTGGTTCGGGCTCTAAAACATGTGCTATGTGCTCGTAGTCCGCTTCGTCCGCTTCATTAGCACCATAATCATAGTGGTATCTGACTTCGAGATCCATGAGGAATGAAGCTGTTGCACGTGCGCGCTTACAGGAGTCGCAGCCACTGACTCAACAAACCAGTTCACCATTTTACGCTGGAACACGAGCTGCCAGTGCTTCGTGATACTTTGGAGAACTGAGAATGAGCTGATTGCCTTCTCTGAGGATAGTTAAGTTTATGCTATTTACTCAGCGTGCAGTCCGACACTCGCTAAAGCAGCAACCTGGAAGGAAGTGCAGCTCCTGCCTCAAATATTGCTCCCAAGGTTCACGAAGCGCGCTCCGACCTAGTATGGATCCAAAGCTGAAGCGGATCATTGAAACTATCAATTCTCGCAGGAAGCATGATTTCACTTGGGAGCGAGGACAACCAGTCCCTCAACCATATTACACATGGCATGACGGGCAATGGAAGGCGAGACGCTCCGGTGCTGGGCAGTCAGCGTCTACCACTCAAGATGGCTTTTTCTCGATTATGTCGTGGAATATTGACTTCATGCGTTCCTTCACCAATGAGAGAATGGAAAAAGCTCTTTCCTTTCTGGAGCAGTACATCAGCCAAATATCGAGTCCGAGCATAATTATGCTGAATGAGATGCTTGTTTCGGACCTCCGGCTGATTCAGGGTCAGAGCTGGGTAAGAGAGAAGTATCATCTGACTGACGTGTCAGAAGACTTCTGGGAGTCGGGCTACTATGGTGAGCAGACACGTTCTTTATTCCAGCGTCCTCCCCAGCATTTGTGATGTGAATCCATCCATATGGCACCTTTGCATACAACGCATACTGCAGTAGCGACCTCCAACTTGGGGCACCAACTCACCTGTGGCAGGTACCTGTGTTCTGATTTCGAAGTCAACGAGCATCGCGAAAGTCTTCCGTGTCCACTACAAGCATACTGCGATGGAAAGGGACGGGCTCTTCATCGACATGACCATTAACAGCAAGACTGTCCGGGTCTGTTGCACCCACCTTGAATCACTCGTAGCGGATCCCCCGCTTCGACCGAAGCAGCTTGCGGCCGCTGCTCGATTCATGCACGAAGCGGACGCCAGTATTTTGGGCGGCGATCTAAATGCGATTCAGCCTTTTGACAAGTATCTGCACACTGACAATGACCTGAAGGACGCGTATCTCGAGACGGGTGGTAAAGAAGATGCAGAGGCAGGCATGACTTGGGGACAGATGGCTCCAACGAAGGAACGAGAAAAGTTTGGGCTGTCTCGAATGGACAAGTTGATGTTCTGTGGCATAGTGGCAATTGAGCGTTTCGAGACTTTCGGTATGGACATTGTTCTCGATGATGGGCTAGTGGCCAAGCAGCTCGTTGAAGAAGATGGGCTTGAAAAGCCTTGGGTGACTGATCATCTCGGTGTCCGAGGCGACTTTCATGTGGTAACAGATCAGCACGCTGTATCCAACTTGTGAGGGGTTGAGATGGTGTTGTAGGGGCTTTGGTCGTTGGGGAAGTGAAAGCATGACTGTTTATGTCTTCACTCCGAGCCTTCCACTCTAGCGGGTATGTACGCAATGGTTCTAGATCTCACAGCCCTCAACCATATGGTCTGCGGTTCCATTGTCGAGCTCGCTAGATCGACGCCAGCGCAGATGCTGACTCCCTATCATCCCTAGTCGCCATGGCTTTGACGAACACTGGAATAGGCTCATGGGTGCCCTCCGACTTGTTCGAGACATGGAAGGATGATGTCGTGAGTGTCAGAGATCTCTACGGTGCGAAGAGATATCGTCGATGTGCTGTTCTGTGCTCAGAGCTCCTTGCAAATGCGGTATGTATTTCTCACAAGCGATCTACCTGACTGACGTTTGTGCAGGTACACCCCGTTCACAAGACGTTCCTCTTCTTCCATCAGGCGGTATGCTACGAGAGCCTTGGTCACATCTCCCACAACTACTCCAGCAACAAAATACCTCTCTTTGAACAGGCACGAGATGCATTCACATCGGCTAGCGAGGCATTGCCTCTGCCATTCCTTACAACACCAGACGGACTGTACGACGCACCAGGATCCTCGCCTGGCTGTGCCACCTTCGACGTGCTGGAGCTCTACAAGGCTGGTAGTCCTTCTGTATACTCGGTTCCATCGCCATTCAAGCAGACACCATATCGGCATCAAAGCACTTCAGCTGTGAGCCCTTTAACAACCGAACCGGTCAGTCGCGTCCCTGTGGTCTATACTGTCCCAGACTTCGATGATTATTCGCCTCGTCAACCAATGAAAACAGGTCCGTCAGTCCAACAGCCCTTGGGAAACGGCACCAACATATGTCACACGTACATTGCCCTGACACTAAGACAGAGAGCAAGGAGTCGTCACAAGGCTCGCCTCAGTCGCAGTCTCAGCTCACAACATGCTCTAGCCGAGCATCTCGTCCCTTCACCACTTTTCAGTAGAGGACCCGCTAGCAACAAAGAGTCGCAGTCTGACATAGCCACGGACATCGACAGCAGTCTGTCTCTAGTCG
>Ga0066648_10001516_pt1 | contig 12554 bp, 11 predicted proteins | sample CryGeyCG12114_NA_FD_59537 | JGI IMG/M metagenome (GOLD analysis project Ga0066648, IMG submission 59537) | Groundwater microbial communities from aquifer - Crystal Geyser CG19_WC_8/21/14_NA | ecosystem: Environmental > Aquatic > Deep subsurface > Groundwater | place: USA: Utah: Grand County... | reverse complement strand
GACTGAAGATTGTCTCGAGCGCGATATGCTTTTCTCTCCACGTTGATCTACCTCCATTTCAAAATGTGAACATGTATCCGATTACCTGTACGTCTAGTACGTCATCTACCTAGGTGGTGACTAGGACACTTTAACAGTTGTTTTCTATAACTTGAGCGCCGTTGTTGGCTCCAGCAGAGAAGAAGAACGCAGCTTCCATCGACAACACTACTTTCACAGATACGTCCACAGTATCTTGAATTAAGTTCGTTGACGGTTGAGCTCAGAGTGAGTCAGAAGGACCAATACGGTGTGCCCTAGCGCCAGCAACAGGTTCGTCATTTGCCACGTGGGCCATCATAAGCGATGTCTACGAGGTCAAAAGGTGAATTCTCTACCCTTAGCAATCTCGTCCCACTGCGATCGCTCAACGACAATGCACAATCTTCAACAGAAGTGAACCACACCGTAGACGAGTCAGTGGGGACAGCAGGATCTGTATGGCAATGGTTGATTGGGAACCAGCTGGATACAGTTGGTACGGAAGGTTACGAGGACGAAGACAACATGTAAGAGAGCCGGTTGTTGGGCAAGGAGGCTGCCTTGCTCAGGGATCACACCTGTGGCTATAGCTTGGGTGTTGAAGGATGGCAGCAGAGTAAACGCATGCAGTTGTGGCATCATTCCTCATGTCCTTGACAAATGAAAAGCATGAACAGCTCGAGCAGCGGTCCGCTTAATCCTACATTGTTATCAGACATCGTACGAGGGCTGAGATCGGAAGTGCTGGTTCTATATGTTTGCAGCGAAATACAAGCTGTCAGCTACCCACATGCACAGACTGTAATCGTTTAAAGCTCCCATCATGATACAAGCCACGTCTACATCATGGCCAGTATTACGTTTATAGGACCCGCATTTGCACCAAATACTAGACCTACGTGTATACGGAATGTCTACTGAAAGAGTTGGCACTGTGAGATTACTGTAATTACAGATTGCCTCGCAGGAGGGACGAGGTAGTCTAAACCATACCTATAAACTGTAGAATTACGGACCAGGACATAGCATGAGTAAGAATATCATCAATGAGAGTAGGATTTCACATCTGTCCACTACAATTGCTGTTGACACGACTGCCATCCGCATGCATGCGCACAACGCCTTGCTAGAAACTAGTATTACAACCCAGACTTGAGTACGCCTATCTCTTCTGCTGCTCTTCTCCCACATGAACATTCAGACCAAGACCTTGAGCATCCAGGTAAAGCTTGTTCTTACCGCCAGCATCCTGGATAATTTGCGCGATATTCCTGGCGTTCTCGATCTGTCGTAGGTCCACATAACTTCTGCTCTTCTTGATGGCATCACCAATCAGCTCTGCTGATCTAGCCTCACCCTGTGCGCGCACAATAGTGGCTTGCTTCTCTTGTCTAGCCTTGTCCACAACAAATGCTGCTCTTTGTGCTTCCTGTTGAGCGACTTGCTTGGCCTCCACTGCTGCTGTAAACTCTGGAGAAAATGCAAGGTGGGTCAGGGAAACGTCGTCGAGCACAATATTGAATCTGGCGGCCCTCCTGGACAAATTATCCCGAACAAGTCTAGCCACATTCTCTCTTTGGGTGATCAATTGACTGGCGTTGAACTGGGCAACAACGCTCTTGAGGACCTCGTTCACGATAGACGGAAGAACACGTTCATCGTAGTCGGTTCCGAGCGTACGGTAGATCTGGGGGAGCGCCTCCACTTGAGGTCTCGATAGGACACGACAGGTGATGTTTACCATCTGGAGATCTTTGGTACCAGTCAAGGAGGCAACATTGCGTGGCTTTGCGCGAACATCATAATCGATGGGTGTCTCGAACCACGGTAACCGGAAATGTGTGCCTGTCTGCGTAAGCCCTTGTGTCTGCGAATGCTAGGAGTCAGTCATACCTTCGTTGTAGATCTCTTTGCCGACACCAGTTATCCTCTTGTATTTAATAGCTCTGTGACCTCCATCGACTGGGACACATTTAGAAAGTCTTCTTAGGAGATCCTGCCGTGCAACATACCATTGAATATCGAGTTCGACAAAACAACACCACCCACTCCAAGAGCGATAAGAGCGAGGATTCCCCGCGCAGCTGGTGCGCCTCCAGCAGGTAGGCCGCCTCCAAAGCCAGATCCTCCTCTTTGTTGTAAAGTCCTCTGGATCTTCTGAAAATGCTCGCGCGGGTCGTACGCCATGATGTTCGGAGTTGCCGGGATACAAAAGACGATGGCAGATTGAAAGCAGTACGCGGACGGGGTTGAATAACAATCAGTGATACTCAAATAGTGAACTAGAACAAAGCTGAGGCAACAAGTCAATGATGAACATCACTTTGCTAGCTTCAAGTTGCGCGCAGTCTTGGCGACCTGTGCGGAGCAGCCCTGCCCTGTGACTGTGGAAAGACCCAGATCGCGATCTTTTGTACCTACCCTCAGATACACCATTTTACAAAAAGTTGTGAAGGAGCAGATTCTGCAAGATGGCACCAGGGCAGAGCAAGGCTGTGTATGTACGCTCGAGGCCCGCTGGATCGGTTACTGACATGCTGCAGCTTTGTCGGTAACATACCCTTCAACCTCAGCGAAGAGCAAATCATCCAGATTCTTAGCCAGGCTGGACAAGTCGTGAAGTTCCGACTTATGACAAATCCCGACACGGGCAAACCAAAAGGTTTCGGCTTCGCAGACTACGCAGATGCCGACTCGGCAGCCTCAGCGGTGCGAAATCTAAACGACTTCGAAGTGAATGGCAGAAAGATTAGAGTTGATTGGCCTCACAACAACGAGAAGGACTCTGTACCTACAAATTACGATCAGAATAATGCACCACCTCTGGACGGCGCCAACGGACAAATAATACCACCCAATGCGCTTCCTCCATTGCCACCCGGCGTCGAACTACCACCCAACCTCAAATGTTCAGATGCTATCTCTCAAACCCTCAACGCCCTTCCACCCCAACAACTTCTGGATGTACTCACGCAGATGAAAGCACTCGCAATTTCTGAGCCAACAAGGGCCACGGAACTCCTCAAGGCCGCACCACAACTCTCCTATGCAATCTTCCAAGCTCTCATTCTTATGAACTTGGTCGACACCAAGGTTTTAGCACAAGTTGTCGAGCAAAGCGCAAGACCACCACAGTCTGTAATTCCACCTCCCCAACCTACGCCGCAGCAGTATCCTACCTTTCCACCTCCACCGATGCCTGCTCAGCAGATGATGCCGCCTAGACCTCCGCCACAACAGTATGCACCTCCTCCGATGAATCAGCCACAGCAGCAGATGTCACAAGCACAGATGTCACAGGAAGAGATGCTAAGACAGGTCCTAGCCATGGATCAGAGGACTATCGACACTTTGCCGCCCCTGGAAAGGTCACAAATTATGCAGTTGAGGCAGCAGATGGGCGTAAGGTGATGCGCCATGTTTGTCCTCAACCACCAGTTGGTGACACGATTGACGGTTGACGGAAGACGCAAGACGAAAAAAGAAGCAACTATTCTTCCTGGCGCCCGCTTGGTGCGCCAACCGGATGGTGACTAACCAAAGTCTGTGATTCGTCAGCAACAACAACCCCCTGGCTACAACATGCTGATGTTGTAAGACCTGTTCTAGGCCAAGGAGTCGAGAGAAGGAATCTCTTTTGGTGATCCGGCCGTGTGACTTTAATGCATAGCAAGGCGTTGTGGAGTCCTGCAGTCCACCCAATCGTCCCACAACATTGCTGGCAGGACTGGGCGTTCATATTTGGGGATATTTGTTTGCTTGTCAATCGCACTAAACTACTTGTAGTTGCTCTATCACGGGTCAAACCTCAAGAATGATATTGGTGCAACGTCACAAGCGCATTCGACTCAGGGTATCAAGCTCATTCCAGCCATAACTCGTGTTCGCCATCCTCAACAACTGGACATCAGTATCCCATGCTACTCCCTTTTCGTTTATACGATGTATTTCTAGCTCTGCCATCCCGAGGCGGTCAAACGTTTCCCGTCACTTGACCGTGTATTGATTTCTCCTGCATATTCGCGGCAGGGCTCGTGCCAATGCCCTCATCTATCATCACCGGCGATGGTCTTAATGGGCTTCCTTGCCGGACCGCTTTTTCTTGTTTCTTCAGCCAACCAGAGCGATCTTTTGGACTCATAGGGCTGCTCGGCTCGCTGAACCCGTTCGTGCTTCTTGTCTGAGCACCACTTGGGCCCCATGAACCACTGTCTCTACGATCATCGATGTAACTGGCCTGGGGCGACTGTTGTGGACTGGGGCTACCTTGGTAATACTGTTGATACTGGTAATCTTCGCCCCGCCGTTTCATTGGCGATTCATCGTAGGGATCCCAGCCAACACGCCGCCGAGCATCAGAGCGGAGGACCTGTCGATACTGCTCATCACCGCCGGCTCCTGTAGATGCGGACTCTTCAAGAAAGAAGTTCAAAAGCTCGTCGGTGATGGCAAGGTGAGATTGTTGTTGAAATTGTTGCAACGAAGTCAGACGTAGGAGGAGCTCAAGCATGGACAGTGATGTCTTTATTGCATTGATCCATGGCGGAGGCTGTACAGTGCTAAGGTGTTGTGGTTGCTGCCTCGCAGAGGAAGAATCGTTCGAAGCTGCTGTGTTGAGGTTAAGGTCTGACAGATGACTAGTGAGCTGGCCCGTGTTTGAAACCGCCTGAGTAGATTCTTGATCGGCCTCGGACTCCACGTCCGTGTCAGGCTCTTCATTATAGACCTCGAAAGCCATCCATTCTGGGTCCAACGAAGGTGGAAGACGCCATGGATCACGTTCTCGGTCATTGTGGTCTGCCTCAACATACAGCTTCTCTTGCTGCTCTTTGTTCTGGTGCTGTGGCTGATGAGCTTCGTGCCCGCCATCTCTCTCCACCATCCCTCGCGGAGGAACAGCGTTGACGTCTCGTTTCAGGAGCAGCACCGGTTGATTTGTCTCAGTGTCTGTGCCGATATTGAGCACTTTACTCGTGTCTGCATAGAATATTTTGGATACTTCATGTATAGGTATCATCTCCCGTATGCCTGCGACCTTGATATCATCGAAGGATTCTGGCTGAACATCATGATCGGCAAAGTCGTGCACACGATCGTCCTCAAAGTCTTCGATAATCATCATCTGGTATGCAAACTCATCTGCTCGTGCTTCCGCAGGTATTCGGGCATCATCTTCAGGTCGTGAGTTCAACGAGGTAGCTTTGATATCCGCCGAAGGTATAGCTCCTGAGCCCGAGCCTGTCTTGACCACGATATCCATGGGCACTCGGCGAAGTTTTACTCGCGCTTTGTGAATTACTTCTTTCCATGTAGTTTCACGCATGTCTTCCTCGTTCTGCGGCCTATTGTGGCCAGCAAACAACATATAGACACTTAAGGTGAAAGTAGGTCCCACTTGAACAGCCTGGTTCGGCGTCATAGAGTATTGGGTGTCACCTGCTGTAAGAAATGTGCTTGCCTGTAATAGCCGTGATGGGGACACTGTAGATGGTAATTGTGTGGATAGACGTGCCCCAGAGGTCGTGATTGCGAGATTGATCAATGGTACGGCATCTTCAATACGCTCTAACAACTTCTTGACATCTGCAACAATCATTCTGAGTTCTTGCTCGTTCTGAGCTTTCCTAGAGCTGAGAAGGGAGAAACCTGTGTCGGGCTGCTCCGTAGCAGCTGCTGCGGATGCTATGCGTTGACCTAGAGCCTGTATCTCGTACCTGACCTCCTTCACCAGTGTCACAGCAGATTCCAGAGAAGTGTTACCGCGTGCGGCAATGAGCTCCACCATATCGATGGCAGGAGAAATAATGCGAATCTTGTGCTCTAATCGTCGCTGAAGGCCGAGAAGCTCATCACGTACTCCACTCGCAGGCGCAGCATCCAGGAGTTTGGTTGATTGTTTCAATGCATATGTGGCTGTCAGTGTAACTCCGGAACGAATCGCATAATTCATGGCCTGTTGAGTGACTTTGCCCAAGAGAAGATCCATTGTAGCAAAACGTCGGCTCGACGATGTGCGCTTCCTCGGATTGAATAGCTTCAGTCATACAACATCAAAATCGTATGTTAAGACAGCTCACAGAGGTCGTGCAGACGATGGCAGGTCGGTATTTCTCCGAGGCACGCCTACGCCGGTGCTTTCACAATGGCCTTGCCTTTTCAAAACGTGCCTCTATGGGCGCTGCTCCAAATGCTTTTCTGCTTTATGAGACTTATCGGTGCTATAGAAACAGATTACCTCCCTGCGAAGTAGACACAACGGCAGGATCGCACCATATCAGTCCCTGGAGACTAATTCCACATTGTCACGCTGGTTGATTCGTGACGCGTTGACAACAGACACGTCATTTGCTAGCCTTGCAAGCCTTGCACTATTTACTAAAGTGGTTAGGTGCTAAATTGTCGACAGCCAGGGTCGATGTCTTGGCCTGCCACGATTCACCACTATGTGAAGGCAGGCACAAGGTGAGTGCAGTCGATCTAGTCCTCACTCAATTGCTTTTCCAATCCATCATCTCAGAGGGTTGTAGGAGATTTGACGACCATTGCCGACGAAATATCAAATTACTACGTCCTGGAGCGCCATCATGGCCGGCAATTACGATTCGTGGGAAGACGCTGCGGCGCAGGACGAAGAACTTTCCAGGCAAACTCAGAACATGAACATGAATGCGAACAGTTTTAGGCCCGGTGCACAGTCATTCCAGCCTGGCGCTGCTGCTTTCCAACCTGGTCAACAATACCAGCAGAGTGGGTACGGTGGATACGGCTACGGCCAGCAGCAACAATACAACGCATACCCTCAGTATGGCCAACAACACAGTCAGTACCCTCAACATCCACCGCAGGGACAGCAGCAAAACTATAGCCAAAGACCGAACCAGAATGCTCAATTCGCAGCCTACAACCAGAGCCCGGGGAGCTTTCAACCAAGACAAGGTGCACCCATAAGTATTGCAAAGAGAGGCGGCGCTGATGACACATCGTCACCTGCACCAGGACCGGCAAAAGCACAACAACCTGCAGTCGACCCCACTCCTAAGCCAGAGATTCCAGCAGCCGCTCCAAAGGCCAAGGTGCTCTCGATCGGCATTCCGTCTACACCTTCCGCAACACCGAAAAAACAAGAAGCAAAGGCAGAATCGCCTACTACGAAAGAGCCACCTGCCGCAGAGGCCGCCAAAATGAAAGCTGTCAAGGCTGTAGAGAAGACCGGCGAGAAAGTGTCCGGCAAGACGTCGCCATCGCCTTCCTCCGGCAAGGCTTCGCCAACCCCTGGTGAAGCTAAGAAGGCCCGAACAGCTGAGGAAATTGCACAAGAACAGTCTGCCGATGTAGATGCATCGGTTCTTGCCGAGATGTACGGCAAAGAGCACGTCAACGTCATTTTCATTGGGCACGTTGATGCCGGAAAGTCTACACTTGGTGGCCAAGTCCTCATTCAGACAGGGATGGTAGACGAACGCACTTTAGAAAAATACAAGCGTGATGCCAAAGATGCTGGTCGCGAGACATGGTATATCTCCTGGGTGCTAGATCTCAACAAAGAAGAACGCGCGAAGGGCAAAACTGTCGAGGTCGGGAGAGGTTTTTTCGAGACAGACAGACGCAAATACACCATTCTGGACGCCCCAGGACACAAGACCTACGTACCAAACATGCTAAGCGGTGCATCACAAGCTGATGTTGCTATCCTCGTCATCTCCGCCCGTAAGGGTGAGTTCGAGACAGGCTTTGAGAAAGGCGGCCAAACTCAAGAACACGCCATGCTGATCAAGACAACGGGCGCAAAAGAGTTGGTCGTTGTGGTCAACAAAATGGACGACCCGACCGTTGAGTGGTCGAAGGAGAGATATGACGAAATCCTCGGCAAGCTGAAACCATACCTGAAGAAAAAGCTCGGCCTCGAGTCCACGTTCATGCCTATCTCCGCCCAGACCGGTCTGGGCGTGAAGGACCGCGTGCCAAAGAATGTTATCAACTGGTACAATGGTCCATCTCTATTAGAGTTTCTGGATGGTATGGCCAAACTCGAGCGTAATCTCAACGCTCCTTTCATGATGCCTATCGGTGCTAAATACAGGGACATGGGCACGATGGTGGAAGGACGAATTGAGGCCGGTGTCATAACAAAGTCTTCGAACTACATCATGATGCCAAACAGGGAGGAAGTTGGCATCGCCGCCTTGTATGGTGAAACCGAAGAGGAAATCCCCCATGCGACCTGTGGTGACCAAGTACGCATGCGGATACGTGGTATTGAAGAGGAAGACATCATGCCTGGTTTCGTGCTTTGCTCGCCCAAGAGACTTGTGCACTGTGTACACGAGTTTGAGGCACAGATCAACATTGTTGATCTCAAGTCTATCTTGTCAGCAGGGTTCAATTGCGTGATGCACGTGCATGCTGCTACAGAGGAGGTCACATTTGCTGCTCTGTTGCACAAGCTGGAGCCAAAGACAGGACGTAAGAGTAAAAAGCCTCCTCCGTTTGCGGCCAAAGGCCAGAGCATTATCGCAAGGCTACAAGTCACCAGTGGAGGTGGCAAGATTTGTGTTGAGAGGTTCGAAGACTACCCCCAGATGGGTCGCTTCACGTTAAGAGACCAAGGACAGACCATTGCCGTCGGCAAGATTACGAAGCTCATTTTGGATGAGACGGAGATGACACAATAAATGATGCATTAACGAGTCTCGAATGGGAGGGTGGGGCATGAAAAGCATTTGGAGTAGGTGGTATTAGCATGGCGAAGTGTGTGGAAGATGAGGGTTCAAACCGACGTGTTTCTCATATCGCCACAAGCTATCAGACTAAAAGACATAGAGATGATGGCTGACAAATTCTTCGTTAACCTCCAACACCTACCACAAAGTCTTTAGCTGCTACCTATCGCGTCTTCACGTGACATGAAAACCCAACAGTTGTGCTTGTTCCGTGCCAGCTTGAAGATAACTTGGCTCGGATTGTGAACGAACACGTCGTGGATATAAACAGTAGGATGCCAGGCTGCATTCGGTGCTACTCTACCATTTGTTTATGTGTGCGAGAGCCAGAGTAATTTTACAACCCACGAAGATTTAATCTGTATTGCTCCTTTTATGTAGCAGACCCAAGAAGTATCATTCGACAAATCCCGCAAACACAAGAGCTCAAAGTAATCTGCGGAGTAGTAACCATGCAATGGCATCACTTTGAGCAGCTGAATGGAATGATCGATCACCCGAGAGCCTAGAATTGTGCACATGCCTGTTTCGCAGAATGGCAAGCAGACGATTCCTTACCGTCAGTCCATCGAGATGGTGCGTGATGAAAAAGCAAATCTGCAAGAACTACTTCACGAGGTTCGTGGCTCGGAACGTCCTGGACAACACGACATGGTGTAGGATATTCTGGCGAGGTTGCCACGGTTGCGTCAATGCAATAGTTGCTACTTCTGAGGCTCGGCGTCGTCGTAGAAGTAGCAACTTCCAAGTTTTGCGTGACACCGCCTCGTCAGGGTATCGCTAAAGGCTGTGGAGAAGATCCCACCTCTAAAGGAAACTCGTGTCGCAAGACCAGGTTACTCGCAACACATCGGGTTGGGTACATGAAGGTCTTACGGTTCTTCTGTGGACTCGGGCCCGCAATAAACAGTATCACCGCTAACAGTGATCACTTGTCGTATGACTAGCCTTAGTTATGAGGGACGAGGATATCCCGAAACATTCGGAAGCCCCAACTTCCCTTCATAACTACGGTGCCGAAATGGCTGCATGATTCTGCTCAAACGGATTGTCGCACATAGTGAGGCCCAGCAGGCTGTGGACGATCAGCACGGCAGAAACCTGCCGTCATCTTCAATAATAATTTGGCTCCGAGCCCCATACCCTTAGGTTTGCATGCACAAATGTGTGCAAGGGCGTATGATTGGTCAATTTCAGCACGTCTGTATAACACCCATAGCGATGCGCACAGGCAGCGGCTTCCATCTGGTGGGCAAGCCTGTGATGATCAGCACCGCGACATGCGCGGAGAAGTCGCTATCCATGCCAGATATGGTGCACCAGGCTTCTGTGGATGTTTTGACACGACAAAGCCCAAGAGGCGCTGGCTTGGACCACCGATCCGCTACCAACGTTCGAACTGTTGCTAGCGGTTGGTTGGACAGATGGGTCGCTGCCGATGCGTCCGGCTCATAGGATCTCAAATCTTGTATCAGTTCTAGAGTACCAGCAACGCTGTGATGCGAATCTTGATTTCCAGATCAGGGGCCATTTGCAAGTATATGTGTGGAGTATCTATCTAACAGTATCTGCGATTTTAGCATCTGATCCTGCTAGCGAAAGACCCCGAGGTCGATCTGGGCACCAATGAAATGACCAAGATGCTATGGAACGATCAGGGATCGCAGAGCAGTTGATGATAAGGATAGATGCCGGGAATGTACGGATCTGAGCCGCATCACGGAAGCTCGTGATTCATGCCTTCGACGGGTTCGAGGAATCCCCGGAAGGTCGTTTTCGCCACACGCCATTTCTCAGGTCTGTCCTCGTGGTTTTCCGTCGTTGGCTTGACCTCTACGAACTCACCGTTCCCGTCTGCGAAAGAGTGGTTATTCCCAGCTTCTTCGAGTTCGAGAGTCCATCTCATGCCATACCCAAGGCTGTTGCGGATTTCGTATACAGCAACACCACGGTGGAGGAGCATGACGTTTCTCCATGCGGCATCGGCAAGCATCTGCTCCAAGACTGTGCTTGCAGTGGCAGTCTTGTTATCATTGCTGCCAGCGGGTAGTGTCCAGAAAGGGTGCGGCTTACCATGTTCCGAAGAAGCGCCGCGCTCGAAGTGCTTACACAAGGCAACTGCCCCGGAAGACATTCGAGTCTTGGGCCGTGGCGGGGTGTTGAAAGCATGTCTTAGGGTCTCGGTGTTGGGAGGAAGTAGGAAGAGAGTACCCTTGGTTTTGACGAGTCCAGCATGCCGATACGTGCTTTCTGCTGTTGTAGGATACTCTGCCCAAGGAATTTGCAAAGATGGATACATTGATAGACCTGAAAAATTCGCTCGGTATCGGACAAAGAGCAGAACAGGTTTGAGGACTCCGCGATGGCTCATATGCACTGGTTTTGCTCTGCACGTTAGCAGATGGATGCACGAGGTTGTTATGCCAAAAACTCCCTGGCGTTTTGCCTGGACGGCAACTTGGTTCACGGAAAAGTTTTCTGCTTGTGCACTGTAGCTCAAGTAAATGGACAAATGTTAGGTAGGCAAGTAAAAATGAAAAGTTGTGGTTCTGAACCGCCAAGGACTCCGAAGTTGCTGGTCTGAACCATACCGCATGGAGAAGTCCTGCAGACTCGAAGTTCCGTTGCGCTTCACTATTTTCTGGTTCACCACAGGCTATCACCGGAACAGCATCCTGCGTCCATCAAACATTCTTCCTGCAATGTCACCGAGGTCAAGGGGCGTGAGGAGCGCGCTTTCAGCCTTCGGTCGGTAATCTACGCTCTCTAGAGGATGCAACAACTGACCAATGCAGCTTCCGAGTCTTCGCACAACAACCATGTCTGCCTTTCGTGTAGGCAAGCGCTATCACGTCGTGCTTATGCCTCAGCTGCGACTGCTCAGGCCACCGTCGAAGCTCCTCCAACGAGTCAGATAACGCCCAATGAACCTGGCGTTTCACCACTTCCACAACCACAATTCACCCTGAAAGCTGGCATTGTTCTTTCGAGACCACCCATCATTACGCCTGACCCGCATCCGTTCGAGAAGGCTTACTATTTATATCAAAGACGATTGAATGAGCGGTTAGTGTTACCTTTCACTCAATATTTTTACTACAAACGTGGCACGCCTGCATTCGAGCATTGGAGAACAAAACGGAGGGAAAGAGGAGGTGCTGCAACCCGAGACATCGGAAAGTACAACGCGTACGAGAAAGAAGGCTGGAACGATGAGGTCCTTGTCGGCGACCAAACAGCGGAGCCATCGCGGATTGTGGAGCAGCTGATACAGGAAGAGGGCCGTGCTGCAGAGTATGCAGGTGAAGGTGGAAACTTGAAGATGGGCGGTCTGCGGAGGGCGACAGACGCCGACACCAAGAACGACCAGAGGAGCTTGGAACGAAGTCTGAGTAGGACGTTATACCTGCTCGTGAAGAGTAGGAATGCGAAGAATGACTACTGGACTCTTCCTGATGGCACCCTGGAAGCAAAAGAGAGCCTAAAAGAGGTGAGTGCCTTGAACCAGCATGTCTATCATACCCTAACATAAGTAGGCTGCTCAGCGCATCCTTGGAAAATCCTGCGGCGTCAACATGAACACGTGGTTCGTCGGCAACCACCCCGTCGGCCACTATGTGCGGGGTCTTGGAAATCAAGATTCTCAAATGGAGAGAAATACGACGAGTGATCCTTCGAAGGTCGAAGCCGAGAAGGTTTTCTTCATGAAGGCCCGCATCTTTGCGGGTCAAGCAGACCTCAGGAACAACCAACACAGCATTGATGACTTCAAATGGTTGGCGAAGGAGGAGATACAGAAGCTTGTGCACCCGA
>Ga0066648_10001515_pt1 | contig 12554 bp, 9 predicted proteins | sample CryGeyCG12114_NA_FD_59537 | JGI IMG/M metagenome (GOLD analysis project Ga0066648, IMG submission 59537) | Groundwater microbial communities from aquifer - Crystal Geyser CG19_WC_8/21/14_NA | ecosystem: Environmental > Aquatic > Deep subsurface > Groundwater | place: USA: Utah: Grand County... | reverse complement strand
AGATATCTTAGCCCATCTTCTCAGTCTTGATCTACAATTCCACCTCTACAACCAAGTAGCATCGCTTCTTTTCCTCGTTTCTTTGTTGTCTACCTGATATCTAATCATGATACCACGACGTGTTACCATCCCAAGGCTCGGTCCACGTCTCTGTCGCCAATATGCCCAAGCCGCCCCTTCGGCACGCTTGAACCGACCCATAGATTTCAAAAGAATCCCCATCCTCCATCAGAAGGAATCCGCCGCCCGAAAAGCGTATAATCTGTCTCCCGATAGCGTCTTGGACTGGCAGAACCTCCACGGAGCCGTAAATTCCGCCCTTCACCATGCCCTGAAAGCCGACGAGACGGTCCTCTTGTTTGGCGAGGATGTAGCTTTCGGAGGCGTGTTTCGATGCTCGAAAGGCCTGTTGGACGAATTCGGTCAAGCCCGCGTCTTCAATACTCCCTTGTCTGAGCAAGGCATCGTAGGCTTCGCCATCGGCTGTGCAGCCGAGGGCATGAAACCGATCGCCGAGATCCAATTTGCCGACTACGTCTTCCCAGCCTTCGACCAAATCGTTAACGAAGCTGCCAAGTTCCGCTACAGGGAGGGTGCAACCGGCGGCAACTGCGGCGGCCTCGTCATACGCATGCCATGCGGCATGGTCGGCCACGGCGCTATGTACCACTCCCAAAGCCCAGAATCGCTCTTCAGCCATGTGCCCGGGATGCGCGTTGTCATGCCCCGATCTCCATCCCAAGCCAAAGGCCTCCTGATCGCCTCGATCCTCCACAACAACGACCCCGTCATCTTCATGGAGCCCAAGGTCCTCTACCGTGCCGCCGAAGAATTCGTTCCCCGCGAAGCCTTCACGCTTCCACTCGACAAAGCCGAGGTCCTCAAAGAAGGCAAAGACCTGACCATCATTTCATACGGCCAACCACTATACCTGTGCTCCGCCGCCATCGAAGCCATCGAGCAAGAAAGGAAGGGCGTCAGCATAGAGCTGGTCGATCTCCGAGTCATCTATCCATGGGACCGCGAGACGATCATGAAAAGCGTCAACAAGACCGGGCGTGCGATCGTCGTGCACGAAAGCATGTACAACGCGGGCGTGGGCGCAGAGGTCGCCGCGAGCATTCAAGAACAAGCATTCCTCAGGCTCGAAGCGCCGGTCCAGCGTGTGACCGGTTGGGACGTCCATGCAGGTCTCGTCTTCGAAAAGTTCAATGTACCGGACATTGCGCGTATATATGACGCCATTGCACGTACGCTCGATTTTTGATTTCGCTAAAATTCTCGTCAAACAAGTACTCCAATCGATTCGGGTCAGAACTTTAAGCTGTCGTATCAAATCATGGGAGCCAGTCACAAACAATTCGGCTGCAGTCTATCTTAAAGACCATGTACGAACAAGCTACTAATTTGTATTGTGCTTGCCAACGCTCGAATCGCACAGATTAGGAAGAAGGTATATGGTCGCCAATCGAAAATCGAACAAAGAAGAAATGCTGCGCGCGGATAGACATCTGGTCATCGACATCGACACGATTTACAGGGGATGAGCAGGAGACAAAGGCAGAACAAAGACAACGCACGATGCATCGGTAGAATTGGGACGGGCTCTTGAGCTCACGAACACAACCCCCAATCATCTCGACCGATTGTAAGGATTGCGACATGGATCTATGGTCCTATAATCAAGCATGGCGTCTAATTCCCTGAATTCGGCGTAGACTCTTCTGTTCGTGCGTCCGCTCCAGGCTTCAGGTTGACAGGAGGACTATCACAGCAGCTCAGTTGACTTCGGCAAATAACACGCTCAACCCATCACGGCGTCCTCCAGCCATGCCGAATCTCACCACATTCTTTCTCTCCCACACATCACCACTTTTTACAAACTCCGTGGCGGAGATCTCGACAACCGGCGCAACATGCGGCGTGACTAGTTCAACACCCTTTCCCATGCCAACACTAGTCGAATATGTCGGGTTCGATCGCTGCTGCAACGGCCTTGTATTGAAGTCATAACCAATGCTAGTGCTCACGCTAGAGACACTCGTGCTCGGCGTGTTGCCCACACTCGATGTTGCGGAATGGCTGGCGCGACCAAACGGCGTGCGTGTAGCCCTGACATACTCTTTATGATCAGCATTATCAGATGTACAATCTTTCGTCGTTGAGCGATGAAATCGCGACAAGTAACGGAAGGCCTCCGAGTCGTTGCAATATGTCCCTTTTGGCTTCCATTCGGTGGGATCAAGATCTGATGTAGCGTTGTGGAGTTCAGAGGGTATCCTGACGACTGGTGTGTTGGAGTATGACGCTCCTGAATTTGGACCGGGCCTAAATTTGGTAGGGCTGGCAGGAGGAGTGTGTATGGGTGAAGGAGCAATGCTAGCAGCGGCAGCGGAGAGTGGTTTGTTCGAGTCCTTGCGACGACATCTGATGGGATCAGCACTAGAACTTGATGTGGGAGCAAGTGCCTACGCTTCGCTGCAGTAGAGAATAGAGTTACAGGGTGTCATGATCTGCTTTTCGCACATGGCGCTGCACATGTCAGCATCGGAGTCACATACACAACAGCATACGCTCATACCAGTATTGCAAGAAACTGGCAGCCATGTCGACTTCTTCTGCAGCCGACTTGGGCCCGGGGCAGAGCCAACCTGTTCGAGAAGCTCGGTGAGTGGAAGTTCTCGCCCACTTCACTGTTGGGCGAGTAGGTCGTGTATTGTTGCTGAACCTCACACGAGGACCAGTAGTAGATAATAGATAAGAGTCACCCATGGAGGGCAGCCAGCTCAAGTATTAATACAACATGTAGGATGCGAGATGATGTTGGGCTGAGACTCGAGGCGCCAGATGGCTGGAACTGCGAGTCACACCGACACCTACTTGAAAGTGGGAGTCGCAGGAGGCCTGCATAAGAGCAGTGACTCTGAGCACAGACGGAGGGACAACAATAATGGGCACGAGATAAGCCCAAGCCGTTTGCGGAAGCATTGCGTTGATAGCAGGGTTGCTGGCCCCACCGCCCCACCCATCGACGGCAAGCACGACTGCCAGTGGCTCGGACTGCACTGCAGAGCACAGCCTTCTCCACGTTCTGAGTCCCAAGTTGCAGTCCAGCCTGGTACAATACCGCTATCTGCGGTGCCATGGCACTTGAGGCTGACACGGGTGTCTTGTGACGGACAGGTCTCCTGCACCACGATCCCTAATGCATACCTGGGTAGGTATTCATTCAGCACCGTAAAGCCGTCATGTTCAAGTTGCCTCCGCTGCATGTAAGGCATCGCCAAGCCTTTCCTCAGCCTCCTGTCGTTTGCTGATATTCGCTGCAGCTCGCCGTTCAGGAGAGACACTCGAGTACGTTGATCGACGTTGAGAATTCGACTGCCTTCTTATCTCGAAAGACAACCACATGTTATAGCTCGTGATGGGAACAATCGGCAAACCGAATCATTGCTGCTTCTCAAGGCCCGAGAAACCCCTCCGGAACGCCTCGTGCAACAATCCCTGCGCGGCCGACATAGCAACCAAGCATGCTGCTCCACGTGAATTTGTGCTGCTTCACTTCCTGCAATTTCTTGTACGCAAACATGTTGGCGTATGTAATGCCTGTCGATGGATCCCGAAAACGTGCTGGCAACGTGGTGATTGGGCATAGCTCTTGGGCCTGTTTGAAAGACTTGACAGGCTTTGCAGACTTCTTGTTGAAAAAGAAACCATAATCGGCTCGTTCTTGACCCGACAAATCTTCAAAGTCTTTCAGTGTCACTAGGTTCCGTGTCGCAATCTCTTCCACAAGAGGTGGTTGTGGGATTATAGGTGCGATGTGCAAGCTATCTGGTGCTGTCACCGACGGCACAGCAGCTGCATTGTCAAGATGTGCCGCCGTTGACACTGGTGGAACACTTGTGATTGAGGGCGCATCACCCGGTGCTGATGCCACGCTTGCGGGATTCGACCGCATTGATGCATACTCATGTATGCCCTGCAGGAAGTCGTCTGGCCCCTGAGGCTGAGTGAAGGTGATTTGTGGCTGGGTCACCTGTGACATGAAACTTGTCTCTACTACCTTTTCGGCAACAGCAGGAATACTTTCAGATGGTGCAGGTGTGACAGACTTGTCCTTAATGGTATCGCTCGCTGGCTTGTCTTCTTGACCCTCACTCGCCGTGGCACCTTGCTCGAGAAGGCTTTTTGGCTTGCGACCACGCTTCTTCAGCTCGGTTGTGGCGTCTTCACTCACACCTCTCTCGCCGATCTTGTTCAGTGTCGTACCAAGCCAGGTGCCCTTCGCGCTTAGCCACGTGACCACAGGGCCCTCCAGCGTCCGATCCTTCAGAGCTGCAAGCCTTGCTGCTTGTTCTTCTGCACGCTTTCTCTCTTGAGCTTCCCATCTGTTCAGGCTTTTAGCATTTTTGCGTTCGACCCTCTCTGCCTCAGCAAGCCGATCGGCTTGTGTCATTTCCTTAGGGGCTTCATCACCACGCTCTTTGTCCCGCTGTTCTTTCAACGCTTTTGCCCTCGCGCTTCGAATCTCACTTGCCTTCAAGTTTGCAATGGTGACCTCTCGATGTGCTATAGTTTGCGCGCGTAAGGACGTCCGACCTGATGCTGCTTCCTGAGCAGGCAACCAGGAAACACGCTCTTTCTTCTTTGAAGGTTTTGTTGCCACGGCAGATTTAGTGGGTAACATAGGATCAAGTTTTGGCTTCTTTCGCAGACCAGCATGTGTCGTCAATGCTAAGTCTCTTTTGCGCTTGTTGGCTCGCTCGGCCTTTTCCCCGTGTTGTAGTTCCTTTTCTCCTTCCAAATCGGCCGTTGCGACATTTGGACCTTGATCATCATCGTCAGAGGAGGACATATCGGCGTCGTCATCTCCTTCATCTCCCATGAACTCTTCATCCTCCTCCTCATCTTCCTGCTCGGCAAACAACAGATTGACTTCATCCTCATCTTCGGGCTCGACGACCTCTTCTATGACTGCCTCCCTATCGTATCTATTACCGGCTGTCCTTCTTCGTTCTCGTCCTGCGATTAGAGACTCAACGGCGGGCTCCGAGTCAGAGGAGTCATCGGCGCTCGAGGTATCGTCATGCTCCTCTGGTGTGACATCTTTCATTTCTTCGTCCTCCATCTAGAACCGGTCGATGTTCGTAGTGGTACCGGAGTTGCTGGTGATCGGAAACAGGAAGAAGACGTGCCAGACTGAATTGCGGAAAGATGCTTCGGCTATGTTACCTAGAGTGCTCTCCGATTAATTAAGGTTTCAGGCAAGCTTGATGCCCGAACCCCATAATTCCAGGCACGCCAAAAGTCCCTGTGAGGCTTGAACACGCCAATCATGCGGTCATCGGCCAACCTAGCCAAGATCGATGCTTAATTTAGGTATCCAAAAGTTATTGGTGTACCTCAGGCTGCGACCGTAGTTGTCTCTACGAGCATTGGCATGCTCGGTAATGATGTCTCGAACCCGAAGTAAAGGACATGTTAGTGCTGAAGCTCCAGTGCCCACTCGCAGCACGCCCCGTAAAAGGAAACGAGCTCAGGAGGAGGCAGACGAAACAAGCTCAGCAGTGCACACGAACAACCTTCAAACTAATGGCCATGCAGGCAAGACGAGATCGTCGAACGATAACACCGCTTTAGGGGCTTCCGAGCATAGTAAGGGGAGTAGAAGAGAAGTGGATAACTCCACAGACGAGCCCACTACGAAAGATCGCAAGGGCATAGCAATCAAGTCGGAAGACGACGAGGAGGTCAAGGAGGCCACACCAAAGCGCAAACGAAAGCTCGCCATCGTTGAGTCCGAGGAAGAAAGGGACATTGGTGTGAGACAACTATCCGACGACGCTTTTATAGTCAGGGACAAGAGAAGCACCAAGTCTCAGAGGTCCAAGCAAGAAAAGGCTGCCAGCAGCGACAACACAGCCAAACATACTCGCAAGCGCAAAAGCAAAGCAGAGGTGAAAGCCGAAGTAGCCGAGGAAAGAGAAGACACCGACGTACAGAAAGAACAGAACTCAGAAGAGCACCCGAAGCCCAAAAGAAAGCGCAGTACCAAAGCAGAGAAAGAAGCCGAAGCATCAAGATCCGCCAACGAGGACGGTAAGACCAGAGAGCCAGTCAAGCCCAAAAGGAAGCGCAAGACGAAAGAAGAACGCGAGCGCGAAGCCATGCCTCTCGCCTCTCGTACGCCCAACTTGAAAATGTACGTCGGCGCGCACGTATCGATAGCCAAAGGACTTGAAAACGCGGTGACCAATATCCTACACGTCGGTGGCAACGCCTTCGCCTTGTTCCTGAAATCTCAACGAAAATGGGAGAACCCTTCTCTTCAGGACGCCAATCGCGATGCTTTCGTCAAAGGATGCACTGAGCATAAATACGACGGCATGTCCCACGTGGTGCCACATGGCTCCTATCTGGTCAACCTCGCTACCGAGGATAAGAAGAAATCAGTCCAGTCTTATGACACATTCTTAGATGATCTACACCGTTGCGAAGCCCTCGGTATCAAGTACTACAACTTTCACCCAGGGGCCGCCGGCAAATCGTCAATGTCCGACGCCATAGCCAGATTGGGCGGAAATCTCAATCGTGCCCTTGCGGAGACTAGCACCGTGGTTCCTTTGCTCGAGAATATGGCTGGTCACGGTTCCATCATCGGTGGCCGATTCAGCGACCTCGCTTCCGTTATTTCGCACATCAAGCCCGAGTATAAACACCGCATCGGTGTCTGCCTCGACACCTGCCACTCCTTTGCCGCCGGTTATGACCTCCGCACGCCTTCCTCCTTCGCTGCCGTCATGTCAGATTTTGACTCAACTGTCGGCCTCCAATACCTTAAAGCGCTGCACATCAACGATTCTAAAGCACCATTCCACTCGCACCGCGACCTACATCAAAACATAGGCCTCGGCTTTCTTGGCCTCCGGGCCTTCCACAACATCATGAACGAGCCGCGCTTCCACAACCTGCCACTGATCTTGGAGACACCACTTGAACGTCCTGATCCAAACGACCCGACCGGGAAGAAGACCGTTGACGACAAATCGGTCTGGGCACGCGAAATAAAACTCCTGGAGGGCCTGATAGGCATGGACCCAGATGCTACCGAGTTCAAGACGCTGGAAAAGGATCTCGCAGAACAAGGACGTGAGAGTCGCGAGAAGCATCAAAGGTCATTCGACGAGAAGGTCGAGAAGGCACGGAAGAGGCTGGAGAAGGAGAAGCAAAAGAGCATCAAAGACATGTTTGCAAGGAAAGACAAGAAAATCAAAGGAAGCTCTGCGGGTGTAGCAAGTGCAGAGTTCAGTGAGAGTGAGGTGTTGAGCGAATTGAGCGACCTGAGCGACAGCACGGACGAGGAGGGCCCGGGGGGCGGAAAGGGGCTTCAATAAGCTGTGTATATTACGTGCTCGTCTGGGCTAGAAGGAGTATATATCAGAGCGCGTAGTGGGCTCTTGTACAACACGGCATGTAAAATATCTTCCTGCCCTGGGCTTCGACCTGGTCTAACAGTATTTGGTGGATAACTCCAGTGACAGCAAGGTGTATGCTTCTCCCAATTCTCATCGTTCACAGCCTTGTCACGTGTGCGAGGTGTACGTACTTACCACTGTATCCACCTCGCTTCGATCCTAGCTTCCCGCAGGCGTTAGTGCCAACATCCCCAACCTATCCAACTTTCCAACACGATGATCTCCCATCATGCTTGATCTATGGCGAAAGTGAGTAGTCGTGAACGACTGAACGACTGAACGGCGACAGACAATCTCGACCAGACACAGTCTCGAGTAGGACGGAAGCCCGACCCATGCCACACGACGTGCCATGCCATGCCATGCCATGCCAGTGGCTTGCACCATTCGTCGCCTTGTCTCGCCTTTACTGATCGCCCTTGTGGACTGGTTACACCCGAAACTTGAATAATCGGCAAGCGCGATGTAGCCTGGTCTTGTTTAGGCAGCAGTCACGGAGCACCTCTGCTAATCTCGAGCCCTACCTAGTTACAGCCGCACCGTGTTCTTGTTCTTCTCTTTCATTCAATCACAGAATATACAAGTCGAAATATGGTGCTCGTCGCATTTTATCATCGTTTCATCTGGTATAGCTTGACACCATTGTTTCGTGACATCCACATCCACCGACCGTGCTGACAGGTATCTACATTTTGATTGTTTGCCTTCAAGCTTTCGACCTCGTCTGGACCAGAGGTGCTATTGCCACAGATAGTGTTAGACGAAGCATCTGAAAGCTGAATGGAATAGGATTGCAAGAGCGCCTTGGTTCCATCACGTATCATCTTTCTGTGACATATCTCGATTTCACTCTATCATCACGCTTCCGTTGAGGCGACGACACTGGAGCTATACAAGTCAACACTCGGCTCGGCTCAGGTATCACTGAAACGCGCCCGGAACATCACCGTTTGTACCGAAGCAGCTGAAAAACGCCCATTGCCTGCGCTTTTAAGCTATCTCAGCAGTATCAACTACAAAGCATTCATTCTCCATGGCGGCCGACAATAATCGATACGACCGAAATGAATATTAGGGGCCACCGCCAGACGCAGAGCGACTGCCTTCTCCTGCTCGCCCACGTAGCAGACCCAAAAACACGGCTCCTCAAGACGCAGTCAACCAATTCTAGAACAGCTTCAACACCAAGTATCCTGGCAAGATCTTCAACGTTCTGCCCAACAATCCACACGCTCGCAAAAAAGTTGCTGAAGCCCCTCATGGGGCTGTGCATGGACAGCGGTGGGCCAAATCCTACGATGAAGCTCGGAAAGAGTGTATCAGAGATGTAGCGCGCATCACGAACGAGTGTGAGAGACTCAACCAGGGGTATCGCGATCCTCATTTCGACATAGAGTGGGACTTGAAAAGTGGTCAGAGGAATTGCTTGGACGGTTTGAGTCGATTCAGCCCAGACCTGAAGCCAAAGGGAGTTAAGCGGGTGACTGACATCTTTGAAAAGCCGCAATTTTACGTCAACGGACCTGTAGCTGGAGATGTGAGACAAGGTCGTGATGGCGACTGCTACTTCATGGCTGCTTTGTGTGGTTTGGGCAACATGGAAGGCCTCATCGCAAGGGTTTGTGTAGCCCAAGAAGAAAAAGTTGGAGTCTACGGATTCGTTTTCTACAGAGACGGCGAGCGGCAACAGACAATCATTGACGACAAGCTGCATCTCCGAGCACCAGATAATGACGAAGCAAGTGAAGAGCGAGACGTTTGGGATGACATCAACCGGATTGACGGTGAAGAGGAATACAGGAAAGCTTACCAGACAGGCTCTAGAGCTCTATACTTTGCTCAATGTCAGGATGAGAACGAGACTTGGCTGCCATCGCTCGAGAAGGCTTATGCTAAAGCACACGGAGACTACAGCTCAATCGATGACGGCTTTACTGGTGAAGCAATTGAAGATCTCACTGGGGGTGTTACTTCCAAACTCTACAGCACAGATATCCTTGACAAGAATGAGTTCTGGAGCAATGAATTAATGCAGTTTAACAAGTCGTTCCTTTTTGGTTGCGCTACTGGGTTCTACTCAAACTGGCTGGATACGACAGGTGAAAAAGGCCCTCGAGAACGTCAAGGCATTGCCGAAGGCCATGCTTACAGCATTATGGAAGCCGCGGAGATCAAGGGGGAAAAACTGCTGAAGGTCCGAAATCCTTGGGGTAAGAAGGAATGGCAAGGGAAATGGTCTGACGGATCTGAGCAGTGGGACGTAGAGTGGATGACCTTGTTAAAGCACAAGTTCGGCGACGACGGGGTTTCCTGGATCTCATACGACGATCTGCTGAAGAAGTATCAACATTTCGACAGGACTAGGATTTTTGATTCGGCTTGGAATGTCAGTCAATGCTGGACTAACGTCCACGTTCCATGGAGTGCTGAATACCTTAGCACCACGTTTCAGCTGGAGCTTAAAGAGAACAGTAAGGTCGTTATTGTATTAAGTCAGCTTGACGAGTCTTACTTCGGTGGCTTAGAAGGGCCCTACCGATTCGATTTACAATTCCGACTAGAGAATGCCAGCAACGACAACAACAACGACTACATTGTTCGGTCCAATGGAAATTATGCAATGGCAAGATCTGCCAGCACGGATATCGAGCTCGAGACAGGGATCTACACCGTGCTCGTGAAGATCGCTGCTACAAGAGACAACACTGAGGACTCGCTTGAAGATCTCTTGCCTACGTACGTTGCGACGAGGAGAGAAATTGATCTCAATGGGCATTTCTTACGACCTTGCACATGCCAAAGGTGTTCTTATCGAGACCTTGGAAGAGAAGGCCGAGCGACTTGCCAAGGAGAAAGCTAAAAGAGCCAAGGACAGGGAAGAGTTGAGGCAAAGACTTAAGCAACGCGCGGAGAAAGATTGGAGGAAAACGAAAGCGAAACACGAAAGAGACAAGAAAAGGATGGAAAAGATGGAGAGTGCAAATCCTATAAAGGCAGGGCGAGCTGCAGGTGGAAAGCTTGCACAGACCGGCACATTCAGCAGTACTGACGGCGACATGGATGTTGCAGTCCATGGTTCTGTGGATGTTAAGACCCAAAAACCCGCAAGCAATAACGTTCATGGCGATCAGCAAGCTAAAGCCGATATTGCAACCGGGGTTTCAGAAGAACCGAACGAACCACCAACAAGGCTAAGGTCTTTCAGTGGGGAAGAGTTCAGTATGGGTGGAGATGTCGCGGAGGCGCAAGCCTCAACAGCAGAATTACCTAACGAGCCACCACTGCCTACCCCAGGAAACCCGGGAGAGATATCGCCACGACAGCGCGAAGCCACATCTGCAGAATCACTGGTGTCGTCCCTTGACGAAGTTATGAAGGTGGCAGATGAAAACGGCGAAGCTAACAAGATTTGCAAGACGTCCGCTCTGCCATACGTCCAAGCCGACAAGGAGGAGAAGCCACCCACTCCTACAGTGCGGCTTGATGGAAAAGATGTGGTCACTGATGTCAAGCCTCTGCCAATCAGACCGTCACTATCTCAGCCTGCACATGTAACTTCGGTACAGCACTCAGACATAGCTCAAGCTGAGACCGGCAATCCTCAAAACAACCATGATAAGCCACAACGTCATCACCAAAGGAACGGGCTTATACACAAAAGTGTGAAGTCTTTATCAGAAGGGCGCTCCGCCTCTCCATCGCGCGCTCAGGTGCACGAAGACGGCCAGTCGGACACGGATTCCTTCCCAGATTTCGATTGGCAGACCGACCTCGATATGTCATCCGCAGACGATTCAGTCGATGAAAACAGCTCTCTCCCGCCGCCACCGCCACCAAGAACTGTACCACCACCTCCAATCGATTCTGCGAAAGACGACGGTGGCGCTGATGAACCGTGGAACGCTGTCTGCGTTGTGGGCCTCCGAGTGTATAGCTTGCTCAAGCATGACCAAGTCACGTTGAAAGTCATCAAGCCCAAGGAGGTTAACGAGGACAAACGCAAGGTTGAATCGATCGCCAGAGATGTAGCAGAAGGCAAGATCGATCCAGACGATATGAACAAAGGCGCGGTGACTGCGGAGCCGCAGGGTACAGGCATGGTGGTTGTAAGCGATACTACGGCATAGGATGCAACACGCATGACAGTCGAGGCGTGCTTGGATGGATGGGCTGGACAAGTAGTTGCAGTGTTGTAGATTACTTGATGAGCTTGCACCGTTCTGAGGTATCAGGAGTATTGAATGAGAAGTTCAAATGGGATAGTGATTGTGTTTCACTGTTCTTCATTGCTATTGCCGCGCTCAATAACCTCCGAGCTTAGCCCCTAGTGTAATTCCGTCAATGCATAGCAGCACCCGACAGCGCCACCACGCAAAAGCAAGCGTCTGGTGCATAGCACAATGCTTGCGTTCTTCACTTGGTACTCCTCTCGAAAGTCTCGACTGTCGACTCTCGTCTCTCACCTCATCTGCTGAGCGGGTGGTCCAGAGAAGGACAAGCATCGGACGTTGGGATCCGAGTTATGAGCCCGCCAAAAAATCTCAAATCTCGATGATGGGTGGGTGATGCAGTGAGGCGTGCAAGAACTCGAGCTCACACCGGTCGAACGAGATTACTTCGGGACTTGTCGTGTGTTGTATTGGGCCGCGCAAGATTGAGGCGTGAGACGGGATCACCGTACCATGATACGGTCAGAACGACTCTGGGGTTTACTGCGTGCCCCGACACTGGGTTGTGGCGGTTCCGGCCAGATAGAGAGGGCCAGGTTGTGACGTCCTGGACAGAAACAGCGGAGCCGGATCAAGAGAGATGTGATGTGAGGTAGAGCGAGAGGTGAGGGTAAAGACGATGGTTGTTCGTAGAAATGAACGGAGCGGATAGGCGGTTGTACGTCCACGACGCTCGACCATAACTTCGCACTCTTCTGCCCCGGCCATGGTTTGTCAGCGGTTCGAGTTATTGGGCAAGTGTAATCACGTTGACGGCTCATCCCTATATCACGTCACGTGATGGGTTCCATCTGAACTCAGCCCCGACACAGAAGCTGCCGTTTGAAGACTCGTAGCGGATACCAGT
>Ga0066648_10001514_pt1 | contig 12556 bp, 10 predicted proteins | sample CryGeyCG12114_NA_FD_59537 | JGI IMG/M metagenome (GOLD analysis project Ga0066648, IMG submission 59537) | Groundwater microbial communities from aquifer - Crystal Geyser CG19_WC_8/21/14_NA | ecosystem: Environmental > Aquatic > Deep subsurface > Groundwater | place: USA: Utah: Grand County... | reverse complement strand
GAGTACCGCTGAGCGAACGGGAAGCGCTATATTAAAGGCCCTGTGACCGATTGCGTAGGAGTAGTTGAGGAGTATACAGCGTATCAGAATGCATATTCTTGAAGCAGTAGGAACGTTTCTGCTTGCAAGCCGACATGGTGTGTAGAGAGTACCGCCAGGGCCCCATGTTACGTAGCCTAAACAGTCTCTCCGCTACTTCTATCAGTCCTCATGTCTCAGAGCGAACCGTTGGGCACCTCGAACGCGCCAGATCCCGCCAATCTGAGTCACGTAGGATGGGTCACTGGCTGTTGAGATGTTTCGAACCAAATTTTGCGTGACTGTTGTGTGGGCAACCCCTCGCTTGGGTCTGATCATCGTGGTGAAAGCATCAAAAGATTCAGAAGGCGTGACACGGTGGATAAATTTCTACGCGGGCGAATTGGTACATCTCGGTGGCTCTCTTGTACATGTTGTATTCTTCTCGCGAAGATGTAAGCAGCGCCAATGATATGTTCTCGACGTTGTATTGTGTTACGAGGATATGCAGAAAGTCGTAGATAGTCCTGTTCTCACCATCATTCTTTCCCCGTGAGCTCTCGTCGTATGCCAAAGCCAACCACAAGATATCTGTTCTGACACCTTCCCGAGATCGAGTGTACCGTATGTCACCATCCTCGAGAGTTCCCTCCAGCTGTACCGTGTCATGTTGCGTATGATGTGATCCACGAAATGCGGCTCGGGAGCCATTGTTGCCTGCCCAGACCTTCGTGAGACTCTGCTCCGGGGTCACTAGTCATTGGTTGTCAGTGAACCTTATTGAAGTCTGCCGCTGTGTATCACATACATGAACATATCAATCCAAGCACCAAAACGAAAGTGACGATGACCACATAAGAGCTTCGCGAGCTGGAAAACATCATCGAGGTCATTGTATACCCGCGCCTTCACCTTTAGGACGAACAGAGCCTTCGAAGGTTGACAGACTCTATGGGCACGTAGGGACCCTCGCAACCACCCATGGTCGTGAAGATGGGCACCCCTTCCCATCCCTTGCTTCCCGCCTACGAAACGAAATTTTGCACATGCGATTGGATGCCATGTCAACGCCTAGAATCACAAGGGATGATCTTCGGCCGAATCAGGTTAGGAGCGCGAACGTGATTGACATGCTATACTAGACGGCCGCAACACGGTCCTTATGAAAGGACCGAGCGACCCTGCCTGGCTGGCTGGATGTACCGAAGCAGCCATAGGTGGTGTATTTTTATGCCCGTCGCTCGAGCCTCGCCAAACAGAGCACATTGCAACTTAGCCATAAGCACCTTTCTAGCAGGTTTGGCGAGATGATGATCCTGTTGTCGCTTTATACTTTCTCCCCACTCGTACCGTACCTGCTAATCACGTCTCACGTAGAGTCACCGCACATATACCAGAGACGAAAACTATAAACTATCAGAAATTCACTGAACCACAATCTATCCCGTCGATGTCAATGTCCAAAGATGCTTCGAGCGGTGAGCTCACACAGATCGGCAAAGTTGATCGCATTGAAAACATGCAGCTAAGGTAGGTCGGACGTTAAACGTCAACGACTTGATGGAAATGTGTTTCAAGCAACAGAATTGTTGTTACACAAAGCACATCCAGAACGTAACTATCTCAGTTCCCGCTTAGTGATCACGAAATGTACCGTGGCTTCACGTCCCTTATGATTCACGTCATATGCGTGCGGCAGACGTGAGAGGCTTGGATCCTATGATTCAATACACTCATTTCACTAGATTCAGGAGAGAAGCAACAATTGACAAACATGGCACCGATGGTAGAGACGATACAAGACCTTCGGGGATTGGCAGCTTACCGAGCGTGATCATGGTTCTCGCCAGCTTGTGAACTTCACGCAGTCAGCAAGCTACCTCAACTTCATACCTGGTTATCAAGCCACTCCACTTTGCATAAAGGTATTAGTTCTTATGACAGTGGATCAGGCGGCTCTTGTCACGAACTCGTACAGCTCGTTTGTCCGTTGCCCTGACCACCGTTATCGACTATTTTCTTCGAGGAACCTGGCTGAGGTGCATTCTGTAGATTATCAGCAAAGTCACCAGAGTGTTTGTGTTTATGTACCGGCTGCTTCGGTGCGCGACGAACCCGCATACTGCATGTCCCATTCACGTACCTTCGACACAATATCATTGGTGTTCTTCACTGAGCTTCCACTCTTCGTGTTGCTTGAATCCACAAGCACAATGTGTACATGCATTCGTTGTCCCCGTCGTGCCATTGCGCTTATCCTTGATTCCTGTTGAAGAAGTCACGATGGCGAAGCCCACTGAGAAAACGCATAAGCAAGGCGTGAAGAGAATCAAGAAAGAAGTGAAGAAACTCAAAGAGGAAGCCAAAGAGCAAGCTAAGCAGGAAAAAGAGTGCCTCAGATCTCCTGCAGGTGGCCATCAAGCCGGTAAGCACAACTGGTATGCATTCTTGTCCTGCGAGATGGTCAATCCACTGACATAGTGCTTAGCCCACACAAGGATGCAGGTGTGACACACTCAATGAAGTTGGCACGATGCATTGGGAATAAGCATTTGGGTTACTGCCCGCAATGCTACTGCCTGGTCAGCTACCGTTATGGCTGCGACTTTCATGGGTGCAGGGGAGAAGAGTTGCTCACAAAACTGCCGAGGAACATGAATGAGAAAAAGGAGAAGTGGTTTGAAGATAAAATGCTCAATCCAAGGTCTGCAGGCGCTCAAATAGTTGAGATGACACCAGCGGTAGCTGGTGAAGTAGTCGATGCGCACAAGCCTGGCGCTGCTTATCAGGTGGATTCTGAAGCTGATTTCGATGACCATACTCAGGAACACCGTCAAGCTCCTGCTTTCTAGGAATAGAACGAGGCTTTCAAAATCTCACTCTGGAAAACGATGACGACGAGATCAATGACAACTTTCCCTCCAACTCTCAACAGATCGGCTTGTGGACAGAAATGCTGCGGACGTCGAGCGAATTCATACAGAAAACACTCCTGGCGACAGTCGCGCGACGGCTCGTATCAGGCTCCTTATCCCCCATGGTGGCTGGCGGTCACCCAGAAGAAAAGGGAAAGAACGAGAGTCAACAGAGATCGAGCCTACTGGCAGGCTTCGCAAACCTCGGCGAACAGGTGGTGCTCTATCACAAACGATGATCTGAGATGCTTAGCTACCGACTGGTTTGCTTGTGGTCTAGAGCCCTACTTTTTGGTAAGTCTTCCTTCATCGGGATGCAAGGTTCAGATGAGCTGATTTTAACATATAGCCAAACGACAGCTCATCTTCCCGCAACAGTCACGAGCACCTGAACGTGCTGTAGTCGTGTACTTATCACTTACAACCTCATACACTTGCTTACGACGTTCGAAAATTTGGCCTGAGAGTGGTGCCATGCGTGCGCTCAGATGGTTTACTGTTCAGCGAGGGGGTTAGTCACTGAAGTCTGCTCTTATGCAAAGTCTACTTCTGTCGTGACACTTCATCATTTGGCTGAAGTCAGGGGTGGGGTGGGACTACATCAAAGTGCTGTGCAGTCTCGAAACATCCTGAGATGCCATACACCGTGAGGGTAGAGCATCTACTTGTGCAAAACTCGATTGCTACATTCGCTACGACTAGCAAAGTCACTGTCGTAAATGCAGATTCATAATGAACGATACAGTGCACTCACTGCAGTGCAAGATGATGGGAGTGAGCATGCAAACAGCGCAAATATTGACTGTGCGATCAAGCTTATCGATGCACCAAGTTACCGTTGAGGTACTTCGGGATATCAAGGAGCATAGACACGTGAATCACTCATTGATACTGACGCAGGAGATCTGGCTACCACCACATGCTCTGTAAGTGTTGATGGTGTATCAGTGGGCCACGCTTCATGCCATTGATGCAATGGCGGCATGGTGGCATGGGAGACCAGAACAGATTCTTGACTGCATGGTCAAAGTCTTATGCTCATCTGTCGGCATGATTTGAGTCGTCCCTCGATGCTTGTTTGCATTTCACGAGTACCAAGGCGACGGCTGTTGCGTCTCAGCATCAATTCGTCACCATGTGCTCAAACAATGTTCATGCACTTGCACTGGCGCGCTTAAGAAGCGTACTACTTCTCGCAACTACTCACTACTTCTTCCTCACCAAAGCTGGTCATTTGCTTGGGCTCAGCATCATCCTTAGTCGATATGGAAAGGTCTGCACGCAAACTTCGAAAGCTGCTCAATATTGGCAGGACTAAGCATGCCACTCAGGATGGAAGAACCATTCTATTCAAGACCCACGTCACACGTAGCTGTCAGAAGCTGGAAGTGCTTACCAAGAAAGCTCTGTCGTTTGAGGAACTGAAGAAAAAACGTGGCGATACGCATGAAGAAACAGCTGAACATCGACTAGCTGATGGACCTTACAAATCAGATTGCTTGATCAGCAAGGGACATACTATGAAGCAACCCACCACTTTTGACAAAGCCTCAAGCCAACCAAATCACACAAGTTTTCCTACAATATACAACGTCGGGGACCCCACGAGCAGCACAACCCTACCGACCATTCATGTCACTCCTCCTGTTGACGAAGCTGCCATCAACGAAGATGGCTGTCACGATAACCGAGTCGAAGACGCACAATGCTGTTTGACGGCTAAAGCCACACTCGAGAGTAGCTTTTCTACACTGAAGACCACTTCAGTGGTGCACATCGTACAAGACGAATCAAGCAAGCACTGTATAAATAACCCAACAACAAACGCGCTACCCACTGATTTTATCCCATCGTGCGTTGCAAGGGATCGGTCTAGTGAACTTCAAAGACAAGAGGCAGGTACGCCCCACATTCATTCTGTGTCGCTATCCGAGAACGACGCTGCGATTGACCGTCTCGCTGGGCAGGTCGAGACTGCTGTCGAAGATGGGGACGATGGACATACTAGTGAAAGTCCTCCCGTTGAAGAAGAGCTCTTCGATGAAGTAACGACTGACTCCAGCGATACTTCTGTTGATGGTACGGAACTACTCCGTAACCCAGATTAACCTCACAATTCGTCGTTTAACAAAGACGACCAGGCTGAGGATCGGTCGACGCCTGATCCTAGTGACGATGTGATCGAAGGCGAAGTGTCACTTCAAAGCGCAGAGTATGATGGGGAAACCAAGCTGTCGGATGGTGAAGCCTTACTGAAGACTGGAGACCAAATCGTCGGTAGCAGATCGGCCATTGCTCTGTATAATGCTGGAGAAGATGGCAGACATCAGCAGCGAGTTAGTAAAACCGAGGAATGCAAGCGCGGCTCGGACAACCAGAACGTCGAGAGACACCGCGAAACAGACCACGATAGCACGACCCTTGAAGACTTTCGGCCGGTTATCGAAGCACTCTCCTTGCCAGCCCTGACACGCTTGGCACTGGCTATCAGAAAGCGTTACACTAGTAATGCCAATGGAGCGCAAAGAATCACTCGGTGCAAAGTCAGTGAAAATCCACGTTTCGGAAGCTACAACCTCGTCTACTTCCTCACGTTCAACGACGGGGTCAAATGGGTCGCACGATTGCCAGGGTACGGCGTTGACCCTTCCCAGCTCCAAGCCGAGAAGATAGAAGCAGAATAGAACACCATGAGATACATCCGAGCCAATACCACCTTAAAGATGCCCGAGGTCTTTTATCGGGACTCTTCTACCAAGTCTGTCGGTGCTGCATGTGCGCTCATGTCCTTTGTTCCTGGCCGTTCCCTCGACGAGCTGTGGCCAAGTTTCAGCGAGACGCAACGCCTGACCACAATCAAGGCTGTTGCAGCTGAGATGGCCGAAGTTCTACTCTCTACAATTTCCAGAGACTGGAATGCTAGGCTTCGACCGCAGCGGCGGGGTCACCCATGTCGCCAGCGAGCTCGGATATCTGGGCTACGACCTTGGATGGGAAGAAGTGAGCGAACGCGGTCCCTTCACAAGCACCAACGGATGGTTCTCCGACAGACTCAAAAAGACATCCTATGGGCCAAGGAGCCCGTCCAATCGTCCGCCGTTCAGACTCCCAAACTCAGTCGACGATACAAAGGTTGTACTAAAGAGCATGCCCAGATTCATGCGTCAAGCGCCATTATCGCTCTCGCTATGGGACGCAGACTACCAGAACATCATGTGTGATCCGATCTCTGGCAAGGTCATTGGCTTCATCGACTTCGACAACGCCCGTGTCGCTCCCGTCACCATAGGCAGCGCAGCATATCCGCCCATTCTGACGCGCGACCGAACGCCTAGACGGTGCACGGAAGATGAAACCACACGTGAAGACTACGACTTGTCCGCAGTGCCCGGCTACCACTACGCTGAAGCTTTCAAAGCTGCACTGCCGGCCAGTATGAACTACGACCCTAGATGAACGGAACTGAGCCACCACACGATGATGCTCGAAGTTGCTCTTAATTACTCCGCTGAGCGCTACGAGATTATGGGAGATATGGCCGGAACAGCGTACAAGAACGTCTGCGAAGGTAGACCCAGCGACGAGGTGGAGGCTCGGTGGTGTGCTGATCAGTCGAGAAAGAACATGTTGCGAAGAACACGGTTCAAGCGAACTATCGCGAAGGGTTTGTGGCAGAGAGAACATCAGTGAAAAGTATCACCACCAGTGAATTGGCTTGGTCAATCCAGCGTCTGCATAACAGCAGAGGCTCGTTGGCCATGACGCAAGCAGAGGAGATGGTGCTGCATTGAGGTTGAGTCAGTGGTAAAGTCAGTAACACTTCCACTCATGCTGGGGTCACCCACATCCTGAAACAATAGATCAAGAGTAGGCACGTCAAAGCAAAGCCATTGTCAGGTGACCTGAAGGAACTGAATACAACTTCTCGTATTCGTGACAAACCATGAATGTGTCCACATCCAAGAAGAGCAGTCGCTGTCGCTTCATACAGCTCTCAAGCTCAATCAATAAAACCTTCCCAAACTCCCCAACCACCCGGAACTAACACTCCTTCCATACCCAGGTCTCGCAGGCGAAGGTGAAAGCCCTGTAGAAGACCCCGACCGTTGCTCCTTCAACCGTAATGTCATCGTGAAAGCATCAACATCGTCCCGTGCGGGCGTCCTCGATCGTGAAGGCCCGGGCATGTCAGCATCTAGTCATAAATCCAGCGCCTCCATAACCTCCTCTAATCTTACACATATCGAATGCTCACCCACTAACTCGTTGCCCTCTAGCGCACTCCATTTCCTGAAGCACGCTTTAACGTCGCTTGTCATTTCGCCTGCGACGACATAGCACACCGGCAGCATCGGTCTATCTTGGATGGCGGGGGAAAGCATCGCGAAATCTTGTGCAAGGTAGAGCGCTGTTATGAACTCGGAGGCTTTCGAGGCGCATTGTCTGGTTAGCAAGACGTAAAGTGTGCGGTATGCATCAATAATGTGAACGGCCGAGGTGTCAAGGTCGTTTTGGGTGTAAGGAAGCACACGCTCGCATGTCGCTTTGGTCTGCTGCTTCGTGGGGGACGCAGCACGCTTGAGGCCCCATGATGCCAGGTTCGTGAGCATGCCCGGCCGTTCGTGTTCGATACGATACAATGCGGTAGGGTAATCGTTTGTTTTGGCTCGCTGAGCCCAATCATCGGACCACGTAATGCTTGATTTGGACCCAAGTGCGGCCCAAAACGCTGATGGCTCCGAGCCCTGGTCGACTTCTTCGATCTCTCCAGTCAGGCCAAGGTCCATGCCGATGAGTTTGGCACTACTAATTTCATCGACACCGGCACCCTTGCCTTTCCAGAGATAGAGCTTTCCAAATGGGGCAGAAATAACACAAGTGAAGCCCGGACACAGACTGCGGGCTTCCATTTCGATCTCGTCGAACACAATGTGTCCCAGATGTCTCCGTCCACAAAGCATGTAAAGTGCTGATGACTTGCTCCGCCTAACAATCAGGATGCCTCCAAGTGCTTGGATCAATTTCGAACTTTCCTTGCCTTGCTTGACGACTTCGAGCTTGGCACTATGCTCGCGTGCATCCCTGCGGCAGAATATTTGTGCATCTTCAACAGAGGCATCAGCAACACGATCACCGCGCCAAAGGTAAACTTCCGAAATAGTAGCGCCAGCTTCGGTTGAGAACCTGTGCGTGATCAAATACATCGACTCTTCATACAGGATGTGCTCCTGTTGTGGAGGCATTGCAGTCTTCTTGCCATCTCCAGTAATCTCCTTTACGGTGCATTGCAACGTCCTGATCTTGTCTTCTGTGGTATTCGCTGAAGCAAGGAACTGCTGAGCATCAAAATCTGCTTTATCATGTTCTTTCGGAAGCACACCGACATAGCCTTCGAGCACTTCCCTGATCTGCTGCGGTTGACGTGACTGTTTTTCGCTCAGTTCCATTTCTGGTGGAGGCGTCAACACTCGTGGTTTCGGTGCAGCTTTGTTTGCTTGGGGTGAAGGGGTCAATTTCAGCCCGAGGCCTTGTATAGTCGTTGGCTTCGCCGCCGCAAGTGGCTTGTTGTCCTTCTTCTCCACTTGAGCATTGGTAGTCTCACTCCTTTTTGGCGTCTGCACATCCTTGCCAACTTCTAAGACAGGTGCTGTCATCGACTTCTTTGGCGTAGCTGGGCCTGGGGCAGATTGTTTTGGAATGGGAGACCAGCTAGGCTTACGAGGTGTAGGCGACAGAGGACTTGGTTTCAACTTCTCATCAATGCTAGACGCACCTGAAACTTTTCTAAGCTCAGGCGACTTGCTTGCTACTGGTGGTTTAGGTTTTGCTATTCCAGCTACCTCATCAACTTGTTTCGTGGCTTGATTGTCCTCTGCCAACTTGCTCGGTTGTCTTTTCGGTTGTGCTAACTCACGTAGAGGAGCAGGTACTGGACTGCTTGACTTCTGCGTGTTTGAACCCCAAGTCCGCAGTGGCTTTGGAGTTAGTGCGTCAGGTTTCTCTTGAGCCGGCGATGTAGTGGGAGCTTCAGCTTTGGTGCCGGTAGAGGGTGAAGCATTATTTGTGGGCTTTTGCTTTCCCGCCTCTTGCGATACGACTGACTCTACAGGTCTCATGCTTGCTGTAGTCTCTGCCGTGGTCGTGGGTGCTGGCTCTGCTTTCGGCGCTCTTCGTTTAGGTCCCTTGGCTCTGGCTTTCGTCATGTGAGTCAATGACCCAGCATCTGCATTACCGTCCGTCTTTGTCGAAGGAGCACTGGGAGTCAAAGATAAGTCATCGGTTGACGCGTTGGCGCTTGACTGTGGCCGGGGACTCGGTCCGCGAGATAGCATGGCAGCCAGATTCGGGTTTAACCGAGAAGCAAGTTTGCTGGCTGGCGGCATTTCAGCTGTTGGAGAGGCTTCGGGATTTTTGACAGTGGATAGACTGCCGATCGGCTTCGACAAGGCCAGGTTATCGTGGCTTGATACCTTCACGTCGTGTCTCCGATCAGACGTCGTGGTATCGACAGACTTGGAAGTTGGTGTTGACGTAGGCTGAGCTTGTGGATTGAAAGACGTGGTGCTGCCAGAGTGCTCGTCCTTCAAAGGTACGGTGGCTTTTGCGGGACCTGAAGGCTCGCTTGGCGACCTTTCGAGTGTTTCCTTAGCACCAAGTTCTGGCTTCCTGGTATCCACCGTTTTGGAAGCAAGAACTGGCTTCATGGCGAGCTTAGGCGGTTCCTCCTTCGCCGGTGACTTGACAAGGGCAGGGTGGGTATCACTGGTTTTAGACAGTGTCTTTCGACGTGCTAATCCCTCGGGTACTGGTGCTTCTTGTTCCCCCTTAGAATCAGCTGATTGTGGAGATCTGATGCCCGCAGCTTTCATCTCCTCTTTCTTCGACATGATACTCTCCTTGAACTCATCGACGCGCTTGGTCTTGATCGGACCCCCAGTTGTGTTCAGCGCAGCCTTGCCTGACAGGATATTGCTCTTGAGTTCGTCTGGCGCAACATAGTTCTGGGTCGTCGTACGCTTCAGCTTACCGAACATGGACTTGAACTCAGGCTCTGCTCCAGTATTTTGCTCGGGGCCTGGCGCGCGGCTTTTGAGTGTCGCACGAAAGTCGGTCTTTGGCGGTGTTTGTGGCTTCGGCTTCAAGACTGGAGCTTTCTTTGAGATTTCCGCAACGGCTGGTGTCTTTTTGTCTTCCGATTGCTCTGGTGTGACCTTTGGTTCCTCGTTGACTATGGCCTTTGCTAGTTCCTCTGGTTTGATCGTTGGCTTCTCAGTCACTGGATCAGCCTTGACACTGGCAGATTCTTGCTTTTGCTTGTTTGCAAGCTCTCGTGTTGGAGGTACTTCCCCCTTGTAAGGTAGGTTAGCATTTGCAGCCGTGAACGTGCCGTGGCTTGTAGAAGCTGGTTTGGTGGTGGTGGAAGGCGGCTTCGGTTGTGACTTGATGGCAGGTGATACTGGGGCAGACGTGTCCTTGACAGACGCATCTCGGCTCTGGGGGCGCTTGTCTGGCGATACGTCGCGACTGGCTCTCTGAGACTTGGATCTTTGCAGATCAACTTTCCATTTTGGCAGCTCCTCTTTCATCGGCTGCATCTTCGGTGGTTCAGCCTTCTGCTGCAAGGCACTTTCAAGCCAAGTTGATTTTGTTGGACTCCATCTGCGGCTGTCCATCGTCTTCGAAGGACTTCGAGCTAGGTGGGCATCGTCGGGGGGCGTCTGCGGTCTGACGACCGGTCGTTCCGATCTGGTAGGTGAGGTCACGTCTACCGACTCTCGGCCCTTTGCATCAGGAGAGGCATTCCTCTGCTCGGGAGTGCTCTTGTTCTGAATCCCAGGCGAAACAGCGAAATCAGGTTTGTGCCCTGAACCAGGCCGTGAGGACGACAGTGGAGAAGAGGGTGTAGCGGCGCGAGCTGACGGGATATCTCTCGACATGCCTCTGCTGTGTAAGGATAGCGGTCGTGCACTGGCGACCGAATCTCCTCGTTTCAGACCAGTATTGGCTTGGACACTCCACCTTTTGCTGACGCTGTCGGATCGTCTCATCATGGCACTTTCCACAAAGCCTCCCAGGCCCTTGGTAGGCGATGGTGATCGAGTATGTGACAGGACACTTGACGATCTCGTCAGGTCCGAGGTTCCTTCTTCTGCAGTGCTCGGATCTAAGCTCAATGGACGGGTAGTGTTCGAGTCCTGGCGATTGGGTCTCAGAGCAGGCGGCTTCTCAATCATTGAGCTTCTCAGAGCGGCAATGTCGGGAGTGTTGCCTCGCTTGAACCTGTCAACGTCTGTCTGGTCAATTTCAGAGTGACTATCCTGATGTTCTTTTCGGTCTTCGGGCGCAGGACTCTTCGAGAGGTCCCTCGAGCGAGACATGCCCGGCAGCTGCATGGTCGTGGAAGTCGAGACTTCGGGTGTATCCTCGACCTGGTTCTTGCGGAAAGCGGCAGATGCTAGACCTCGATCCTGTGTCTGTTTGAACCACGTGGGGTCCTTCTGAGCCAAGGAAGCAGCAATGTCCTTGCGCGATGGCTCTGCTTGTTCTTCAGTGTCGACAGGTGGGCGAGGCAAAGTGCGGACTGTCGCAAAGCCTGACAGCGGTCTTTGACGGGGACCATCTCTTGAAGCGGGTCTCTGTTGCCATGATAGCGTGCCGCTCCTAGCCAAGCCAGTGGCAGTGTGGGGAGAACTCGACACGCTATCAGGCCGTGTAGGGGATGGCAATGGACGAGGAGAAGCGTTCTCGGGGTCTCTCGAGGGGGAAGTCCTGCTACTGACGGCATTCGATCGTGCCAGGGTCTTGGACTGTGGGCTGAAGTCGACTGGAGGGTTGAGTGCTCGGTCGGCGGTAGGGGTGGACGGTGAATCTATTGACAGCGACGAAAGTTTTGTTGGGCTTGTTCTTGAGGGGCCTGTCTTTGATGGGGAGATCGATCGTGCTCTTTCCAGTCTTCTGGCTTGTCGCTCCTGCCTTCCTTTCAGAAATTCTTCGTCCATGCGGCGCGCGGCCTCATCCTTCCCGTGCGGCGTGCTCGCTATCCTTGCTAGAAACTGGTCGACCGACTCGGACCCATCCTTGCTGGCACTCATGGTGCAAATGATGATAGGGTGCTGGGGGTAATGTTGGCCTATTCGTGTTGGTCTGCGCAGAACATGTCCAACTAGAACCTCCCTGAATAGCTGAACCAAGCGAGTGGACAGTCGAAAACAATGCGACAAGTTGTTGATGGATGTGCCGGCACAATGCAGTATTGTTGTTGCGCACTGTATCTAAAGGGAAACTTGTTGTGGTCGGGTTGGAGAGGCGATTCTCCAATTAGACTTCCCTGTCTCACCTGTTGCTAGCTAAGTTACAGTACAGTACACGCTCTCTACAACAGGCTGTTCCGGCAATCGACTGCTTCAACACCTTCAAGCCCAGCGCAGATGCTTCTTTCTCTGCTTGCTATTACTAGGACTTGACCATCATCTGGCTGGCTGGCTGGCCGCAAAGTGGTTGCATGCGCGTTTAATTTCACGCGCACGGCTTTGTTGGCGGCCCTTTCTCGCCGACATCTACTAGCTAGCTACGGGCGGGGGCTACCGCACCTTTCCTGTTTATTATTTTCGGACTTTGCACAT
>Ga0066648_10001507_pt1 | contig 12595 bp, 17 predicted proteins | sample CryGeyCG12114_NA_FD_59537 | JGI IMG/M metagenome (GOLD analysis project Ga0066648, IMG submission 59537) | Groundwater microbial communities from aquifer - Crystal Geyser CG19_WC_8/21/14_NA | ecosystem: Environmental > Aquatic > Deep subsurface > Groundwater | place: USA: Utah: Grand County... | reverse complement strand
GCATGTCCTCGTCGCCCATATGCTTGGGCTTCCAGACAGCGGCCCGCTTTCATATGCAGCCGGTGGGCCGATCGACCCGCACTGGTATCTTGAGGAAGCGATTGTCTTCGCCGTCCAGCGGTACATCGCAGCCAAAGGTTGGACAGCAGAGACCATTCTGCATCAGCGCCAATCTCGCGCCGCCGGCACGAAGAAAGACCCACCGCCGCCGCCACCTAATAGGCTGGCCACGCTCGGTGCCTAAGCTCAAGACGATCAAGCCCCTGGTAGGCAAGCTGCCATCACGCCTTACCCGAGAGGTAGCGGAAAAGGTTCGCCTTCAAGAGCGCGAGCAGAATGTCGATTGGCGGCCATGGTATAAGACCAGCCGTTGGCAGAAGCTGCGGCTAGAGGTGTTGAGCCGGGATGGCTACATATGCCAGAGAACCGGCATCCTGCTTAGTGGGAAGCACCCAGCACCTAACAGCGCAGTGGTCGATCACAAGAAGCCGCATCGTGGCGATCCGGATCTGTTCTGGGATAAAGACAACCTTCAGTCCGTGTCGAAGGAATGGCACGACAGCATCAAGCAGGCTATTGAGAAGGCCGATCAAGTCGCTGCTATCCACCCTAAGTGGTTGCAGCCTTCGATCATCCCGCTCACCATCGTGTGCGGCCCGCCTGCATCTGGCAAGTCAACCTATGTGGCGCAGCATAAGCGCGAGTTCGACCTAGTCATTGACCTAGATGAGATCGCGGCAGAGCTATCAGGCGAACCGCTTCATGGATGGGACCGTGACCGCTGGCTAAACGCTGCCCTCTACAGGCGCAACGATCTGCTTGGTTCTCTATCCCGGCCATCAAGGCACAGGGCAGCATGGCTCATCGTATCGGAGCCAAAGGCGAGGCATCGTGAGTGGTGGGTCAAGACCATGCGCCCTCAATCGCTGGTTATGCTCGAAGTGCCAGAGCCTCAGTGCTTAGCCAATGCCATGAGGGCCGGAGACAGGAACATCAACCGCGTGGACAGCATCATCACGCAGTGGTGGGCTCACTACGAGCGCCGGGTTGGCGACACCATCATCACATCTTCAAGGGGGGGGTAAGCGAAAGTCTGGGATAGGAATATAGTCAGACCCGCGCTCCCCCTGCATGGAGAGATTTAATCCCCTCCCAATGAAACGAAATCAAACGGCATGACCAAATCAACGGGCATTGGTCGCGGCGGGCAACGTCCTGGCGCTGGCCGGAAGAAAGCCGAGAAGCCGGTCTTGGAGCGTCCACAGGTGCCGGTCGCTGGTGCGACAGTGCATGATGTTGAGGCTTTGGCCCGCTCCTACACGGTGCTTGCCATCGAGACCCTAGCTACCATCGCTGCCAGCGGTGAGAAGGAAGCGGCGCGCGTTGTGGCTGCGAACTCGTTGCTTGAGCGAGGCCACGGCAAGGCCGGTGGCGCTGTTCAGGACGGCAAGAAGGCCCAGCGGCAAGCGACTGCGGAGAAGGCGGCCACCGGCGGCAACAAGTTTGCAGTCAGATCAGGCCCGCGCCTCGCGGTGAATAACGCCTGATGCCCGAATGGTCCACGGCGTGCCCGGATTGGGAACGTCGAGTTGTCGAACGAAGGAGCCTGATACCATTCTCGCCGCTGTTCGCGAGTGAGGCAGAGCACGCACTATCGGTCTTCAAATCGCTCAAGGTTGTCGATCTTCCTGGCAAGCCGACCTTTGGCGAAGTCTGTGACCAGTGGGTGTTCGATTATGTCGCTGCCATCTTCGGCGCGAACAACCCGGAGACGGGCGAGCAGCTGATCAGCGAGTTCTTCTTGCTCATCAGCAAGAAGAACACCAAGTCCACGATCGCGGCGGGCATCATGCTCACGGCTCTGATCGTCAACTGGCGTGAGGATGAGGAGCTTCTGATCCTGGCGCCGACGATTGAGGTCGCGCAAAACAGTTTCAAGCCAGCCGCGTCGATGGTCCGCAACGATCCCGAGCTGGAAGAGCTGTTTCAGGTTCAGGATCACATTCGCACGATCACGCATCGGGTGACAAAGGCGGCTCTGAAGGTTGTGGCCGCCGACTCCGACACGGTATCCGGCAAGAAGTCGGGCCGCATCCTAGTTGACGAGCTTTGGGTGTTCGGCAAGCGCAAGGGCGCCGACACAATGCTGCAGGAGGCGACGGGCGGCATGGTTTCGAGGCCAGAGGGCTTCGTCATCTACTTGTCCACGCAGAGCGACGAGCCGCCAGCAGGGGTGTTCAAGGACAAACTGGATTATGCGCGCCGCGTGCGCGACGGCGAGATCAAGGACAACAAGTTCCTGCCGGTGATCTACGAGTTCCCGAAGGCGATGGTTGAGAGCCAAGCCTACGAGGATCCGGCAAATTTCTATGTGACCAACCCAAACCTAGGACGTTCGGTTCGTCAGTTGTGGCTTGAGGATGCGCTGCGGAAGGCCCGCGAGGCCAGCAACGGCACGCAAACCTTCCTCGCCAAGCATTTGAACGTGGAGATCGGTTCCAGCCTGCGGGCAAACCGCTGGCCTGGCCTAGAGTTCTGGCCGAAGCGTGTCCTTGCCGATTTGACACTGGAGCATCTGCTATCCGTGTCTGAGGTGGTCGTGGTTGGCATCGACGGCGGCGGCCTGGACGATCTGTTCGGCTTCTCTGTGATCGGGCGCCACAAGCAAACGCGCGACTGGCTGGTCTGGTGTCATGCTTGGTGCCACAGCGGCGTTCTGGAGCGGCGCAAGTCGATCGCTTCCCGGCTGCTGGACTTCAAGCGCGACGGCGACCTGACGATTGTTGACGATGAGCTGCAGGACATCTCGGCCATTGTCGAGATCATCGCAGACATCAAGGAGCGCGGGCTGCTTGCGTCCGTGGCAGTTGACCCGGCCGGGCTCGGTGAGATGATCGAAGCCCTGGCAGAGATTGGCGTGACGCAGGAAGCTGGAACGCTGATAGGCGCGCCTCAAGGCTGGGCCATGATGAACGCCATCAAGACAGCGGAACGCAAGCTGGCCAACGGCACAATGCGGCATTCCGGCTCGAAGATGATGGATTGGTGCGTTGGCAACCTGAAGATCGAGCCGACCGCAACCGGCATCCGCGCCACGAAGCAGAACGCGGGCGATGCGAAGATTGATCCGGTCATGGCGCTGTTCGACGCAGTTACGGTGATGAGCCGAAACCCTGAAGTACCACGCAGCAACCGCGCGCAAGTCCTGATCATCGGCTGATCAGCCCACAACCTACATATGAAGGAGGGTCGTCATGACAGTGACGCGCCGCGCCTACTCGTCGTTGACCATCAAGGCGGTTGACCATGTTTGATAAATTGGGCGTTGTTTGCGGGACGCCGCCAGCTAACAAACCCGAGCGCCCTAAAGGGCATTGGGCAAGTTGGGAAGCTTGGCTTGGATATTTCTGCTACCGGGGGTTTGCAGTTTCAAGAACTGGCAAGGGAGTTGTCCTTGTCTCTTTCATGTTTGCTCATGATCCTGACCCGATCGGCATTCACGGTGAAATGGTCCAACTAACTCCGCAAAAAAGTCGCGAGCTGGCATCGAAGCTGATTGCAGCCGCTGACGCCGAGGAAGCTGGATCGCTAACGATCAATCAAGCGCGGGCTGATGCCGGGTTAAGTGCGCTCCCTTTGTTGAGCTAGGGCGCTGATCTTGGTATAAAAAACGGGCTGATTTGACGTTGGAGCGTCGAACCAGCCCTAACCAAGTCGAGCGTTGGAGCGCTGCGAAATGGCTTACAAAGCCAGTACCGGTATTTACGAGATCGTCAACACCATCAACGGCAAGCGCTATGTTGGCAGCTCCGTTGACCTTCGCCGCCGGAAGAATGTGCATTGGCGCAGTCTCCATGCAGGCAAGCATCACAATGCCATCCTTCAAGCCGCTTGGGTAAAGCACGGCGAAGCGGCTTTCGAGTTCCGTGTCTTGCGAGAATGCGAGAGGGCGAACCTCGTTATAGAAGAGCAGGCTGCGATTGATCGGCTAGAGCCTGAGTACAATCTGAGCCCCACAGCAGGGAATATCCTTGGGTTTCGCTTCACTGATGATCAGCGCGCCGCCCGCAGGGGTAGGAAGCAGACCGAAGAGTGGAAGCGGAAGCGCGCTGAAGCTCATGTCGGGAAGAAGCGCAGCGAGGAAACCCGCAAGCGTATCTCCGATGCTATGACAGGCAAATCGCGCGGGCAGCGTTCGGCGGAACATCGGGCGGCACTTGGCGCTGCTTTCAAAGGCAAGCCCAAGGCTCCCGAGCATATGGCTGCACTACAAGCCGGACGAGTGAAGCGGGTTTATAGCGAAGAGCAGCGGGCTGCGATCTCAGCGAAGCTGCGGGAACAGTATGCGAGTGGGGCGAGAAGCCGTGATCGCTCGCCTGAATACCGCGAAAAGATAGCCGCCACCTTGCGCGGCAAGAGGAAGCTCGAAGCTTCCTAATCTGGAGTTACCAGACATGAAAAAAGTGGCTGTCACCTTGAGCATCAAGGCGCTGGATGATGGCGCGCGCCGCATTGAGGGATGGGCAAGCAAACCGGAAGAAGATCGCGTTGGCGATATCGTCATGCCGAAAGGTGCGGTTTATTCCCTGCCGTTGCCGTTCCTTCTCGACCACGACCACAAGCTCGCTGTTGGCGAAGTTGACCGTGTCGAGGTGTCCGAAAAAGGCATCAAGTTCTGGGCTCATATCAAGAAAATTGACGAGCCCGGCGAGGTCAAAGACCTCTGCGACAGGGCTTGGTCGCTGGTGAAGAACGGGCTTCGCAAAGCCGTATCAATCGGTTTCTCGGCCAAGGAATATGATCTGCTGCCGACCGGCGGCATCAAGTTTACCTCATGGGAATGGCTCGAGTTGTCCGCAGTGACCGTGCCAGCCGCACCCGGTGCCCTGATTACCGGCATCAAAAGCCTTTCACATGGCGAGACGGTCGCGACCGTTTCTGTCGATGAAACGCAATTCGACGCAAACGCTCCTGCCGCGACCGGCAAAATAGAGCGTCCGGCGAAGTCTCCCGGCGCCTCGGGAAAATCAACGCAATCCGTGAACCTGAGGCCCAAGGAGGCCACGAACATGAAGACCATCGCAGAGCAGATTGCTGCTCTTGAAGCATCCCGCCAGGCCAAGTCGGCCCGTATGGCTGAAGTCATGCAGAAGAGCATGGACGAAGGCCGATCGACCGACCAGTCAGAGCAGGAAGAGTTTGACACCCTGGACGGTGAAGTCACTGCGCTTGACGGCGACATGAAGCGTCTCCGCTCGCTGGAGAAGGCTCAGGCATCCGGCGCCAAGCCTGTTGTCGCCAACCAGATCAAGACCGCTGCGGACGGCGCTGCTGCCCGAGCTGGCGTACAGATCAAGGCTCCTGAGCTTGAAAAGGGCATTGGCTTCGCCCGGCTCGCCAAGGTGAAGGCGCTTGCCAAGCTGGACGGTGAAAGCGTCCGCACGGTCGCCAAAGAACTGTATGGCGAAGACTCGGACATTTTCGGCATCGTGAATAAGGCGGCCGTCCCTGCCGGCACTACGGCAGAAGGCAACTGGGCCGGCGCACTCGTCGGGGAGGGCACTAACGTCATCGCCGACTTTGTGGAGTTCTTGCGTCCGCGCACGATCCTTGGCCGGTTCGGCAATAACGGGGTTCCGGGTCTTCGAAACGTTCCTTTCAACGTCCCGCTCGTCGGGCAGACGGAAGGCGGCGAAGGCTACTGGGTCGGTGAAGGGAAGGCCAAGCCGCTGACCAGCTTCGGCTATGAGCGCAATATCCTCGACATCTTCAAGGTGGCGAACATTGCGGTCGTGACCGAAGAGCTTCTGCGCCGGTCTTCCCCTGCCGCTGAAGCACTGCTTCGTGACAGTCTGGCCGCTGCGATTGCGGCTCGCCTGGATATCGACTTCATCAATCCGGCCAAAGCCGCTGTCACAGGCGTTTCGCCTGCGTCCATCACCAATGGGCTGACCCCGGTTGTGTCGTCTGGCGGCGATGCGGACGCGATCCGTGCAGACATCCGGGCTCTTATGGCCACCTTCATTGCGGCGAGTAACGCGCCGACGACGGGCGTGTGGATCATGGGTTCAACCACGGCGCTCGCTCTGTCGATGATGACGAACCCACTGGGCCAGTCTGAGTTCCCCGGCATTTCCATGATCGGCGGGACGTTCGCGGGAATGCCGGCTGTTGTGTCGGATTACATTCCAGCCGGCACTGTGGTTCTTGCCAACGCCAGCGACATCTATCTCGCTGACGAAGGTGGCATCCAGGTCGATATGTCCCGCGAGGCATCGCTGGAGATGGCTGACAACCCGGCCCACAACTCGGACACGCCAACCGGCGCGACTTCGCTGGTTTCGATGTTCCAGACCAACTCGGTCGCGTTCCGCGTCGAACGGTTCATCAACTGGGCACGTCGTCGTCCATCGGCGGTTGCGATCCTCACCGGTGCGACCTGGGGCGCTCCTGCACCCGTAACCCCATAACAGCAACACTGAGCCAGCCCCGGACGATTGGGGCTGGCTTTCCTTTGACAGGAGAGCCGGCAATGAAGAAGTCCAGCTACATGACGCGCGCCTTGAAGGCGAGCGATCCGCGTTATGCCCGCGTTCTCGGGAAGCTCGGCTACCAGCGCGGCGATATGCAGGCTGACGCCCCTGCTGATCAAGGCTCTTCAGAGCCGGAGGATGAGCTGAAGGCAGTTCGCGATCAGTATGAAACAGTGTTCAACAAGCGCCCATATCACGGCTGGGACATTGAGACCCTAAAGGCGAAGATCGCCGAGGCTCAGGCCTGATTATGCGCATTCTCGGGTTCGGCGGCGCACGGCAGGAGAAGGCAGCGACACCCGCGCCAGTTATGCCACGCCGTGGAGCCTGGCATACAATTCTGGAGTCGTTCTCCGGAGCATGGCAGCAGAATGTCGAGGTCAACTATGACAGCGTTCTTTCCAATCACGCGGATTTCGCCTGCCGCACGCTGATTGCCTCGGACATCTCCAAGCTGCCCGTCAAGCTCGTGCAGCATGTCGGCGATGATGTTTGGAGGGAGACAACGAACGCGGCCTATTCGCCGGTGCTGCGCAAGCCTAACCACTTCCAGAACCGGATCCAGTTCTTCGAAAGCTGGGTGCTGTCGAAGCTGCAGAAGGGCAATACCTATGCGCTCAAGCAGCGCGACGGCGCTTTTAAGGTTCGAGCCCTCTACATCCTTGACCCCAATCTAGTCACGCCGCTGATCGCGAATGACGGGTCGGTGTTCTACCAGCTCAACACTGATCAGCTTTCCGGTCTTCCAGAGAGCATCATCGTTCCGGCGCGCGAGATCATCCACGACCGTTTCAACTGCATGTTTCACCCGCTTATCGGCACGTCGCCGATCTTCGCTGGCGGTCTATCCGCAATGCAGGGCTTGGCCATCCAGAACAATTCGACATCGTTCTTCCAGAACGGCTCTCAGCCCGGCGGCATCTTGTCAGCGACGAACGAGATCGGCGAGACAGACGCCAAGGAGCTCAAGGACTATTTCGACAAGGAGTTTGGCGGCAAGAACCGTGGCAAGATCGCTGTTATCGGTGGCGGCCTGACCTATCATCCACTCACTGCCAAGGCCGTCGACAGCCAGCTCATCGAGCAGCTGAAGTGGTCAGCCGACGTTGTCTGCTCGACCTACCATGTGCCGCCCTACAAGATCGGCATGGGTCCGCCGCCGGCGCAGACGAACGTCCAGGCGCTCAACATCGAATATTATAGCTCCTGCCTCCAGTCGCACATCGAGGCCATCGAGCTTTGCCTTGATGAAGGCCTGGGTATGGATGGCGTCACGATCGGCACGATGTTCGACACCGACGCTCTCCTGCGCATGGACACGGCGACCCAGTACGAGGTTGCAGCCAAGGCAAAGGGCATCGCCACGCTCGACGAGCAGCGCCAGATGATCGGGGCTGGCAAGGTCGAAGGTGGCAACACGATCTACATGCAGCAGCAGGATCACAGCCTCGCAGCCATCGCCGCACGCGATGCGCAGTTGATCGATCTGGCCGCAAATCCCCCCGCCGCACCTGCAGCGAACGACAATGCTTTGGCGGAAGCCGAAGCGATTGCCGAAGAGCGCGCCGCGATCATCGAAATCATGAAGGGCTTGGGCTGATGCGCGACGGCAAGGCGTTTGGCGAGCAAGTCGTCGGTATCGTGAAGTCCTTCATGGAGAAGGCACTCGACCCGATCGCTGCTCGCCTAGATGCGTTGGAAAAGCGGCTCGAGGGTTCGTCGGCCCCGGATGATATCAGCGCTGAATTCGCCGCGCTGAAGTCGGCTGTTGAGGGGATCGTCATCCCCGACGCACCAGTGTTGCCGGATATCGCGGGCATGGTTGCAGGGGCTGTGGAGAAGGCGGTCGCAGCGCTGCCTATGCCGCAGAACGGCAAAGACGCTGACATGAACGAGGTTCGCGAGCTGGTGGCCTCAGAAATCGGCTCCATCAGGGCGCTTGTTGAGGCTATCGAGCCGGCGCCGGAACTTCCTGAACTCCCAGACTTCGCCGCGATGGTCGATGACGCCGTGAACAAGGCTGTTTCGGCCATCCCGGCTCCTCAGGAAGGCAAGAGCGTCACTGTTGATGACGTTGCGCCGCTGATAGCGTCCGAAGTCCAGAAGCGCGTCAGCGAGCTTCCACTGGCGAAAGACGGAGAGCCCGGCAAGGACGGCATCGGGCTTGCTGGATCGCTCATCGACCGCGACGGCAATCTGGTTATCACTCTTACCAATGGCGAAGCAAAGCAGCTCGGTCCAGTCGTCGGCAAAGATGCGGAGCCAGCCAAGCCCGGAGTTGATGGCTTGGGTTTTGATGATCTCGACGTGATCCATGACGGCGCACGCAGCTTCACGCTGAAGTTCAGCCAAGGCGATCGCGTCAAGACGTTCCCGTTCACGCTGCCGGTCGTGCTCGACAAGGGCGTTTTCAAGGATGGGCAGGAATACGAACCCGGCGACGGCGTGACATGGGGTGGATCGTTCTGGATTGCTCAAGAAAAGACGGCTGAGAAGCCGGACGGTGGGCAGGGGTGGCGCCTGGCTGTGAAGCGCGGTCGGGACGGCAAGGACAAAACTGAAAAGGCGGAACCATCCAAAGATCCCATTCGCGTCGGCGTGCCGGCGAAGGCGGGCTGATATGGCGCAACTCGTTTCGCTCAACCTCGTCAAGCAGGTGCTTCGCATCGCGGAATACGGCCCAGACAATGAGCTCTTGGCCAACGAAGATGATGCGATCATCACCTCGTTCATCCTAACGGCTCAAGACGCGATCGTTCGCTATCTGAAAACCGGCGCCGATCCGGACTGGACGGAAGAGACAGCCCCGCCGGCGGTTCGCACCGCGATCATCATGGCAGTGCAGGCACTCTACGACCCTGGACAGATCGACCTTCTCGCCGGCCTCGGCGCGCCTGATCCAAAGAACCCGCTGGTTGCGCTGCTTTGTATGCTGCGCCGGCCGACACTCGCTTGAAGGAGGCACCATGCCGCGCGTCCTGTTCACCCACGACTTCGACTACAAGCCGAAGGCTGCCGTGACGATCGCCTACAAGGCCGGCACCGAAAAGCTGGTGAAGCAGGAATGCGCTGATCAGGCCGTTGCTGCCGGCAAGGCACGCGAGATCAAGCCGAAGGCAAAGCAGGCCGATGGCGACTAGCCCGACCGCGCAGGAGCTTAGCCACCGCGTTGCCTTTGACGAAAGATCCACGGTTTCGGACGGCTACGGCAACGAGCAAGCCGGCTTCGTGGAGCAGTTCAAGGTTTCAGCTGCCTTCCGTCCACGCGGCGGCTCCGAGGCTGTTGTCGCCGCCCGGCTGGAAGGTCGAAATGTGCTTGGCGTCTATGTCCGTTCCTCGGAGGAGACGCGGCAGATCGAAAGCGACTGGCGCATGAGAGATCTGCGCACGGGCGAGGAATACGCGGTCAAGATCGTGGATGCGGTGACCGATCGGCGTTTCGTATATCTCGAAGTTCAGACCGGGGTCGCCGCCTGATATGGCGATCAAGGCCAAGATGCTTGGGCGGGGGAAGACACTGGCGCTTTTGCGAAGCGTAGTCCCTGAAGCCGAAAAGGAACTGGCAAAAACGCAATTGGAAGAGGCGCAGAAGCTCGCTGGCAAGATCAAGCCGCGCGCGCCGCGTAAGTCAGGCGCTTATCAGGCCAGCATCGTCGGTGATCGGTTGGCGAACCGTCCTGGCGAGCGTGCCGTAGGGCGTGGCCTGCAGAACGAAACCAAAGACCCGAATGCGACCGGCGTGTTCGCCGACTACATCTGGCGCTTCCTTGAGTTCGGCACGGTGAACGCGGCCAAGCGCCCGCACATCTTTCCGACCTATCGGCAGGAGCGGCCACGCATCCGCCGCAAGATGGCCGCTTCGGTTCGCAAGGCCGTAAAGAGGGTGAAGACCAAATAATGTCGCCATCCTTAGAGCTCCAGGGCGTGATCGTTGCGCGCCTTAAGTCGAATGCTGCCGTCACCGCGCTTATCGCCGGCCGTGTCTATGACGCGGTGCCGGATAAGAAGACGTTCCCATATGTGACGCTTGGCGAAGGCGACGAGACCGGCGACGATGCCGACTGCATCGACAGCTTCGAAGTCACCTTCGATATCGATGTGTGGTCGCGTGGCGTCGGTTTCCCCGAAGCCAAGCAGATTGCGGATGCGGTGCGCTCCGCCCTCAAGTCTCCCGAGCTGACGCTGCAGACAAACGCACTTGCCGAGTTCCAGCATAGGCAGACCCGCATTTTCAGAGATCCGGACGGCCAGACGAGCCATGCCGTGCTCACCTACCAAGCCTTCATTGAACAGCCCTGACAAAGGAGTAAGAGCATGGCTCGCGCCGTTACCATCAAGAGTGGCATGTTCCGAGTTTTACTCGGGAACGATGCCGAACCTATCGTTTACAGCGCACCGTGCGGTTTCACCGACCGCTCGATGACGCTCACCAAAAACCTCGAAGAGGTAAATATCCCTAGCTGCGATGACCCAGATGCCGTCGATTGGGTCGGCCGTGACGCAACTTCGCTGTCCATGTCCATCAGCGGCGAAGGGGTGCTTGCGGAGCAGAGCGTTGAGACTTGGCTCGATGCTTTTGACGATACCGCTTCCGTGCCGGTTAAGGTGGAATGGCAGTTCCCGACCAAGACAATCACTTGGACGGGCTTGATGCATGCTTCCTCCATCGAGTCCGGTGCCACCAACGGCCAGCGCGCCACACTCAACGTCAGCCTTGAAAGCGACGGCGAGATGGTCCGCACTGTTACACCGGGCGTCTGATGAGCCGCGACGGTTCGATCACTCTGGATTTCGCGGGCGATGTCCGCGTTTTCCGCTTTGCCTGGGGCGACATTGAGAAGCTTCAGGAGGCGCGCGGCGCTGGCCCGTATGTGATCCTCGATCGCCTCGTTTCAGGTCGCTGGTTCCTTGAGGACATTGCCGATGTAATCAAATTCGGCCTGATCGGCGGTGGTATGGCGCCATCGGCAGCCGTCAAGATCGTCATCGATCACGTCCACAGCAAGGCTCCCCTCGAAAGCTTGGTGATTGCGCAGCGCGTTCTCGGCGCTGGCGTCATCGGTGCGCCGGAGGAAGAGCTTGAGGGAAAATCCGAGGCGGCAAGTCAGGAGGAGATCCCGATCTCCCAGACGGAAGGGTCAGATTTGCCGCCCTATTCGGAACCGGAGCAGTCCTAGGCTTCACGCCGCAGCAGGTCCGCCAGATGAGCATCTGGGACTTCCTGGCTGCGGTTGAGGGTTATCGTCAGGCAAACGATCCCGACAAGGACAAGCACCTCAGCGGTGCCGAACAAGATGCAATTTGGGAGTTTGTCAGCGGGGGCTAGTCGCCAAAGCGGTCTTTGCGACTGCCACGCTCAACTATCCATTGCCAAAGGTCTTCTTTCTCAGCTTCGGTTAGGCCTGACGCGCGGCTTTGCGATGACTGCTCGTCTTCGCGCCGCTGGGCACTGTCCTTAGCATGGTTGATGATATCCTGGTCCTTGTCGGTCACCGGCCGGAGAGGCTTCATGCCCGACTGCATACGAGACATGTCGGCTTCGAACAGGGCCATCTCCAAGAGAGAGACGATCTCGGAGTTCATGCTTCGCCGGTTCTCATCGGCGTGGGCCTTAATGCGGTCGCGCATGCCTTCCGGCATCCGGACGTTGAATTTGTTGGCGTCACGGCTGTCTGTCATGGTCGGCATAGATGCTGGCAAAAGGGCATCTGTAAATAATGCCCAAATGGCATTAGTGCCCCATTGCCACCATGGTTCCCATATGCCACTATCGGGCGGTGAAAGGAGCCGCCATGGAAACACGGACTAATACTGAGAAGATGCAGCTTCGCCTTCCCGCAGACTTGAAACTCTGGCTGGCAAAACAGGCAAAACGAAATGGAAGCTCGCAAAACAGCGAAATTGTTCGCGCCCTACGTGAGCGGGCCGAACGCATGACGACGGGGAAAGCGGCCTAGGAAACTGCTCCCCGTCGTCATCAGAAAACACCGCCTGCCAGGGCGGCGCATCATCCACCAAGGCTAAGGAACAGCCCCGATGAACCAGATTGCAAATATCATGCC
>Ga0066648_10001502_pt1 | contig 12620 bp, 7 predicted proteins | sample CryGeyCG12114_NA_FD_59537 | JGI IMG/M metagenome (GOLD analysis project Ga0066648, IMG submission 59537) | Groundwater microbial communities from aquifer - Crystal Geyser CG19_WC_8/21/14_NA | ecosystem: Environmental > Aquatic > Deep subsurface > Groundwater | place: USA: Utah: Grand County... | reverse complement strand
GGGGCGGGGAAGCGGGCCGGACGGGTCCGCGACGCTCAGGAAGCCGCGTCGAGATCGGCGTGCCGCGACTCGAGCGGAGGGTCGTCCACCCTGAGCAGAGCCATGCCGATCGCCAGAGTGAGCGGAAGCGCCGCGCTCAGCAACGGGCTGAAGAGCATGTTCCAAAACGCCCACAGGACGAGGAACAGCACGAGCCCGTTGGCGTGGCGAGCTCCCAGCCGACGAGCGAGGCTCGCGACCAGGACGACCACGACGACTGCCAGCAGGAGCAGCCCGAGCGGTCCCATCCGCACCCAGATGTCGCCCAGCACGCTGTGCAGCTCGAACCCGCTGCCGAACATGAACCGGTCGACGTAGCCGTTGTTGGGGTCGTAGTTGATACGAGCCATGCCGGTCTTGGCAATGAGGACGTCGGAGTTGCGGGGGGCGACACCGAACCCGTACCCCCAGGGGTGGGCCGCGATCAGCGCGGCCGTCGCCGTGATCTCGGGCCGGCCGCCCAGGATCAACGACCCGGCCTGGTCGATCTGCTGGATCGAGCGCGCCTGTGCCTGCGCTCCGAGGAGGCCGCGGACGAGGGCGGCCTGCCCGAGGTAGTAGGCGAGCACGCCCAGCACCCCCATGGTCATCCCCGTCCAGGCGAAGGAGGTCCTCGCTCTGGGCGCCGGCGCCCGCAGCTGCCAGACGAGTAGGAGCATGCTCACGACCAGGACGGAGGCCAGCGCGCGGGTGTCGTTGACCACGCAGACGATCGCCAGTCCTGCCACGACGACAAGGCTCGCCAGCAGGCGCCGGTAGGTCAGGGCGAGCAGGAGCGTCGTGACCGGGATCGCCCACGCCCCTTTCCAGCCGTTCTGGGTCGCGCTGTGGCCGTGAAGGGCCGCCCCGGCCAGCAGGCCGACGGCGAAGAGGACAGCGGTGGCACGGCTCCCGAGCCGCTCTCGGCCCCACAGCACGACCCCGGCGCCACCGAAGGTCAGCAGGACCAGGGTCACCTCGCTGACGAGGCTCGTCCGCGTCACGTAGCGACTGGCGAGCGAGTAGGTGGTGAGCCCGATCCCGAAGACGATCGACGTCAGGATGATCGCGGCGAGCAGGTTCGCAAACCGGTAGCACCGGAGCACGCCCAGCCAGGCGGGCGCGGTGACGAGCATCAGCAGGAAGCCCAGCGCGATCTGGGACGGCAGGTAGAACCGGACCCCGAGCGACAGCAGCACCAGGGCACAGGTCAGCGCTTCCGCGTTGGCCCATCGACGAGACGTCCGCGGGTCCTCGGCCGGTCTGGTCGCGGCCTGCCTGGACGACGGGACCCTGCTGACGACGGCTGTCACACGATCCTCTCGACGGCCTCTTGACGACCGGGAGCAGCTCTGTCCACCCGCGATCTCCGCCATCATCCTAGTCAGCCCGGCTGCACCGTGTGTCGCTCGCGCGAACCTCGGGGCGGACCTCGAGCGCAGCGGCCAAGCGACCCCGCTGCCTCGCGACCTTGCCTAGGATGCTCGGGTGAGCGAGCGGCAGGGGCTGCGGACGGCGGTGCGTCGCCCCCGGAAGGAGCTGCTGCGCCGCCGCGCGGTCGAGGAGGCCGCCGCGTCGACGAACGGCCCCGCGCACGTGGTCGGGCGACCTGCTCGGAGCTACCTCCCCCAGCTCGACGGCCTCCGTGCGGTGGCCATCGCGCTGGTGGTCGTGCACCACGCACTCACGCCGACGCGCTTCGGCGGATTCGTGGGCGTCGACGTCTTCTTCGTCCTGTCGGGCTACCTCATCACGGGCCTCCTGCTCGCGGAGCACGATCGCTACGGCAGCATCGATCTCCCCCGCTTCTACCTGCGTCGCGCGATCCGCCTCTACCCGGCCCTGCTTGTCAGCGTCGGGGTCCTGCTCGTCCCAGGGCTGGTGCTCGTCCGGCACGAGCGGGCCTTCCTCCTCGACGCCGCCGTCGCGCTGACCTACCTCACCCCGGTCGCTCTGCTCGTCAACCAGGGCGTCAGCATCGTCTTCCGCAATACCTGGAGCCTCGGGGTGGAGGAGATCTTCTACCTCGTCTGGCCTATGGTCCTCCTCGTCCTGCTACGCGTCAGGCGCCGGCGAGGGGTCGTCGTGGCGGTGGGCGTCGCGCTGGGCGTCGTGATCCTGGCTGCCGGCGCCACCGCTACCGCCGACGGCGAGGAGATGACCTATCTCAGCCGAGCGGGCAGCCTCTTCCTCGGGTGCGCGGCGAGCGCGCTGCTCCACGGGAGGTCGTTGCGCTTCTCCCCCGTCCTGGGGTGGGTCGGCGCGGCCTGCCTGGGCCTCGGCGTGCTGGTCGGGACCCTGTCGTCGATCGAGGCCGCGGCCGTGCTGCTGGCGACCACCGGATCGCTCGCGCTCACCGTCTACCTGTCCCGACCGCGCTCGGGCCGGCTGCCCGTGTGGCTGGGGGTCCCGCCGCTCGCCTACCTGGGCCGGATCAGCTACGAGCTCTACCTGTGGCACTACCCGCTGTTCGTGCTGGGGAGCCGGGCCACCGGTGGAACCTTCCGCTCCGAGGCATGGTGGTGCGTCCCGGGGTCCCTCCTGCTCGCCGCGGCGACCCAGGCGCTGATCGGGCCGCTGAGCGACCGCTGGAAGGCGCGCGTGGAGGCGGCCCGACCCCGTCGCGTCCCCCGTCCGGTTCAAGGTGCATGAGCGACGCCCCGTCGTTCCGGATCCTGGCCGTCTGCACCGCGAACCAGTGCCGGTCCCCCCTGGTCGAGTTCGCGCTGCGGAGGCGCTTCCTGGCTCGCGGCCTGCCGTGGACGGCCGCCTCGGTGGGGACGCGGGCGGTGGCCGGTCGACCACCGCACCCGTCGACCGTGCGGCTGCTCCGGGCGCACGGTGACGACCTGTCGGGGTGGTCCTCGACCCTTCTCAACGGAGACGCGGTCGGATCGGCAGACCTCATCCTCACCGCGTCCGTGGAGCACCGCAACGAGATCGTCCGGGTGCAGCCCGACGCTGCCGCGCGGACCTTCCTGCTACGGCAGCTCGCGGCCTACTGCGCCGCACACCCGGGCGGCCTCGTCGACGCCGAGCGGTCCGGCTCGGACCTGACGGACTGGATCAGCGAGGCTCGCACCACGCTCCCGCCGGCGCCGGGGTCCATGGACCTGCCTGACCCGTCGGGCCGCTCCTACCGCACCTTCCGACGTCTGGACGCCGCTGTGGAGGAGGCGGTCCGGCTCCTCGTGTGACCCGACGGACGAGGTCGCCCGAGTGCTTCCCCGCCGACCAGGGGATCCCGCGCTGCAGGCTCAGCGCTGCTCGACCCTGTGCTTCTCGGGGCTGAGCTCCGCGAGGTGGCGGACCTCGTGCTGCTCCGCGACCGGCGGCTCGACCGGTTCCTGCTGCCAGCTGAAGCCCGGCGCGTAGCCGTAGCCCCGCCGCTCGTGCCGCCGGAGACGGCGCATGTTGATCACGGAACCGAGGATCGGCACGTCCACCGAACGGAGCGCGTGCACCGCGCCCAAGACCTGCTCCCTCGTCGTCTTCGCGTAGCGGATCGTGAGCACGACGCCGTCGCCCAGCGTTGCGGCGACCGCAGCGTCGGTCACGGGCAGGAGCGGCGGAGTGTCGATGAGGATGTCGTCGAACCGCGGCCTCAGCGCGCTCAGCAGCTCGGCCATCCGCCGTCCGCCCAGGAGCTCGGAAGGGTTGGGCGGCAGGGGGCCGCTCGTGAGCGCGGTGATGCCCGAGGACCAGGGCTGCAACGCGCGGTCCAGGTCGATCTGACCGAGGAGCACGGTGGTCAGGCCCAGCTCGGGCTCCAGTCCGAGCAGGTTGGCGACCTGCGGTCGACGCAGATCGCCGTCGAGGATCAGGACCCGACGGCCTGCCTCGGCCAGCGCGAGAGCCAGGTTGACGCACACGCTGGTCTTGCCCTCGCTGGGCGCGGCCGACGTCACCACGAGCACCTGGGTCGAGTGTGCGACGTTGATGAACTGCAGGTTCGTCCTCAGCTGCCGGAACGCCTCCGACCGCACCGAGCCCGACCGGTCGCCGACGATGAGCGGGGCCTTGCGCGCCGCCGGGTCGTAGCGGATGTTCCCGATGACCGGCGCGCCGACCAGCGCGGCCGCAGCACCCACCGTCCGGACCGTGTTGTCGAGGATCTCCAGCACCAGGACCAGGAGAACGCCGACGGCCAGGCCGACCAGAAGGCCGAGACCGCCGTACACCTTCAGGCTCGGTGCGACACGGCCGAGCGCCGTCGGGCCGGACACGACGTCGATGATCACGGTGGGCGTCTTGCCAACCTGAGTGTTGTCGAGCCGGGAGACCGTCGAACCGAAGGTCGAGGCGAGCCCCTGGGCGAGGAGCAGCGAGCGCTGCGCTGACCCGTCCCGCACGGTCGCGCGCATCACGACGGTGTTCAGGTCGGCCTCGGCGGTGATCTCCCGCGCGACGTCGCGCGGCGACATCTTGACGCCTGTGCTCGTGATGACGTCCTGCGCCACCCGCTCGCTCGACATCAGGACGACGTAGGAGTTCACCCGGTCCTGCGCGAACTGGGTCACCGACTGCGGGTTCATCCCGTTCTGCACCGGGGTCCGCACGTAGAACGTGACGCCGGTCGCGTAGGTCGGCGGGGTCGCCGTGTACGCCAGGCCGGAGGCGACGACCGCGAGGACGGTGATGAGCGCAGCGACCCACCAACGACGCCGGAGCGCCGTGACATAGGTCCTAAAATCCATGGTCGCTCCTTGCCGTCAGCCCGCACGCGACCCCGTCGATCGGCAGGCCGACGATCATCGTACGCAGGTCGAGAACGATCCGGAGGATCCGAGGGCGCTCCCGCACCTCCCGTCACGTCGCTCCGCGAACCGTGCGCCGTGACGCGGGCAGTGTTCCTGCGACGCCCGCGCGCCGCTGCACCGGCCCGTATCATCGGGCGAGGTCGACGCACCGTGCCAGCCCCGGGATCGCTGCGGCTGAGCGATCGTTCGAGCACGAGGCGTGGAGGTTCGGTGAGTCGGAAGGCCGTCTGGCGCAACGTCAGCATGAGCGCAGGGGCCCGCTTCCTCATGATGCCGATCACGGCCGTGCTCGGCATCGTCGCGACGCGGCTCATCCTGGACTCCTACGGACAGCTCGCCTACGTCCAGTACGGCCTGCTCGTGGGGCTCACGAGCCTGCTGTCCTTCACCGACCTCGGGCTCTCCGCCGTGGTGATGAACTCCGTCGCGGAGTCGAAGGACGTGCACCACGACGACCGGCTCCGCAGGACGCTCCTGACCAGCCTCCGCCTCCTGCTCGTCTCCGGGGCCGTGACCATCCTCGCCAGCGTGGTCCTCACCTACCTGCACGCCTGGCCCCGGTTGCTGGGGCAGGGGCTGATGCCCCGCACCGGGTCGCTGGTGGCGGGGGGCTGCCTGGCCCTGATCGGCCTCGCCCTCCCCTTCGGGATCGGGCAGCGCATCCTCACCGGGCTGGGCAAGAACCACCTGACGATCATCGTGACCGGGCTGCAGTCTCCCGTGGTGCTGCTCGCCATCTGGCTGACCGTGTCGCTGCACCTGCCGGCCGGGGTCGTCCTGGCGATCTTCCCCTACGCCACGATCTTCCTGCTGGCCGTCGCCCTCACGGTGCTCGCCGGCCGTCTCGTGCGGCCCACGCTGGGTCAGGCGGTCCGCCAGGTGCTGACGACGGCTCGCGGCGATCGGGTGGGACACGTGGCCTGGCCCATGCTCGTCCTGATGATCGCCTCGCCGCTGGCCATGCAGACCGACCGGATCGTGCTCAGCCACGTCTCCACGGTGGACCAGCTGGCCGAGTACAGCCTCGCCGCCCAGATGTTCATCCCGCTCTGGCACCTCAGCAACGCCGCCGGGATGGCCCTGTGGCCCGTCTTCGCCAAGGAGCGTGCCACCGGCGAGCTGCGGTCCCCCACGGCGTACGCGCTCTCCTTCGCCGGCATCGCCACCGCCGGCGCGATTTGCGTGAGCATCGCGTCGCCCCTCCTCAGCAAGGTCGCGTCAGGCGGGCAGATCACGATCGGCTGGCCAGTCCTGCTCGCCTTCTCCGCCCTCCAGATCTTCCAGGCGGCCAAATACCCCTTCGGGGTCTACCTGACCGACGGTCGCGGTCTGCGCTTCCAGGTCTGGATGGTGCTCGCCATGCTTCCGGTCAACCTGGGGCTGTCGATCCTGCTCGGCCGCACCCTAGGCGCGGTCGGCCCCGTGATCGGGTCGGCCGTCGGCGTCCTGGTCTTCCAGCTCTTCGCGAACTGGTGGTACGTCCGCCGGACCATCCGACGCAGCCGTTCGGAGCAGCCGCCGGGCTCCGCCCTGGAGCGGGAGGCGGTCAGCCCCGGCGGGGTGGTCTGAGCAGCGCAGGCGCCGTCCGGGCGAGCCCGGCGAGCGAGCCCCGGACCGTGGCCAGCCCCGGGCGCGGGGACTGCAGCAGCTGACGTCGGCCCCCTCGGAGCAGGATCTGCCAGCTCTCCCTCGGGGTCGCGACGATCCACCTCACGAGCTGCGTGCGCGGCAAGTGGGCCGCCGCGTAGAGCAGCCGGTTGCGGCAGTTGTAGAAGTAGTACGTCGACGAGCGCGCGCGCGACCCTTGCGCCCCGTGCGTCGCGCCCTCGTCGTGGACCACCACCAGGTCGCGCCGCAGGCAGAGCCGGGCGCCCGCCTGCAGGCAGCGCTGGCTGAAGTCGACGTCCTCCCAGTAGAGGAAGTAACGCTCGTCCAGGCCTCCGGCCCGCTCCCACAGCTCGACGCTGAAGGCGAGGCACGCTCCGGTGAGCCAGTCCCGCCAGGGCGGCTCCGACTTAAGGTACGCAGGGGCCGCCGCCTCGTCACCCCAGCGTCGGCCGCGCATCCGCCCGCTGCGGAGGTCGACCCGGCTCCCCTGGAAGTACGGATGTCCTGCGGAGCTGAGGATCAGCGGCGCCACCAGCGTCGCCGGCTCGTCGCGGGCCTGGCGCGCGAGCTCGATCACCACGTCGGCCGTCACCTCGGCGTCCGGGTTCACGAGGACCACGCTCTGAGCGCCTGCCTCTCGCGCCGCTCGAACCCCGACGTTGCACGCCGCCGCGAACCCGGCGTTGTCCGCCATCTCCACGAGGGACCAGCCCTGCCTGCTGCAGACCGTCCTCATGGCGGAGCGCTCGGTCTGGCTCGAGTAGTTGTCGACGACGACCAGCCGGACGGACGCGGCGCCCTCGTCCGTCACACCGGCGAAGTTGCGCTCGACGAGCGCGTGCGAGCCGTAGTTGACGACGATCAGCCAGGAATCTCCCTGCTCGGCGTCGCCGTCGGCGCCGTTCGTGCCCATGAGCAGCTCAGCCGACCGCGTCGCGGAACACCAGCACCGGGTCCTCGGCCGTGAGCGAGACCTCGATCGTCACTTGTCCCCTGGCCGGCCTCGGGACCACGAAGACGTAGCGCCCGCGAGCAGAAGCCCCGGCGCCGACGACGTGCGGCATCGGCCTCGCCGGTGCGCTGGTGATCGAGCCCGCCGGCGCACCCTTCGCGTCCTTGAGGTTGACCACGAGCTGGTTGAGGTCGACGGTCTGGTCCCCGGTGTTGCGCACCGTCAGGTCGAACACCACCGACGGGCCTGAGACCTCTCCCGGCAGCTTCGCCTGCACCGTCTGGGTCTTGACCCCGGAGACCCGGGCCACGAGGGTCTTGCGGAAGGACGACGGGGCGCCGACGCGAGCGGCCGGCGCGACCGACTGCTTCCGCGCGGCCACCGTCTGGTCCGTGCTCCCGGGTACCGGTGTCGTCTTCGGAGCGCTCGGCTCCGGCGTGCCCAGCCGCTTCGTGCCCGCGGTGCTGGGGGATGCCGGCGCGGTCGGAGCCGCCTGGGTCGTCTCCTGCGGCGCCGGGCTCGTGGGCGCCGCAGGCCCTTCGCTCGAGCAGGCGATGAGCGGGAGCATGAGCCCCACCAGCGCCATCCCCGCGACCCGTACGACGGAGCGGGAGAGATCCGACGACACACGTCCTACGTCTCTGCTCGTGCGCATCGTCAGCTCCCTCCCTCGGCTCACTGCTTGATCGCCTGCAGGTTGTCGAACGTTACCGTCACCGGGGCGTTCGTCGCCGTGCTCGAGAGGTACGACGACAGGCTCACGCCGCCGGCGGACTGGAGCGAGGCCGTGCTGTCGGTGCTGGTGATCTGAGCGGTCGTCGGCTCCGTGCCCGACACCGGCCAGACCTTGCCCGTGAGGGTGCTGGTCGAGCTGCCCGTGACCACGAACTTCGCCCGGAGCGGCGTGCCCGGCGTGTAGGTGATGCCGGGCACGACGACCTCCTTGAACGTCGTCTCCGACCCGTTAACCGTGCGCGCCGACGCCAGGTGCAGCGTGCCGTCACCCATGAAGCGGACCTTCATCGTGTAGAACGACGTGCCCGACACACGGGTCACCAGGTTGGCGTAGACGCTGCCGTTGTTGCTTGGCACCTTGTCCGTGCTGACGTCCACGGTGAGCGACGTGTCGGCCGAGCTCACCGAGCTCAACGTCGCGGTCGCGGACGACCCCGCGCTCAGCTTGATCGCTCCGGCGCTCCCCGTGGTCGTGAAGGGGCCGGCGCTGGACTGGGTCCAGGTGCCCCCGGTGTCGGCGGTGCCCCACTTCGTGGCCGTCCGGCTGAACTGGTCGGCCGCGACGACGGCCGGCCCGTTGACGGTCACCTGCTTCGTCGAGGTGCCGGTGGCACCCTGGTCGTCGGTCACCGTCAGCGTCACGCTGTAGGTCCCTCCCGAGGTGTAGGGGTGCGACGTCGTCCTGCCGCTGCCGCTCGTCCCGTCGCCGAAGCTCCAGGCGTAGCGCGCCACCGTCCCGTCGCTGTCGGAGCTCGCCGAGGCGTCGAAGCTGCAGCTCAACGCCGAGCAGGTGTTCGTGAAGCTCGCCGTCGGCTTCACGTTCGCCGCGGGCGCGCTGGCCACGGTCACCGTCTTGGTCGTCGTCCCGGTCGCGCCCTTGTCGTCGGTCACCGTGAGGGTCACGGTGTAGGTGCCGGCCGCGGCATAGGCGTGCGACGCGGTCGCTCCCGTCCCGGTGGTCTGGTCCCCGAAGTTCCAGGCGTAGGCCGCGACGGTGCCGTCGGGGTCCGAGCTGCCCGTGGCGTCGAAGGAGCAGCTGAGGCTGGTGCAGCTGTTCGCGAACGCCGCCACCGGTGCCTGGTTGGCCTTGGCCGCCACCTGCTTGGTCAGCTTGGCGGTCTTGCCCTGGTTGTCGGTGACCGTGAGGGTCACCGAGTAGGTGCCGTCGACCGCGTACGTGTGGGTGGGCGACGCCACCGTGCTCGAGGTGCTGTCACCGAAGTCCCACGCGTAGCTCGCGACGGAGCCGTCCGGGTCGGAGCTGGCCGTGCCGTCGAAGCTGCAGGCGCGTCCGGTGCAGGTGGAGGTCCACGAGGCCACCGGGGCCTTGTTGACCGAGACCACCACCGTCTGCGTGGTGCTGCTGGCGACGCCACGGTTGTCGGTCACCGTCAGCTTCACGGTGTAGGTGCCCGGGTTGGCGTAGGTGTGCTGCGCCTTGACGCCCGCCGCGCTGGTCTGGTCACCGAAGTCCCAGGCGTACGACGCGATCGTGCCGTCGGGGTCGTTGCTGGCCGACGCGTCGAAGGAGCAGGCGCCGTCGGTGCACGCGTTGGCGGTGAAGCTGGCCACCGGCGCAGCGTTCTTGGCCGCAGGCGAGGCGGCGTAGTGCGCCTGGACCTGGGCCGCGCTCAGCACGACCGGGTAGACCGCGGCCTCATCGATCGAGCCGTTCAGGAACGCGCTGTTGCCGCCCCAGTCGGAGTCCCCACCGACCCGCCAGTAGCCGTTGTAGCCCTCGGCGGAGGTCTGCGGGTTCGTCCCCGCCAGGACCCCGTCGACGTAGAGCTTCATGCCGTCGGGTCCCTGGGTGGCGACCATGTGGTGCCAGTTCCCGTCGTTGTACGCAGCCGGTGTCGTGATCAGATTCGTCGACCCCGTGTAGGTGCCGAAGGTCAGCTGCCCGCTGTTCTCCATGTAGACGTGACGGTCGTAGTGGTCGGACCGCCCGCCCTGGTAGCTGCCGAAGCCGATCAGCTTCCCGCCCTGGTCGGACGTGGTGTCGAACCAGACCTCCTCGGAGTACACGGACGGGCTGGAGAAGCTGTTCTTCGACCCGATCGTGCCGTCGGACCCGTTGAAGGTGGCCGCCGTGCCGCCGGAACCGGACACCGGGCTCGCGGTGCCGAAGGTCACGCCACCGGAGACGACGCCGCTCTGGCGGCTCTGCCCGGAGTCCTTCACCGCCGGGCCGGTGGCGTCGTCCAGCCGCCAGAACAGCGTGGGGTTGTCGGCGTAGACCGTCTGGCCGTACGAGTCGGTCGGCTGCGCGGGGAGGTCCACGGTGCGACCGCTCTTGGTGTAGTGGTCGCGGATCTGGGTCACGGTCAGCGCCGTCGGGTACACGGCGAAGTCGTCCACCTGGCCGGCGAAGTAGTCGCTCGACCCACGGTTGGGCCAGCCGCCCAGGTTGTCGCCGCCCACACGCCAGTAGCCGGTGTACGGCTGCCCGGAGGTGACCCCGGCGATGATGCCCTGCTGGATCCCGTCGACCCAGAGCGACATCCCGGCCGGCGACATCTCGCTCACGACGTGGTGCCAGGTGCCGTCGTTGTAGGCGTCACCGGTCGTCACGGCCTGGACGCTGCCCGGGTAGACGCCGAAGGTCAGGTGCCCGGCGTTGTCCATGTAGACGTGGCGGTCGTAGCTGCCGCTGTTGCCCGTCGTGGAGTCGCCGAAGCCGAAGATCTTGCCCCCGCTCGTCGTGGTCGTCTTGATCCACGCCTCGGCGGTGAACAAGTCCGGCGCGGTCGACGCCGTGGTGGCTCCCGTCACCGACCCGGTCGCGCCGTCGTAGCTGGTCGAGAGGTCGGAGTCCCCGCCGATCGCGCCGTTCGACGCCGGGGTGACCCCGCCCGCCTTCGTGAACGCGTTGCCGCCGGCCAGGTCGGCCAGGGTGGGCTGGTCCGCGTCACCGAGCCGCCAGTAGTTGGAGGCGCCGTCGTCCAGCACCGTCTTGCCGTAGGTGCTCAGGCTGGTGGTCGGCATCGTGACCGAGACGTAGTCCGACTGGGTGCCGTTCCCCGACGGGTCGGTGACGACGATCTTGTAGCGGTAGGTCTGTCCAGCCTGTGCGGTCTTGTCGACGAACGTCGCCAGGGGTCGCTGCCAGAACGTGGACGGCAGCGACGTGGTGTACAGCGGGGTCCCGCTCTTGTCGTAACGGACGACCTTGTAGGTCAGGGTGCCGTCGTCGTAGTCCCAGTTGAGCTTCCACGACACCCGTACGCCGTATCCGCCGATGGCTGTCAGCGCGGGGTTCGTCACTCCGCCCTGGTCGACCGGTCCCATCTTGTTCGGCGCCAAGGAGGAGATGGCGAACCGGGTCAGACCCTGCTGGCCCTTGCCGTTGACGCTCGGGAACTCACCACCGGCGGCCAGGTACTGCTTGTTGCCGGTGAGGCTCCACACCGCCTGGGAAGCGCCGCTGACGTTGCCGACGGCGAACTGCGGGAAGTAGTTGATGATCGAGGGCGAGGGCTGACCGGTGAAGTCGCCGTAGCCCGATCCGCCCTCGCCGTTGGGAAGCACGGTACCGGTGGCGCCCTTGGTGAAAGCCATCAGCCGCTGCTCCTTCCGCGGGTCTGACTCCGGGAAGCCGCCGATGTTGGAGCAGAAGTGAGCGTGACCGGAGCCGTAGACGATGCCGTTGTCGGGGCTGAAAGTTGAGTAGGTGTCGCCGTGGCAGTCGGCCAGCCACTTGATGGAACCGTCCTGGTTCATCGCGAACTGGCCCTCGAAGTTGCCCGTGCCGTAGTTGTACGAGGTGCCGTAGATGGTGTCGCTGTCCGTGCTCAGGCTGAACGTCCCAGACTGCGCGTTCCCGTTGTGGATCACCTGGTTGACCGGCCACGGCACCGTGCTGCCGGACGACGGGTCGAGCGCGGTGATCCCCTGCACCGGGAGACCGTTGACGTTCTGGAACGCGCCGCCGACGACGACCTTCGCCTTATCGGGGCTGAGGACCATCGACGTCACGTCGTAGTCAGCGGTGGGCGCCCAGGTGGTGAGCGCACCGTCGCTGGCCTGGAAGGCGGCGAGCCGCGTGCGGTTCGCGCCGTTCGCGACCCCGAAGTAACCGCCCACGTAGACCGTCGTGTTCGTCGCGGCGATGGCGGTCACGGTGGCGTTGAGGCTCGGCGCGAAGCTGGTGACGAGGGCGCCCGAAGCCGTGTCGTACGCCGCGACCCGGAAGCGGTCTGCACCGTTGGCGCTGGTGAACACCCCACCGACGTAGAGGCGCTTGCCGTCCGGCGAGAGTGCGAGCGCCTTGACGGTGCCGTTCAGGTTGGGCGCGAAGCTCGTCACGAGGTTGCCCGTGGTGATGTCGTAGGCCAGCAGGTTGCCACGCGGCGTCAGGTTGGTGCCCGACGCGGCCCCCGCAGGACGCACGTTGCTGAACTGGCCGCCGGCGTAGACGGTGTTGCCGGAGGTCACCTGGGTCCAGACGATCGCGTTCCCGTCGATCTGGACCGTCGGCAGCGAGTCGGCCGTGACGACCGGGGTCGTGCGCTGGACGACCGGACTCACCTCGGCCTGCGCCTGGG
>Ga0066648_10001497_pt1 | contig 12652 bp, 11 predicted proteins | sample CryGeyCG12114_NA_FD_59537 | JGI IMG/M metagenome (GOLD analysis project Ga0066648, IMG submission 59537) | Groundwater microbial communities from aquifer - Crystal Geyser CG19_WC_8/21/14_NA | ecosystem: Environmental > Aquatic > Deep subsurface > Groundwater | place: USA: Utah: Grand County... | reverse complement strand
GAGCTTCAATCAGTAGATCTTAAAGAAGGTGACGGCGAAGCGATTACCGACTCTTCAAGCTACAGCGCTTACTATATTGGGTGGAATCCAAGCGGAAAGATTTTTGACCAATCAATTAGCAACGGTAAATTAAAAGCTCCGCTCGCTGTGCAAAATAATAGTGGTCTTATTGAAGGCTGGACAAAGGGTGTAGTTGGAATGAAGCTTGGTGGTGTTCGCGAACTTACGATTCCTGCTGCGCAAGCGTACGGAAGTCAGTCTCCTAGTGCAGATATTCCTGCTAACACTCCATTAAAGTTTGTAATAATGGCGGTTCCGTCGCCTAAAGCAATAGAAGTTCCAGCTATTTTACAGACGCAATAATGCTATACTAAGTATAAGAAAAAAGGGGAATAACCATGGAAACAAATGACGAAATCCGCGACTTAGTAATTATTGGCGCTGGGCCAAGCGCGTTAAGCGCAGCCGTGTATACCACGCGTGAAGATATAGATACAGTGCTCTACGAAAAAGCAGTTATTGGCGGCCTTGCTGCAACCACAGATCACATTGATAATTATCCTGGTTTTCCCGAAGGTATCGATGGCTTAAAGCTAAGTGAGCAAATGCAAGCCCAAGCAGAGCGCTTTGGTGCGAAAATCGCTTTTGGTGAAGTAATGGCGATTGAAGATCGCGGTGACTACAAATGGCTTAAAACCGACAATGGCGAAGTTAAAGCAAAGGCTGTTTTGATTGCCACAGGTAGTGACTACAAAAAAATTGGCGTGCCTGGCGAGTCCGAGCTTTACGGACGCGGCGTGCACTATTGTGCAACATGTGATGGTGCCTTTTACCGCAATAAGCGCCTCGTTGTCGTGGGCGGCGGTAACTCGGCTGTACAAGAAGCGATCTTTTTGACACGCTTCTCAAGCCACATTGATATGCTCGTGCGTAGTACGATTACTGCCAGTGAAGTGTTGCAGGAAGACCTCCAGCGCTTTGTTGCTGATGGAAAAATTACCGTTCATCTCGGTACGCAAACGCTTGAGATTCAGGCTGAAAACAATTCGGTTACTAAGGTTATTGGTGAGCACGCGGGAGAAAAAGTTGAGTTCGATACCGATGGTGTATTTGTATTCGTTGGCCTTAAGCCGAACACTGAATTCTTACATGATACCAAGCTAGAGTTCGATCAATTAGGATTTATCGTCACGAACGAGCACCTTGAAACAACAATGCCTGGTGTGTTTGCAAGTGGTGATGTGCGCCACGGTGCAACCGCTCAGATCGCAACGGCGGTTGGCGAAGGCGCAACGGCGGCACTTCATATACGTGAATATCTCCATGCATTGAGTCGTCCTTTTATATCTACAACGGTTGTAGCGGAACGGCCGAGTCTTACGATCTCAGCTTAAACGGTTTGAGAACTCGCGACAACGCTCGCGAAGCGGTCTGGAAAATCAGTTACCAGGCCGTCAATGCCGTGTTGGGCAAGATTCTGCATTGCACCTAAGCGATTTACTGTATAGACATACGTAAAGAGATTTGTTTTACGAGCTATTTCGAGAGCAAAATCATTGAGGTACATTCGGTTAAACCCAACACCTGAGAGCTCTAACTTACGAGCATACGCTACAAATATAAAGGGGTTGCGTCCATGGAGGAGCCAGAGTCCAATATGCGGGCACGCCTGTCGTATGCGAGCTAATTCTTTTGTGTGAAAAGACGATATAACAATCTGCGACCAATCGGCGCGTGTTTTGCAATACTTTTTTAATACTGCAACAAGCGCGTCGGCACCACCGTGTTGTTTAAGCTCTATATTCAACATAACTTTGCCGTAAAGCTCGTCCATAACGTGCTCAAGCGTAACGACAGGCTTTTCTGATTCACCGGTGACCAATAAGAGCTCCTCGGCCGTTGAAGTGCGGATGGTATGGCGTACGCCGTGAGTACGAAGGAGGCTGGAGTCGTGCATGAGGACAGGCACGCCGTCACCCGTTACGCGAACGTCGAACTCAAGCATATCGGCGCCGGCTTCATGTCCGGTGACTAATGCTTCTAGAGTATTTTCAGGTTTTATACCAGCGGCACCACGGTGCCCGATGATCAACATAAAGCTAGTGTATCATATCCGGGCCTGGCTGATGATATACTTAATGAAGATTACAACAGGCTAACGAGAGGAGAATACCATGGCTGACTTTAATAAAATTCTAGATGCAGGCGACGTAGATGGTGGAGTGATTAATGTGGTGATTGAAATTCCACAGGGATCAAGCCACAAGATTGAGTGGAACCGCGAACTAGCGGCCTTCCAACTGGACCGAGTTGAGCCAGCTATTTTTGCTAAGCCGGTAAATTACGGGTTTATTCCTCAGACACTAGATGAGGACGGGGATGAGCTTGATGCGCTTGTTGTTACGCGTGAGCCGTTGGCAACTGGTGTGTTCCTTGAAGCTAAGGTTATTGGTGTTCTTAAATTTGAGGACGACGGAGAAGTTGATGACAAGGTTGTGTTTGTTCCCGCTGACGACCGGGATACGGCTAACTCGATTAACTCTCTTGATGATCTTACTGCTGGATGGAAGAACCAGATTGAGCACCACTTTAGTCATTATAAGGATCTTAAGAAGCCGGGGACGACGATCGTTAAGGGATGGGGTGATGTTGAGGAAGCGAAAGAAATTATTCGCGAGTCGATTGCTCGGTGGCAGAATAAGTAAGCCAAAGCGTCGCCTTTTCGCATCTGAGTTTTCGGAACCGCACTTTCACGCAGTTAAATCTCTCGAGCTCCGCGCCGGGAGATTTTTCTGGTTGCGTTTCGCCTTTATGGTTCTGAAAACTCAGATCCGAAAAGGCTCTACTGTGGTTGATTTGTTGTAAGGGCATAGAGCGCAATGCCAGTGGCGACGGAGACATTGAAGGATTCTTTTTGTCCGTGCATTGGGATTTCGAGGAGGTCATCGCATTGGTCTCGTAGGTCGTTAGTTATGCCTGCAACTTCTTCGCCAAGGAGGAGAACGAGTTTTTCGGGCGGGTGGTAGGCGTTTATTAAGACGCTGCGGGTGTCTTGTTCGAGTCCTACAATACGGTAGCCTTCGGCGCGTAGGGTAGCGAGGCCTGGTTCGACTTGATATTCGAACGGCACGAATGCTTCGGCATCCAGGGCAGTCTTATGGATCTGAGCCGTTAATTTAGTTCGCTCGTGCGGCAGTCGAGGGTCATTCGGAACCTCAGGATATGGTGTATAGCCACTGAGAATAAGTTTCGATACGCCAAATCCCTCACAGGTGCGAAAAATTGCTCCGACATTGTGAGTAGAGCGGATGTTGTGCGCTATAACGATGATTTCAGACATGACATTCATTGTAGCACTCGCACTGTCGGTGAAGGTGCGCTACAATAAGCAGTAACGATATAACTTTCAATGGGCAAATTTTAAAGGCAATTATATGGACGAAGACAAACGGCAACAACAACGCCGCGAAGAAGAAGAGCGAAGCACTCGCGAGCGCGCAGCCATTCTTGGCGTTGAGTATATCGACACGCGTGATCTAGAGGAGCGCATTCCGCTTGTTAAGGAACTCCTAACGATCGACCAGATGTATAGTGGCCGTCTCGTACCGCTACGCGCGATTCCAGATGAGGCGTCGTACCTCATTGGTATTACGACAAACACGCCGCAGTCTCTTGTTTCAAATGTTCGGCGCGAAAATGAGGACAAGGGTACGCATATTGCGATCGCCCTTATTTCTGATACCGCCTACCGCGTGCTTATGCGTCGCTTTGACCCGCCAAAAGAAGTCCATTACGACGATGTCAAAATCGCTAAGGACGGTGATAGCGATACGATCGAAGAAGTAAGCCGCACGCTCGACAGCGTGAGTAGCGACGCTGTTCTGACGTATTTAATCGAGCAGGCCGATAAGCTTGAAGCGAGTGATATTCATATTGAAAACGGCCGTGATGATATTCGAATTCGCATGCGTATCGATGGCATCTTGCATCCCGTCGCTAACCTCAGTAAAGATCGCTACCGAGTGTTGATTGGCGCCCTGGCGAGCCGCGCAAATATTTCTACAGCCTCAACCAAACCGCAGTCGGGTCACATTGGTCAGGAAATCGGTACAGGCGAGGATAAAAAACTCCTCAACATGCGCGTGGAAGTGATTCCAACGATGTACGGCCAAGATGTCGTGGTTCGTTTGTTTAACTTTGACGAGTCGCTCCTTAATCTTGACCACCTGGGCTTAAGCAAGGCTGACCGTAAAGAAATTGATGAAGTTGTGAGTCATCCGCGCGGCACGGTGCTCGTGGTTGGACCAACTGGTTCAGGCAAATCAACCACCCTTTACAGCATGATTAATGCCCTTAATACGACCGATCGTAAGATTATCGCGCTTGAAGATCCAATTGAATACAGCATTCCGGGCATTAGCCAGGTGCCGATCAATACCAACGAAGATGGAACCTTTGCCGAAGGATTACGTGCTGTCCTTCGTTTAGACCCAGACGTAGTGATGGTAGGTGAGATCCGTGACGTTGACACCGCCAAGACGGCTATTCAAGCGTCTATTACGGGCCACCTTGTTCTTTCAACGTTCCACGCCACGAGTGCTAGCGCGGCATTTAGCCGTATGATCGACCTTATCGGTATAAACCCAATTTTTAGCACCGCAATCCGTCTCGTCATTGCCCAACGGCTGGTTCGTCGCCTTGATAACGCAACCAAACAGGCGTATGAACCAGACGAAGCAACAAAGAAGTGGATCCACACCGTTCTTGAAGATCTCCCGGCCCATGTTGAAAAGCCAAATCTCGACTCCATAACCCTGTACAAGCCAGGTTCGAGTCCCGAGCAACCTTTTGGTTACAATGGCCGAATTGTCGTAATGGAACAGTTAGCCGTGGGTGAACGTATCCAAAAGTATATCCGCGGGGATGTGGAAGATGTTATTGCAACAGATATTGAAAAAACGGCCAAAGAAGAGGGTATGGTAACGCTTCTCCAGGCGGGTGTTCTTAAGGCGCTAGCCGGCGAAACCACACTTGAAGAAATTAACCGCGCGATTTAACAGCTACCTCTAGACGGGTACGGGTATTTCTGGTACAATACATAGCTGACTGCAATATTGGATTTAAAGAGAGAATACTATGAGTTTTGAACTAATTAAAAAGGTAAACGAAGCGCAGAAGAAGCCAGCCGTCGTTGACGTCCGTACAGGTGATACTGTTCGCGTAAGCCAAAAAATTCGTGAAGGTAGCAAAGAGCGTACTCAGATTTTTGAAGGCGTCGTTATCCGAACTGATCGAAAAGAGTCACACACAAGCCGCATTACTGTTCGTAAAGTAACAAGCGGTGTTGGTGTTGAAAAGAGCTACTTGCTTCACAGCCCACTCGTTGAAAAGGTTGAGATTACTAAGCGTTCTAAGGTTCGCCGCAAGTACCTCAGCTTCCTTCGTGAGCGTAGTGGTAAGAGTGCCCGACTTAAGGGCCTCGACTTTGACCGCGCTGGCGTAAATGCTATCCACGACGTTAAAGCAGAAGCTGAAGCTGAGCGGATGAAAGACGTTAACCGCGCTGAAGCCGAAGAAAAGGCAGCTGCAAAAGCGGCAGACCAAAACGAGCTTGAGTCAAAGCAGGCAGAAGTTGCCGCACGACACGCTGAAGCGTAAACCTTGTCATTAAAAAAGCGCCCCACTACGGGGCGTTTTTGATTGCGTAAAGATATTCGACAGAGGGAACAAGGGGTGGATCATCGGTGCCCACACCCATGCTCATCTGTCGAATTGTAATTATCGACGTACATCGCTTTCTGACTTACTGAACCGCTTGTAGCGCACGATCGCTCGTAGACGCTGTACGGTCATGGCGCTTAAGTAGAAAAGCGTAAAGAACAGGATCAAGGCTAGTAGCAGTAGGCTGTGAGCTGCGCCGAAATCAGTATAGGTCTCTACGGTGTACGTGTAGCGCTGTTTCTTGCTATCGGCCCTTTTAGGTACCTGCGAAATGACGTTCACGGTTTTTTCAAGCGGAACAAAAATGACCGCAGCAATACCTAGAACGACGTACATAGCAAAGAGGATAACTACATCATGCAGCCATGCCATCGTTTCGTCCAATCTATATAGGTCAATGTACGGATTTACATAATATATTATAACACGTTTAATTAATTCTGCCAGCAGTATGCTATTGTGTATAGATGATTCTTGGTATTGATGAAGTCGGCAGGGGCGCGTGGGCAGGACCGATGGTAGTTGGTGCGGCCGTACTCGGTGATGCTCAAATTGAAGGATTAACTGATTCTAAAAAATTAACAAAGCGTATGCGTGAGCATTTAGCGCTTGAGATACAGCAAAAAGCGGCAGGTATTGGACTTGGGTGGGTAAGTGCTCGTACAATTGATGAGATAGGGCTAAGCGCTGCACTTAAGCTCGCGGCTCGGCGAGCGGTCGCAGCTGTCACTTGTTCGTATGACGAAATTATTATCGATGGCACCATTCGGCTTGTTGACGGCAAAAATGTGACACTTCTTAAAAAGGCTGACCTACTGATTCCCGCCGTCAGCGCCGCTTCCATAGTTGCCAAGGTGGCGCGTGATACCTATATGGCGCGTCTTGATGGAATCTTTAGTACCTACAACTTCAGCGGGCACGTAGGGTATGGTACAGCGGCTCATCTTGCTGCCCTGCAAAAACACGGCGTCCTCCCAATTCACCGCGAAAGTTTTGCGCCAATTGCGGCACTCATGGGCACCCCGACAAAAAGACAGGAGAACACACTTGCTCGAGAGAAGACGATCGGCGCTCAAGCGGAAGATATCGCCGAAGACTATTTAATAGACCACGGACATACAATAATTGATCGTAACTGGAAGACGCCACGCTGTGAAATTGATATTGTTTCACAAAAAGATGGAGTCTATTACTTTACCGAGGTTAAATACCGGCGCCAGGCGAACCAAGGCGGAGGACTGGCGGCAATTACGCCCGCAAAACTGACGCAAATGCGGTACGCAAGTGAAGTTTACGTCAAATATCACGCGATGGGCCATAGTGAGCGACAACTATCGGTAATAGCGCTGACCGGCGCGCCACCCACTATACAAACCTATATAGAAACGGTCTAAAGCGCACGTAATGCGGCAATGACTGCTGCGGCATCACGTTCAATTAGCTCAACGCGAGCTTCAAGCTCGCCTTCGCCAACGGTAATTACTCGCGTCAACGAAGCGTCATCTTTAAGCGGTGCAAAGAAGTCACGGTATTCATTCAACTCGGCTCGCGTCATGAGAGAACTTCCGGCATAGCGGGGATAGTAGTCATAACTCTTGTCTGATTTAAATGTCTTTTCAACCCAGCCCCAATTGTCGCGGAGCCACTGCCATGCCAGAGTGCGGCCATGGCGATTACGAAGGAGGTAAACGAACCAGTGACCAACGTCTTGTGGCCGAACTGTCTCGGCATCTTGGATGAGTCCTAATAAGCGCTCGATAATCTTTACTGTTTTGGCACCTGTTAGGCCACCCGCAATATCACTCTGAATTTCTGGCGATGATGTCTCGCGGTATTTAGCAATTAAGGCATCAATAACCTCATCGGTGGCAAGCTCACGAACGGCCGTAGTTATTACTAATCCACGGGTCTCGGCATTAAGCTCCTCAAGCGACTGACTTCCATATCGATGGAGTGCGGTTGTAAGAGCGTCTTCGTCGCGGCCATAGAGCATAAGGCTGATAATGAGCGGGCGAAGCTTGGTATCGGTTTCGGGTTCACCGTCGATCGCGTCCCAGCCTAGGCGGTCATATTGAGCTTGGGCAAGGCGAGCCGAGAGGGCGCGGAGTTTATCTTCTGCCTCTTCTTCATGCTCAATGAACTTTTTTAACTCACCCAGAGCAAGGCTCATTATGTCCCAAACGGGCTCACTTGTTTCGCCCTCATACGCTTCAATGAGCGGGATGAGCGAAGCGGTTGGCGTAATGCCGCCGCGGGTGAGCATAATTTGTTCATTAAGGAGTTGTATGCGAGCGAGTTCTGGGAGTTCACCGCTCTTAAGGGCATCAATAAGCCGGGCAAGAAGCACCTCATCGTAATGGGTGATGAAGTGGGCTGAGTTGTCCTGATTAAAGCGAAGCGGCGTATCATGCGTGCGGGTGACAGTAGTCGTTTGCGTGTCAAAGATAGCCGGCATCTCGCTACAGGTGCTGCCAAGGGGAATTGGCCATAAACGATCAGATGCTTCATGGGAGCCGACAAAGAACTGTTCCTGTACAAGGGTAACTTGGTTGCCCTCTTGGCTTACGTGCAAGACTGGGTACCCCGGCTGAGAGATCCATGTGTTCATAAAGCCGGCGATATCTTTGCCGCTTGCTTCACCAAGTTTATCCCAAAGGTTTTGACCGACCGTGTTACCATACGCGTAACTTTCAAAATACAACTTAAGGCCTTTTTTGAACGCCTCCTTACCAATGTAAGTACCGAGCATCTGGATGAGCCGGGCGCCTTTGGCATACACAATAGCGCCATCAAACAGGGTACTTATTTCGGCGGGATCGTTGACTTCCATGTGGACTGATTGCACGCCGTCTAATGAGTCCCGGCGCTGGGCAAAGATCGCGTCAGACGTGGCAAAATCAAGCCAGACATTCCATGAAGGCTCAAGGGCGTCTACGGCAACGTATTCCATGTAGTTTGCGAATGATTCATTGAGCCAGAGGTCATCCCACCACTTCATGGTGACAAGGTTGCCGAACCACTGGTGACTTAGTTCATGAGCAACGACGGTTGCAATGTAATGCTTACCGCTTACAGAAATCGTGGCCGGGTCAGCGAGAAGCGCCATTTCGCGGTACGTGATGAGTCCCCAATTCTCCATGGCGCCGGCGCTAAAGTCTGGCAAGGCAACGTGGTCGCTTTTAGGGAGGGGGTACGGTGTATCGAAGTATTCGTTAAAGAAGTCAATCGTTCGCGTTGCAATGTCGAGTGCAAAATCAAGCGCTGCGGCCGGCTGGGCGGGAGTGGCCCAAACGTTTACTTCAACACCGCTTTTTGTGGTGGCGGTTTTACGGTGAAGGTCTCCAGCAATGAAGGCAAGGAGGTACGAGCTCATGCGCGGAGTTTCTTCAAAGGTCGTGACAAGTTTACCGTCTTGGTTTTCTTGGCTCTTTATCGGCATATTGCCAAGTACTACAAGGTCGGGCTCTGTAGTGACGGTTACGTTGTAAATCGCCTTGGCCTCTGGCTCATCAACACAAGGAAAGGCTTCGCGGGCGTGGTGACTTTCAAATTGTGTGGCAAGGAGCTCTTTTTTTACCCCATCGACGGTGTAGTAGCAAGGGTAAATACCATGCATGGGGTCAGTAATTTCACCGCCGAAAGCGAGAGTAACTTGTACCGAGCCGAGTTGGAGGTTATCTATTGTAAGTTCAAGCTCATCATTATCACCATGAGCTATCGTTGCCTCATGGCCATTAACAGTGGCACTTGTTATTTCAAGGTCTTTAGCGTGAAGCCGAATAGCGTCTCCTGAAAGATTTCCTGTAATCCCGACCGTGCCCGTGAAACGTCGTTTTTCACGCTCAAGGACGAGACTCAGGTCGTACGTTGCTGGTTGAAAATCGTTATAAAGTCGTCGAAAATTTGTCCCGTTTGTAGTCATTGTCACCTCCTGTTAGTTCTCTGCAATCTTCTTATTATAGTATAATTAAAAGTAATGAGCCGCCGATCTTCTCTTGTCGTCCGCCGGGCGGTCGCTCTCGTGATTTCGCTCGCTATTGCCGCGTATATAACCTATGCGGTTCCTAAAAATGAGGGTGTTTCGGTGATGCCTGCCTTAACGACGTCTTATAGCGAAACGCTCGCGAAGGACGCATTGAACACCCTCGAAGTTAAAGGAAGGGCACCGAAAACGGGGTACTCACGCGATGAGTATGGTAGTGGCTGGGGTACGCTCGACGGATGCGACACGCGGCAAACAGTTCTTCGACGCGACCTCACAGACGTCGTGATGGCTACTGACGGGTGCACGGTAGAATCGGGTACGCTCCTCGATCCATACACCGGTAAAACGATCGCCTTCAAAAAAGGTGCTAGCACCAGTAGTGACGTACAAATCGATCACGTATCGGCCCTTGGCGATACGTGGCAAAAAGGTGCTCAATCCCTCGACGCTGCTACGCGTAAGCAGCTCGCTAATGATCCACTCGAACTTCTCGCCGTCGATGGTCCTGCGAACGAGCAGAAGAGCGATGGCGACGCGGCAACATGGCTGCCATCTAATAAAGCATTCCGTTGTTACTATGTGGCGCGGCAAATTACTGTTAAGGTTAAGTATCACCTATGGGTAACGCAGGCTGAAAAAGAGGCGATGAGCACTGTTCTCCAAACCTGTTTAGACCAGAAGCTGCCACAGTAGAGTGCTTGCAATTTTATCCATATCCTATATAATTATTGACAGTTAGTCGGCCAGCAGGTCGGCTTTTTTCATCTAACACGAAAGGATTATGAAAATGATAGACGAGCTTAATCTTAAACAATTAGCCCTTGCCGTTCGCACGATTGCCGAAGAAAAGAACTTGCCAGAAGAAACTGTGCACGAAGTTATTGAGCAGGCAATTGCCGCTGCGTGGCGCCGTGAAAACGGTGACCGTGAGCAAGACGTCCGTGCTGAGCTGAACTCAAACAGCGGTGAAGCAAAGGTATATGTCCGCCGTGAAGTCGTAGAAGATCCAATTAATGACGCGCTCGAACTTGGCCTTGAAGAGGCTCAGAAAATTAAGCCTGATGCCGTGATTGGCGATGTCCTTGAAGACGAGCAAACCGTTACCACCTTTGGTCGTGTGGCCGCGCAAACTGCTAAGCAAGTCGTGCTCCAACGACTCCGTGAAGCTGAGCGTGAAGTTGTTCTTGGTGAGTACGAAGACAAGATCGGTCAGGTACTTACCGGTGTTGTGCAGCGCGTTGAACCACGCGTTATCCGGGTTGAACTCGGTAAGGCAACTGGTATTATTCCACCAAGTGAGCAAATCCAAGGCGAGTACATGTCACCAGGTTCACGCATTAAGGTCTATCTTAAGGACATTGAGCGCGACAACCGCGGACCACAGCTTATCCTAAGCCGTGCAAGCGAAAAGTTTATTGAGTACCTCTTTAGCCAAGAAGTACCAGAACTTGAAAGCGGTGCCGTTGAAGTAAAAGCAATTGCTCGTGAAGCTGGCCGCCGTACTAAAATTGCGGTTGCTTCAAGTATTCCAGGTGTTGACCCAGTCGGTACGCTCGTTGGTGGCCACGGTACTCGTGTGCAAGCCGTTATGAACGAAGTTGGCGACCAGGAAAAGATTGACATCATCGTGTTTAGTGATGATCCTGTCCAATTCATCAAAAATGCCTTAAGCCCCGCTGAAGTTCAGAAGATTGACATTGTTGAAGGCAGCGACCCTAAGCGTGCGACGGTTCATGTTGCTGAAGATCAGCAATCAATCGCCATTGGTCGTGGTGGTCAGAATGTCCGCCTTGCAAGCCGCCTTACCGGATACGAGCTTGATATTAACGCTGCAGAACGCGCTGTTAAAGCAGAGCCAAAGCCTCGTAAGAATATTGAAGACGAACTTCTTAACGCTGTTGAAGAATCAACTGAAGAAGAATAAGTCTGTAAGATTTTCGCTATAAAAGTAGATTCTAGCACTCTTGACTCGAGAGTGCTAATTTACTATACTGAGTATAGAAACTGAACTAAAATCTGCACAGATTGTACCGTAATTGTCTTGAAGGTTCGGCTAAGAGGGAGGAAAATAGAAGAATGAAGGAGCTAGTAAAATAATGCAAAATCAAGAAGATTTCAGCGAATTTGTAAAGCACCTTACCGAAAATGCCAAGGGCAGCTTACAACACGCTGATGCGATAGCCCGAAGCTTAGGTAGCCCGTATATCGGGACCGAGCACTTACTTCTTGGTGTCTTAAGCCAGGATACATCAATGGGTGCAAAAATTTTAGCAGACGCTGGTGTAACGCTCAGCAAGGCAAGTGATGCCCTTAATATGACACCACGCGCACTCGTCGTGGTAGGCGCTAAGGGTCTCAGTGAAACTGCTAAATTAACGCTTCGTATGAGTTGGGATATTGCTCAGGAGTTCCATCAGGATTTCTGTGGTACCGAGCACATCCTTTACAGTATTCTTAACCAGAAGAATGCTCGTGCAACCGTATTGCTCCGTGATATGAATGTTGATACCGGTGTGATTGTTCAAGATATTGAAGATTATCTAGGCCGCCAGCAATATGATGGTGAACAGGCAAACGAAGATGACTACGATAGTGCTCAAAGAACCGCTACAAAGCAAAACAATGGTGTACTTCAGCAATTTGGCACCGATCTTACAGTTTCCGCCAAGCGCGGTGAGCTTGATCCAGTGATTGGCCGTGAGCCACAGATTGAACGCCTTGTTACGGTATTAAGTCGGCGCACAAAGAATAACCCTGTTCTTATTGGTGAGCCAGGTGTTGGTAAAACGGCAATTGTTGAGGGCCTCGCTCAAGCAATTGTTGGAGAAAACGTACCTGACAACCTCCTTGATAAGAAGGTGATTCAGCTCGACCTTGCTGGCATGATTGCCGGAACCAAGTACCGGGGTGAATTTGAAGAACGCCTTAAAAAGGTTGTCGATGAGA
>Ga0066648_10001496_pt1 | contig 12660 bp, 10 predicted proteins | sample CryGeyCG12114_NA_FD_59537 | JGI IMG/M metagenome (GOLD analysis project Ga0066648, IMG submission 59537) | Groundwater microbial communities from aquifer - Crystal Geyser CG19_WC_8/21/14_NA | ecosystem: Environmental > Aquatic > Deep subsurface > Groundwater | place: USA: Utah: Grand County... | reverse complement strand
TCACTTGTGGACGTTGCGATCAACACATGAAGCAAACGGTTGGTAGCCAGCTATGCGAAGCATGAAAAGGTGTATCGAGCGGAGGGAGAGGTATCTTGCAGTTCCTGCAAAGGCATTAGACACAGGTTGAGAAGACTGACGTGTTGATGGGTTTGAGAGGATAGGATCGCAGCTACAACCTCTCAATGCTTGTTTTCCTTCTCGATAGAAGGGCGGCTGGAGCTTGTATTCAATCTCGTGTTGCGTGTTCGATCAACGGCAAATGTCATGACGACGGGCGAGAATGCAGTGGGAGGTGGTTACGAGAACTGGGTTAGTCACGAAAGCAATAAGAACGGGTCAGAGGAAGATGTCAACAGAATTCGATTGACTATCTAAAGCTGAGCACCTAGTTTGCTCCTAAGCAGCATCCTGCTCACGCCGACTATTCGACGCAGGGCTCTTCGCCCAAACTAGGAAAGCGGCCGATGGTTGCCAGCGCGCTGGTCAGATTTGGCGACCACTCTCGGCCACACAAATCGCTTCAAATTGCACCAGACAATTTGTCTAGTCTTTGCTCTGTGGATTCAAGCGTCTGCTGCTGCGCTGACGATGATCCACTTGCTCGAATGGTGTTGTTGCCGCTCTCTTCAGACTCAGTTTTTTCCCCGGCTGTTTCTTCAGAGCAGACGGGAGGGAGGCGGCGGGCGGAGACCGGGCTGGCCTTGTCTGAACAGGTCGAGTTGTTCTCTATAACTTGCACCGACTACACGCTTAGAGTACCACAGACCATGATGCTTGATCGCAGCGCCGATAATAGGATGCTCGTCGTCTGGTCGTACCTCATTGACCGGGTCAGCTGTGTATGGATGGAACGCCATGCCTTTTTCGGACTTAGGGTAAGGATTGAACACCCACACCAAGGCCTCTTGCCATGAAATTGGCAGACTCACGAACGGCGGGTTAACAATATGCCAGTACCACTGCAGAACACCGTGGCTGTCAGGCGTATGGTCATCACCTTCTGCAGGGTTCATGTGCTTTGGACATCTGAGTAATAAATCACGGTCTTTGACGGGATCACGATCCCGCACGCGTAGAAGAACCTCCCACAAGTTGTGGATTTCTGGCGGATGCTGTGCTGCGCGAGGGTCGCTTGAGCCATGGCGCAGACTGCACTTGTAGCCTGGAACAACGATCCGACGCATCATGCCGATCTTGTTCGGGCCCCATAGTACTCGATCTTGCCGCGCTTTCAGTAGGCCCGCGCGTGGCTCAGGGAACTCGTCGGGAACTTCACCGTTCGCGATTTGTTCTCGAGTCCAGGTCTTCGCAGCCTGACTGAGCTTCGGCATTGCCATCGCCCGAGGCGCTAGCCCAAATGGCGACTGCGCGCTCATAGAGCCTTGCTGGACTGGCACTGGCAATGGCGGACTTGACCACTGCCCATTTTTGATGGCCATGTTCAGTCGATTCCTCGTCGTACCGTTCATATTCGACACTTGAGCCTGTTGGAAAAGATACACCAAGCAGTGATTCGAGTTCCACTTGCCGTTATGGATTCTCTCATTCAGCTTTGCTATGATGGCTACTTCTAGATCTGGCTGCGGACTGAGATCCTCAGGCAGTCACAGAATCGCAGGTATCTGCTCTAAAGCCGGTGCTTGAGGCACGGAAACGGAAGGTGGATTCGCACGTCCACTCATAGGAGCGGCACTTTGCCCTGCAGCTTCTTGCTGCTCTTTTGCTTCTTCCGTCTGCTCGGCCCGATATCTTGTCTTGCGAGACTGTTGCAGCTGGAGTTTCTGAACTGCGGCTTGCACAAGTTCTTCTATCTCTGCCTCTTTCGAGCTCTTAGTCTTCTTCTCCTCGATCTTCTTGCCCTGCTTTGAGCGCCTCGAAGTCCGTGAAGGCTGATATACTTCCTCTTCCTCTGTCGATGACTCTTCTGAGCTCGACGTGGACTCGTCCACGGAGAAGGGAATGTACTTGTACTTCTGCAAGACTGCATGAAGTATCTCCTGGTCAAGAAACTTGATCGCAGACTCTGTAACTTTTCCTCATTTGTCAAACAATGGCTTGACAAAGGTACTGCTGTTGCACGTATCGCAACTGCCTTCGCCCGCAGGCAAGAGTATTTCAATACATAGTTTGCACCAGGCCAAATCTGGCGCTTTTTGCTTCTTTTTGTCTGTCATCGTGGCTGGCCAGCAATGACTTGTTTGGAAGACTTGAAGGAAAGAAAAGAACAAGTCGCAGGTCGCAGTGCGTCCAAAACATTAGGTATTGATCACAATGCCAAGCCCTGAGTGCTTTAGCCCCGCTGCCTGGTGACAGACCCACTTCTAGCGCACGGTGGCCTGCAGCACTTTACTCAAAATTGCTTACGCCGTCGATCTGCGGCTCCCGACTTCGTGTCGCCTTTTTCTTCACCGTTTCACTTGCCCCACCAACACCAGCAGGCAACCGCCATACTCACATACTTCTTCCGTCCTAGCCCCCCATGAATCTTCACTTCAGCCTTGGCGTCGCCTGTCTATATAAACTCCATCCCTCGCTCTGTCCTCTGCATCTTCCTCTTTTCTTTCCATCTTCTCTTTGCCGAATGGCTTAGATCAATATGTAGTATCTGTTCTATGCAGCTTGATCGCTGTATCCATTCTACGGAATGATTCAACCTTCAACGACTTTTTGACACCGGACAGGTCCCCTCTGTATTCATACATGGGACGAGTCCTTGTTGCGCTGGTCTCGCACTTCCACTGGCTGCAGCATAACCTTTTTCATCGTTTGACTCGCCTTGAGCGGGGATCTGAGGAAGAAGATCGGAAAGCTTGGATCCTTTCATTGGGTATCTATGGACTCGCAGACTGCCGCAGACTGCCGTACTCAGGCGGTGGAATTCGTCCCCAGCAAGTCTTTCGCTTAGACTAAGCTTGATCTGGACTTACAAAGAGGTGGCATTCTCTCATCGCATCGCAAGATGAGTACATCATTCCAGGCCTCAAGACCTTCCACAGTGTCGCTTTCTCGAAATGCTTACAGCTTACCCTGCGCACCGTAGTAGCCCTTCTCCTTCAAGAACTGCTCAACGTCAGATCGGTCCCTACCCAGCCAGCCGATCTTCGATCGAATCGAGTCCTGGCTCTGTTCCAAACTTCTGTCAAAGCCCTTCTTGTCCTTGTTCTTGAAGAAGTGCTGGACCTGATCGAGCTGCTTCTGAGAAGTAAACCCAGAAACGCAGATGCTAACCACGCTGCTCAACATAGTCATGCTGGGCGGCAGCTTGACGATTAGTGTCTCCCAATTCTCCTGCATCCACTCCCACCTCTTTTCGATGCCTTCTGGGGTGGTACCTAGACCGCCGATTGGCATGTAGATATCCTGTGTCTTGACCTCACCACTAAGAGCCAACTCCAAAGTCTTCTTGATCAGCTCTGGCTTTTGCGTCCTTCCCAGTGTGCGTAGGCAGGTGTTTCTTTCATCAGCTGACAGTGCGGAGTGAGATCGTTCTCGAACAGCTTCCCATTCCTTCTCACCACCATCTCTGACAGCCATGGCCAGGACAGAGGCTCGAATATTGGGATGAAGAGCATCGTGGTCACCAGCCATGTATTTGTCGAACATTTCCTTGGCGGCAGACTGGATCTTTTGATCACCAGCCAAGCCAGCAGAGCCGAACATCAGCGCTTTGAATTGTGCCGTGATGTGGTCCTCGTTCTCGCTGAATTGCCAGCCAAGCTCATGAGCTTTCTTCGACACTAGCTCCCGCTGGAATGCCTTGAGACCGTCTCTAGCAGCCTCGTTCTCAAACATCCAGGTGTTTCGCACGGAGCTGATTCTGGTGAGAATCTCGTTCCAGACCACAAACTGATCTTCGGTGCTGAAGCCTTCAAGGAGCTTGAGTATGCCAGAGGTCTTTGCATTGCCGCTTGCGGCGAGCGCTCCTGCATCAGCGATCATACCAGCGCGGTCTTCGACCGTCAGTAACCCGTCCTTTGCTGCTTTGCCAAGCTTCGCCAGGCGCTCGGGAGGATAGCTGGTTCTGAACAGGGCAGAGTGATCAGCATTGAGCTTGTAGAAGTCCAGGCCCTGTGGGAGCTTGAAGGTTTGCTCGCGTTCTGTAAGCATGAGACTCTCATCGACGCCGTCCTTAGTTCTGAGACCAAGGATAACGGGGTAGAGCGTCTCATCCTCTTCCGGCTTAACGTCACCTGTTCTGAGGAATCTGTTCTGTTTCAACGTGATGCTGCCATCCTTCTCGTTCTCTGTTACCGAGACGACAGGGTAACCCATCTTCTTTGTCCAGATGTCCATCACTGAAGAGACGTCTTTACCACTGGCCTCACTGAGAGCCTCCCACAAGTCGCCGGTCTGGGTGTTGCCCCAAGCATGTTTCTTGATGTATTTTCTGACACCGTCAATAAAGACATCTTCGCCGATGTACTTTGAAATCATGCGGAGGACAGCAGAACCTTTCGAATAAGAGATGCTGTCGAAGATCTGGTTGATGTCTTCGGCTCGGTGGACAGGCACTTCAATGGGATGAGAGCTTCGAAGGCCATCCAGGCTGAGGGCACCTTGTAGTGTGTCGATGACGAAGGTCTCCCAGACCTTCCATTCAGGGTAGAACTCGTTGCAGCTGTACCAGCTCATCCAGGTAGCAAAGCCTTCGTTCAGCCACAGACCATCCCAGAAGTCCATAGTGACGAGGTTACCGAACCACTGATGAGCCAATTCGTGTTGTACAACTTCTGCAACCCTTTCTTTGGTGGCCGCACCCGCAGTCTTCTGGTCGAAGAGCAGGTCCACAACACGGTAAGTGACAAGACCCCAGTTCTCCATAGCCCCTGCAGCGAAGTCTGGGATTGCAACCATGTCCATCTTCGGCAGTGGGTATGGTGCCTGGAAAGCCTTCTCGTAGAATGCAAGTGTTTTAGCCGCGACCTCAAGCGAGAAAGAACCATCGGAATCCTTCTGATCGGGAGTCATCCAGACCTTGATTGGTAGGCGGAACTTGTCGGTAGCGATGGACTTCAGCTCACCGACGACGAATGCCAGCAGGTATGTGGACATGCGCGGGGATCTGTTGAACTTGACAGCCTTCTTCTTGCCACCACCAGAGGTCTTCGAGTCTACCGTGGTAGTGGAAGCAACATCCATGTTCGACAAGCAGGTCAGTTTCTCGTCTGCGATGAGGGTCGCTGTGAACTCTGCCTTCAGAGCAGGCTCATCGAAACATGGCAGTGCTCTTCGCGCATCGGTTGCCTCAAACTGCGACACAGCCAGATATTGTCCTGTCTTAGTCTCGGACCTGTAGAAGCCAGCCATGTTGTCGTTGAGCTGGCCGGTATAGATGTGTTTCAGCTGCACTTTCTGACCCTTCTTGATCTCCGCACCGAGGTCGATGGTGGTCGTCTGAGTATCCGCATCGTAGGAGAGCTTGGGGGAGGACGTGACGAGGGCGCCATCAGCGTGGACAGTGGTTTCATGGATGTCGATGTCATTAGTGTTTAGCGAAATGGAAGAGCTGTCTTCAGCGACATCAAGGTCGATCGTGACAGAGCCTTCGAAAGTGGCCTTGTCGAAATCAGGCTCGAGGGTGACATCGTAATGTCTGGGGACAACGTTGGTTGGCAGCACAACCCTCCCTCCAGTGTTCATGCTGCCAGACATGTTAGAAGCGAATCTGCACATGGCTGGTTGCTTTGGATTGTAAACGTTCAACAGCGGCGCAGCGAGGCTCCTTGCATTCGAGAGTCTTAGGGTAGAACTTTGCGTGGCGGAGTAGGGTATTCGAAGGAATGGCTTGGTGGGCTGCCGTGCATGGAATGCTCGAGTGAGAACAATGCCAGTGCGGGATGACCGGGTGGATCGACAGACCGACTTTTGGAAGGAAAGTCTTGAAGACAATAGAGGTCGCATTGACCTGGAATTGAAGCTATTAATACAGGAAATTGAACGAACGACCCGTTTGCATACACCGTCCCAATGCAACGACGACAGCTGATGTACACTGATACTATGGAAAGAACAACAAGCTCTTCGCACAGGGTAGATAATTAGAGTTGACGGCGCATGCTCCCTGCGCGAAAGATCTCTGGGCTTTGGAGCTTCCTGGCGCTGTCTGATGCCCGGCACTACTTACCATCCCGGCCACGGCTGGGCATCGCCCCTGCTTATTCAGACACGCGTCCCTAACGCGTTCAGGGGTGCTCACTTTCTGCGTCATCTTGGATAAGCACTCCAGTCTCGAGTAGATCAACAAACATCATTACATCACGTACAGACTGTAGTCTGGAAGCCCGTGTTGGCAGAGAAGTTTATTCATAACACCACGCTCTGATGATACATATCACAAGAGCAGGAACCAAGTACAAGTACATGAAGTACAGACTATCCGTTTGTCCATGGCGGACAAAGGGCATATCTGTTAGTATCAATCGGAGCCCGACAGACGGATTTCATGTCTTTGTAGGTCAGAGCCAATCGTCCTTGCACTAGCAGCAGCGGCCTCAGCACTTTCTGTCTCGATACACGACCTCTCTTTTCGGTCACTACTGCTCGAGCTGCTGTCTTCTGAGCATGCCGACCCCGTGACCTTCCGGCGAAGCCTGTAACCATTCCTTGCCTTCCTCGAAGTCACTGATCTCACAGGTCGGGCAGATCTTTCCTCCTCTTGTCCATCGTCCCACCGTCCACATCCAATCGACATGCTGTAGCTCTTTGATAGGCTTGCCATTCCTTGCGATCCAAATTCTGTTCCGAGGTAAATACTTCTCGCAGTTGCGACAAAGCTGGAGGTGGCTGGGGATGTAATTCCACTTGTGAAGCGCACCCAATAGATTGAGATGTGCGTATGGCCGCCGCTCGTGACGCGTGCCGTTTGTAACAAGGGTTGTGATAGTATTGAGACAGATGTTGGCGGTGATCTTTGCCGCCTTCTTGCAGGTAAGCATGAACGCGACCTGATCTCGCGGATGCCTGATGTTCTTGAAGATTTGTTTGACTATTCTGGATGGAAGGCTCAGAAGACGGGATTTCTGGTAAGCAGCTCTGTGTGTCATGTGAGGTTTTGGGTCGAATGCCAGCGGTAGAGGTCTCGACATAGTTGCTGAATTTGCTACCGCAGTGGTAGTGTATGAGATAAGCTCATGCAATGTGGTATTGCAACTGGTCTCCAGGAGCCAAGGTATTTGGACAGAAGCCGTGGTCGTAGAAAGACGAAGTGCAGCATCGTCCCTTCATTGGCCATTCTTCACTATCGGACTGTGGAGCTACGACATGGGCGTAGGATCGTAATGTACTGTCAGAGTAGTCACATCACCTGGTGAGCCTGGCGAACCTTGCCTCCATAGCTTGAGAGGACTCGATGCCTAGTGTCAACATGTTTAGATTTCACAGATGGCCCTGCAAATGCGAGCGCAGATCAGGACAGGCCTACCTTTTCTTGTGTCGGACAAAGTGACTGAACGACATTGATCGTATACTCGGCGGTAAGCAATGCTTCTTGTCCCATCCACTGTCAGAAGTTCTCTCGAGCAGAACAGTTTGACGGAGATGATCCATGTCGCTGTCGATCAGAACTCGCAGGTACCGTCTGCAGCAGTTGAAGCTCAAGATAGTTCCCTCACGCTACGCAATGCTCTTCTTGCCGTGCACGAAGCTCATCCTGTCTGCAGCGTGACGGCCAGAACAGCGCATCGTGCATAGATGAGGCATTATTGTATGTTACGGCCACAGTGTCAGCCACCAGATGCGCGATATATGAGATTGATGGCTTGCTGGTCCATGTCTGAACAGCGCCAGGTCAAGCTTAGTAGTACGGAGAGATTGAGCCTCATCAGCTTGAAGTGGAACCAAGTCTCTCACTTAACGGTTACTACTAACCGCGAACGTCAAGCCCAGAGGCTAAGATAAGGTACGGTATCGCTTATCTTATGACCGCTGCATCATCTTCACTGTCGACGACATCACGCAACGAGCAGTATTCTCCCATAACAGAGGCTTCCGCGAGCTCAGTCGGCGACTTGGTCGCAGATTGCTTCCGGGAATGCTGTGCGTCTGCGCAACCTAGAAGCTGTATTTATATGCCTGGTCTCAGTACCTCCCTTCATCCGTACACCTGCCAGCAATCTGCCCGTAACCCATACTAGACAATGTCGACTACCGTGACTACAACAATGATGGAGAGGAAGCTTTCATGCTCAGCATCCAGCGAGCATTTTGAGAGGAAGCTGTCACGCCGCTTCTCGGTCAACGACGAGGTAAGAAAGCTCAGCATCACGTGATCACAATCCAAATACTAACGTGACCAGATTATCAGCACGAATGCTTGTGATCAGACTCAATGCGTACTTCTACGAATGCCTTGCGAGGTGCAGATGCTGGTCTTTGAAACATTAGGCGATGCGCCGTCCCAAGTTGCACTCGCCCTCACCTGCAAGCAGATGGCTCTGGTGGCTTCGAACATGAACCTATCCCGAACCTACGTGTCTGCGAAATATGCGGGGCTGCTTCCGAAGGAGGTCTTCGACGTGCCTTGCTTAATGAAAATGCTTTCCTCGTGGATGCCAAGCAATCTCAGGCTTTGCGACCATTGCTTGACGAACCGGCCTTGCGACGCAGAATACTGGCGGACCGTAGCCAGTTGCGATGGAAGCACTTACTGGGTCCAAAAGATTGGCTGGTCGTTCTCAGATGCAAGCTGGCACAAACAGATGCACAACATCTGCCCTTCATGTCACATGACTTGCACTCTGAGCGACTATGTTGATTGTGATGGGTGTCGAGCGCTTGGAAGGCTTGGGGACATTGATTGGTCTCGAGTTGCTCGCTCAAGCAGATGCCGTACGGAACAGGAAGTTCGAGCTGGAAACTGGGCGACTTGAACGAGAAAATGTAGGTGTTACTTGATGAGCTGATCAAAGGGCAGCTGAACGGGACCTGAGCTGATCTGTCTGTGGGTTCGACCTCCGAAGGTTCATGAACTCCCATACAATGTCACGGTGACTCGGGGAAATATGTATGGCGATTTCGCTCACACACGCTTTCCCGTGGGGAAAGAGAGAGGAACACATAAAACATTGCGTAGACCTGATAGTCACAGATGTCATAGATGAGTAAGCTCAATTTTGGGATCCGTCAAGAGGATTCCAGGTGATATATACAACACTTCAGGCTCATACACCACACAAATCTTTTGGATCAAAGTATCGGTTGTCGCCTTCACGATATACACGTCTTCCACCACTTTCATTGGCCTGTCGAGATCTATCTTACAACAGGGCAACAGCGCCGATCAAAGCTCCTAGCATGCCACCCGCAGCCGGAAGTGCGGTAGGATTTGCCCTACCAGTAAAGGTTGCGGCTGAGGGTGCAGCAGAAGAAACAGAGGCTGACGCGGAGCTTAGCGCAGAGCTTAGAGCGGAGCTGACCGAGGAGGCTGCGGCGCTGGTTGCAGACGACGCGCTGGAGGTAGCAGACTCGGGAGCTGCGGCCGTATCATTGCTGGCGCAGGAGGCAGTCGTAGGCTGGCATCACTGTTAGCATAGTCGAAGCAAGCTCTTGCGGACAGCGACCTACAAGAGTCACGCCGACCGGTGTGCAAATGGTGTTAGCATACGACAGCGCAGCTTGCTGGTCTGCTTCTGCACAGTTGGTCTTGACGCAGCACGAGACGTTGGCGATCCATGTTGTATCCGCGCAGATGCAGGATGGGTCGGCATTACAGTTCGCTGGGAGAGTAGTAACACAGCTGATTGCGCCTGCGTCAGGTTCATCATGTCAGCCATGTCTCCGTCAATGTTTCCAGACCCCGGGTCCTGGAGGAGGCGGCAACCTACACGTCGGAATAGATTGGGCGTAAGTGAGACCCGCGATTGCGGAGAGGGTAAAGACGATCGACTTGTACATGTTGCCTGAGATTGCTGAGTGATGAGTTCTGCTGGTTGATGCGATGCTCCCGAGTAAACTGTATGCAGAGTATAGAACAGGTGGGCTGTGCGCCTCGTAGCAAACGGGCGCGAAGGCTTGCTCTTATAGATGCGGGCCCAGCTGAGACTCTCAACCTCTTAAGTCCACTAAGCCCAACGATCCCGATTCAGCTGCACGGGTTGATGCCCAGCTCATTGGTGCGACAAACGCCTGTCTTGCTCGGGGGGCTGCAGCAATCACTAGCGGCAGTTGTTGACTGAGCGGACATGGCCTAGAGCTTCTCCTCGCGACGGCATTATCGAATGAGACAGAAGTACTATTGCAAGTCAAACATTGAACTGGTACTAGACCACGAGAAGTCTAGTATGGAGGCACAACTGTGCACAGCTGAACACCAAATGCGGCCGATTAGTGCGAACTCCTGGCTGGTAGTGCTGGAGCCGACATGGGTGCGACTGGGGAAGATCTCCACTGTTTGCCCCAGCGGCCGGTGGCAGATCTGGCGACAGCTGACATCCAAGCTGGTTTTCCCGAAAGCTTCATGGCAGGCTGAGCGCCGTCAAGAAGGACACAGTTTTGTATGGTAAATTCGTGCATGCTATTGAGATCAGGTCAGGCAGTGTGTGCTCACTGTTCTATTCAAGATGAGCGCGAGCACCTACAAGCTGTCAGTCGGTCAATCAACGCATGAACGATGCAATTCCCAGCGCACTTTTCACTCGTGAATACTGAAGAGAGCGCCATAACACTCCGCCTCCAGCGAAGTGGTCGTGTGGTGGACTGATTTGGATGCCTTGTACTAGCATCCACGAACAGTGAGAAAGATCAGAGGTCCCGAAGCCACAGTGGTCCAAACCCAAGCTTGGTCACCTTGCGCATGCTTTGGGTTACACTAGCATAGCGGTCGGCACACCAGTAACTCAAAGATCAGCCAGTGGCATACAAAGCCGTTCTGAACAAATCATAAACTCGTAATTCTATACTTTTGTACTATGCACTATTCCATTCGTAAATCCCTCACCCAGTCCCCGCAACCATCACAGAATGTTAATGGTATAAGTATAATCACTCGCAAACCAATAAGCGTTCGCATGATCTAGTCTTTCCTCAAAATTCATCATCTCACTGTCCCCCTTCATCACCTGCTTGAATCGATCCCAATTCTCCTGCAACGGCCCTTTAACCTCAGGCGAAAATCCAAACCCCATCTGCCCGTTCCCATTGCCAATCTCAAACACCCCCAATCTCTTGAAGTCGCCCTTCTTCATTGTCGCACACAAGATGAGGCCTTCAACACGGTCGATTACATCGATGACGGGCACGAGGTATATCTCGAGGGTCTCGACCATGATACCCGCTCTTTCATCGCAGAGTTTCGGCAGCCGTTCGTCGAACCAGGCGTTCTCGAATTTGACGTCGCCGCCGCCACGGTGCGAGGCGAGCGAGAACGAACAGTGACCCCAGTAATCCCTTGTCCGGCGCAGTGAGCCTTTACCCATAAATCCGCGGACTTTGACGTGGCCGCTTTCGCAGAGGCCGAGCGGGTCGTTGTTCTTCATGTTGAGACTTACGTCGATGACCTCGAGACAAGTCTGTTTCGAGGCTGCGGACGGCGCTGGCAAGGCTACCCTGCCATCGATACTCGCCCATGTCCATGATGGCGCTCTGTACTTCCCAGGACGCCTGCCACCATGGTGTATACGCCAGAGGAGAGTGTGTGGCATGGAAGGCTTCCACAGGCCCGCCGCGTAGTCTGAGGGTCGTAAGCGGTTGCGACTCATGTATTGCCGAACTAGCCCGGAGATGCCGAGGAGTTTGTCGGATGTGTATGTCTGGCGACCCTCTGTGTACGTTTCGACTAGGCTATGCCAGTTGCCCGTCCGCTGGTGATGCGTACACTTGTTGAATGGGGTTCTGGGTGTAGGTAAGAGAACTCCGCCTTCTGAGTTTGGGGTGGCAGGTGAGACGCTTACGCCGTTGTTTCGTTGTTCTTGTTCATTCACGCTCTTCACTGTCATGGGAAGGCCTTTGGGGAACACCTCTGAGCAACTCATCTGCTGACACTCCCAGAGGAGCTCGTTGCGTGTGAAGTGTAGTGTGCGTTTGCTGAGGCATCGTTCCTGGAAGACCCATGCCCGTTGTGCGACGGGGGACGAATCGATCAAATCCTGCCAGACTGTGCTTCGCAGGATCTTGTAAGCTCCGGAGCTTATGCCAAGACCGTCGACTATTTCGACATTCACAGGTTGTAGAGCTAGAACGTTGCGGTTGAAAAAAAGGCCGGCAGAGTCGTCGGTGGCTCCTGTGGCTGACAGATTCAGCGTCGCCTCGCCATATATTCTATGCATATTCGCGACTTCTTCTAAGACTGCTTTCTCGTTGTCGTGCATTATACAAAGGGCATCGATCCAGAGATAACGGTAGCCCAACTTCACCGTCGCCAGTGCCGCCTCAGCGAAAGTCTTCGGCAAATCCGAGCATGCCACACCTTGTCTTAGCGCTGCCAACGTCCTCTTGTGCAGTCTGATTCTCTTGATATTAGGATCTCGAGATATACCCCAGCAATGAGATAAGGTGACATATTCCGTGAGTGGGTCGAGAAACTCTCCGTCCACGAGTCTTATTCCCGGAGCTCCTTGGGGGCCCCTGAGGGTCACATCAAGGAGGTAGGTTGGCTTTTGGATCGGACCAGCTCCTTCATTCGCTGAGCACTTCATATGATTGAAGGAGCAGTCCTCAAGCCAT
>Ga0066648_10001495_pt1 | contig 12664 bp, 8 predicted proteins | sample CryGeyCG12114_NA_FD_59537 | JGI IMG/M metagenome (GOLD analysis project Ga0066648, IMG submission 59537) | Groundwater microbial communities from aquifer - Crystal Geyser CG19_WC_8/21/14_NA | ecosystem: Environmental > Aquatic > Deep subsurface > Groundwater | place: USA: Utah: Grand County... | reverse complement strand
CTTCCCGCGTGTTTACCGATGTTCGGTTGCTTCGCTGGTCATTGTCGTAGTGGTTGAACAGGTGAAAGAAGTTCTCCTGCAACCTGCCCGATGGTGTAGAGGAGTCCAGTTCTTGGGTCACCGACTTTACCGTAATGCCCACCTTTCTAAGTTCATCAGAGAGCTGGGCAGCGGCAGGGCCGGTGCGGGAGAACCGGTCGTAGTTATAAACAATGATAAAGGAGATCTCTTTATCCTTCTTTACATAAGAAAGCAGGCGCAGGAACTCTTTCCTGCCGTCTGTTTTGGCACTCTCATACGTTCCGCCAAAGTACTCTTTAACTACAATGCCGGTTCGTTTGGCGTATTCATTACAGAGCTTCAGCTGTACTTCCAAGCTGGAGTTGTTTTCCGCCTGCTCTTGAGAGGAGACACGGGTGTAGATAACACCGGAGCGCTGCTGACGTAAGGCTACCGTGCTATATTGCTTTACGGTAGTTCTGGAAAGCAGGGCCTCCAGTTCACTTTGAGGCTGTTGTTGGTTTTGTTGTTTGGTCATGGGTCGTGATTAAAAGATGATCGATGAGTAAGGTAGCAAATACTTCAATCTGTTCATCCAGTGTAAGTAGGTTGCTGTTACTGCTAACGCAGTTTTCTTGATTTGTTGTTGATAACTGGTCTGTTTGGTGTTTTACATAGGCATCTGATTTGGTTTTCATGTTAACCCTTCTTGCTTTTGGCACCACTTGCCTGAGGACATCAGAACAAGTGCGCTATAAGGGTTCGACCACAGGCCCAAGGAACACTTGGAACCGTTTACATGTCTTCTACTGGATTTACGTTATAAGTTACGGTTTACTTGAATAGGTTAGTGAACGGTTTATTCACAGGCTGTGCTTAGGCGCGTTTCCTTGTTTTTCGAAGCACCAGGGTTTTCTCGTCCATGGTGTCTACCGTGATCTTTTCATAGTTACGCAGGCCCAGAATAGCCCTGATCTGTTCAGCCTGGCTGTCGGTGATCATCTTTTCTTTAGCCGTAACCTCCAGCTTCTGCACCACACCTTCCTTTAGTTCAATTCTAAGCTCCCGATTGCGTTTGTCCCTTAGTTCACGTATCACCTTTTGTTCCCCATCGCTAAAGGCAGCAATACAGGAGATGACCTGCGATAAGCTTTCGCGCCTGACAAAGGTTTTCAGGTAGTGCAGCATCGAAAGATAGATATGTGGTTTAGTTATGTCTACCTCCCTTCCTCTTTCCATACTATAGTAATGTCCCTGCCGGCGCTCAGCTATGCTGCCATCGGAAAACAGCAATAGCCCCGTTTCTTCGCCGCTGTTCAGGCAAATAACCAGCAGGTTGCTTAAGTAGTTGATGTTGTATTTAAGGGCACACAATAGCTCCGGATCGGTAAGCACGTCTTCCAAATACTCTAGCAGTTCCCCTTCTTTTTTATTGATCGTACTGGCTACTTTCTTTTTTTGCACTTGTTCCAGGCTCGCCTCTAAGTTTCGCTGTGGCAGAGCATCGTCATAGGCCCGTTTAAAAAGGTAATCCGCTAAGGTGAGCATTTGGTCTAGCGAATAGCCCAGGGCACGCAAATCCACAAGCATCTGTAACCAGATCAGTTGGGCAAAGGAAAACTTGGCCCAAGCGCCTTTTGGAAAGAACGGCAGTAGTCCTTTTTTGCGCCAGTAAAGGAACAAGTCTTCGTCGATACCTGTATCCTTCAGAGGCACTAACTTATCATGCAGCACGACAATGAACTCGGTATCACTTAGCAGCGTGCAGTCGGTGGCAGCGTTGTCCACCTCCTGGATATTGGATTGGGTTTTCATAGGGACATAAAGGTAGCAGTTCGAACTTTTTGATGCAAGTCCTTGCGTAAATAATAATTTTTTCTGTCATTATCTATTTACGTGTGCCTACATTAAACTATCCTAAATATGTAAAACCAAACACAACCAAAAACCTGCACCAATCTTGTGTGGGCATGCCTTAGCAAAAGGCCTGCAAACTTGAACACCCTTGCCAGCATTTTTGAGCTTATAAAACGGAACTGCTCCACCGTTTCCAAGTACCGCTCGTCTTAGCATTCGCCTTCGGGTGCTTATGCATGGTTTGGCGGCTCAGTTTTGATTTTAGGGCAATCTCACACACGGTAGGCATACGTCCGTATTCCTGCATCAGCACCGATATAGCCCTGGCAATGTGATTATGGTTCCGCTCCCAAGTTCTATTCTTGTCTTCTTCTGTTCGCAGGATATCAATTTTCTCGTACAGCGCATCCGAGGCCTCAACTTTCAGCTCCTGCTGCTTATTAACAACAGTAATAAAAGCCTTTATCTCCTCATCACCCTTGCCCTTTATATCTGATTCCTCAACCTTAGCTTTTCTAAGCAGTTCATGCGCTTTTGCCATTCTTTCTGTGAACTTATGTAAACCATTTATCCGTGTTTGCTTCATGGCTTTCATAAGGATAATACCAACGTAAGTACCCTTGATCTTTCATTCAAACTGCTTGGAATTAAGTAGCCTTTGATCGTGCAATTACCATGGGAGAAGTTCACGCGTCTATCCATCTTTTGTCAACACAAATGACGAATAGGTATTCACTGGAAAAAAGTGCCTTGATTTATATTGCTCCTTAAAGTTTGCTTTAAATGGTGCGACAATTGAACTATCGGGGCTACTGAGAACGTAATGGTCGCTAAATTCTGCAGGCAGTTATTGTCATATATGATTGATTTTCAGGTGAATTTAATTTCTTGAGTTATCCACAAAAGTTGAAATCTTAAGAGGACAGTAAGGGTTTTAATGGATACTTTTACGTAAGCGAATAACAAATACTAATTTAATTAGTAAATTTTTAGTAAATTAATTAGTTTTAAGGTGTTGATATGACCAACCAAACCCAAGAATTATTTGACAAAGTTGTGGATACTACAGGGTGGCAGTTGGGTGTACTGACTTCTAGTGATGACAAAAAAGTTAATGGCTTTCAGCGCTATATAGCTGATACTGTGTTGCTTGATCCCATTTACCCTTTAGATGCAATTTATTTTTCTGGCGTTAACCCTTTTATCTACATCAAGCAATTATCCAAATTTGATCCGGAATTGGTGCGAGAACTTCAGCGAAAAGTTTGGAATGAAGGTAGAACACCTCTTTTAGCAGTTATCACACCCAAAGAAATTAAGATCATTGATTGCTTCGATACTCCTGTTGAAGCCACAGAGGACCTTGGCAAAGTACAAAGGGAAAGCTTTTTAAATACTGAGGAAGATTTAAGACGATTAGCATCACTTTTACATCAATCAAAAATTGATAGCGGGGCAATTTGGAATAGTACGTTAGAAATAAAAACGCAAAACCGAGTTGACCGAAAACTGGTTAAAGCATTAAGCACCACCCGAAAACGTTTGCACGATGAAGGCCTTTCCTTTGATATTATTCATGATCTCTTGGGTAGATCTCTTTTCACCTTGTATTTAGAGGATAGAGGCATATTAAACGTTGATAACTATCCTTCTCACCCCTCAACAGTTAAGAATTTTTTTGACCTATTAGATTTTCCAAACGAGACATACAAACTTTTTCATTTTTTGAAGGAACGCTTTAACGGTGATTTATTCCCAGTCACAGAAGAAGAGGAGCAAATTATTAAACGGAATCCGCAGCTACTAAAATGGATTAAAAATTGTTTTTACGGTGATGTTGACCTAAGGACGAATCAACTTTCCTTGAGTTGGAGAATGTTCCAATTTCAATATATCCCTATTGAATTAATTAGTGCGATTTACGAAGAATTTATGAGTGAAGAGGATATTGAAAAAAATAAACTTCGACAAGAAGGAGCCTTCTATACACCGCAAATGCTCGTAGAATTTGTATTAAACGAAGTCCTACCAATGCCCGATGAAAATGACTCTCGTTATGATCTTAAAATTCTGGACCCGGCCTGCGGGAGCGGAATATTCTTAGTGGAAAGTTTCAAACGATTAATTGCCCGATGGAAATTTCAACACCCAAATAGAAATATAGAAGAGGACGTACTACGAGAGCTGTTGCTAAATAACATCTTTGGCATTGAAAAAGATACAGAAGCGATAAAAGTTACTGCCTTTAGTTTATACTTAACCTACTTGAACTATATAGAGCCTAAGAAAGTTCTTACACAAGTAACTTTTCGTCCTTTAATTAAGTGGAGCGCAAATGGAGGCCAGGATAGACGTATAAAACAAGGTGATAATTTATTTCAAGGAAGTACCTTCTCTATGTTTGATAAAGAACAGCCGCAGAAAATAGGCATTCTGGAAAATTCTTTTGATTTGGTTATTGGTAACCCTCCATGGAAGAGAGGAAACTTAGCAAACGACGTAAAAAATTACATAACAACTTCTAAGAAGAAAATTCCAGGCGACATTGTTTGTTCTTTTTTAGATTATATTCCTCAGATCGCGCCAAAGGCACAAATAGCACTAATTAGCACCGCGAAGGTATTATTCAATAAAGAAGGTGCGTATTCTGAATTCAGAAAACTCTTCTTTTCCCAAAACAAAGTAGAAGCCATTATAAATTTTTCGGTAGTTCGAGATGTCATCTTTGAAAATGCAAAAGCTCCTGCTGCAGTTATAATTTATAAAAAACGAAATGAACCAATCTGTTTAGATGATGAACAATTTATCTATTGTGTTCCAAAAAATGATTTCGTTATCAAGCACCGCAAAAGTATTGTGATTGACGCTTCCGAAATAAAGTATATACCTCTAAGAGAAGTGTTCAAAGTAAAGACGAAAATTTTTAAGGTAGCGATGTGGGGTAATATTCGTGACCTGCATTTTATTGAACGCCTTTCTTCTGTGCCAAGTATTGATTCAATTTCAGAAAGAATTGAAAAAGGTGTCGGATTGCATAAAAAAGAAACGAGGAGTCCAGTTGGCAATTTACATTTAGCCAACCATCTTTTTATAACACCTAATCATATTCAATCCTTTTATACGCCGAAAACTCAGATGATACAATTGGGAGAGGAACATTGGAATTACAGGACAAATAATCAAGAGATATTCAATAAACCCATCATTTTGATAAATGAAGGCTCAAAGAACTCTGACTTTTGTTCTTCCTATATTGATTACAATGGGGTTTACAAAAGTTCAACTTACGGTATTTCTCTTAAGAAAAAGAGTTCAAAATATCATAAAGCCTTAGTCGCTTGTTTAAACTCAAAGCTCGCCAATTATTATTACTTTATAACCAGTTCTTCATGGGGAATAGATAAAGGAGGAAGAGTTCAAAACAATGACGCCATCACTTTTCCTGCGCTACCAGAAGTAATGAGCGAGGATAGCATCTCAGAATTGGCCTCAAAAGTTGACGAGATCATGCAAATGAGAAAAAGTCATATCTTAGAATTAAATCAAGAAAGGCGTGTAAAAGAGATAAAAGAAGAAATTGATCAGGTCATATTTAAAGAATTGAGCGTTTCAAATATTGAAAAAGCGCTTATAAACGACGTTCTTAACTACAGTATTGCTCTTAAGAAGCGATACCACGAAAGCAAAGCGGAAACGCCTGCACTGATAGATAAACAAGTAATTCCCTATGCGAAAACATTGTACAAAACCATTCACAACAAATTAAAGAATGTAAGGCAGGACATATCTGTGGAAGTCTTGGATAGTAGTAAACAAAATGATAGCCTAAAAGCAATTGTTGTTTTATTTAATTCAAATAAAAAATTGCATGAAGAAGTGATTATGAGGCAGGGCAATATCTCAGGGCTTCTCGATGAAATCAATCAGTATGTTTATTCAAAACACTCGGAAAGTATTTTTTATCGGAAAATTATAAAATATCAAAAAGACAATTCAATTTATATCATCAAACCAAATCAAAAGCGTTTTTGGTCAATTTCACAAGCTCTAAATGATGCCGATGAATTGATGCTTGATCTTATGAATTCGTAGAATGGGTTATTTAAGTAACTATAAAAACAATGGCGTTGAAAATGTAAGCGGATTACAGGCATTCAAAAAGGAGATTGCATTAGCAGTCCAAATTGATTGCTTACAACTGGTATCCTCAGCATACAAAGGACTTATTACTGATCAATCTTACGTTTTTCAACCTGATGAAACAACAATAACAGCTAAGCTTTATGGTGAAATCGAAAACATAATTCTAAAAGACGATCTAAGTTATTGTATCTCCCCTGATCCATTCGAATATACTGAGGATATAATTGAGGGAAGAGTATCCACAAAGAAGGCAAAAAAATATGATCTGATATTAGAGAATTGGAATAACAAAAATAAGGTCAAGCTTGGTGTGGAGGCAAAGCTATTGGTCGAAACGAAGTATAAAAACAAACGAGGAACAACCTTATTTAAAGAGTATGTGTCTGAAGTGGGCATGGGAAAGTACATTAAGAAAATTTACAAGCGCGAAGGTATCATGGTTGGGTATGTTTTGGAAGGATCGATATCAAAAATCATATCCCACATAAATACCGAGGTAGCGAATGTATATAGTAGCGAACATCTACTTACAGTTATAAAGGACGAACTTTATCCTCTAGGAACCTATCTGTCAAATCACTCTCACAAAGGAGTAAATTTGTTGCTATACCATTTGATGTTAGATTTTAACAGTATGTCTTCACACAATTAATTAATACTTAGCTTGAATAACATGCATAGCAAAAACAACTATTGCTTATGAGCAAAGATTTTTAAAGGAGCTTTATAAACCAAAATAAACTTTCGGTCAACTTTGGAAATGTCACAAAGAATTCCTAAAATTTCTTTTAGTTCCAGTGGTAAAGTGTAAGGACTAGTTAGCGAATAGGTATAAAAAATGTTTCTAAACTCCTTTGCCCAATTGAACAAGTTTTTGAAAGCTCTCCCTTTTCAAAAAATCTACCAAAATGTCAATATGAAGCCTGTCTCTATACGTTTTTAAAGAAGTGACGCTTCGGTTAGTTTCTTTGCCTAATTGTTCAATTCGTAGTTATAACACCTAATCAAACACCAACTCAAACACGAGGGTCGTGTATGCCGATCCGGCTGATGGCAAGCTACACGACATCGATTTTCTGGAGTTCATGAAAATGTATGAAGCCAAATACTCCGTTGACTGGCCCATTCAGATTATTCATTTCTGATCAGGCAACATAAATAACACCTATTCGGATTCGTACTTTTTGAGAAGCTTTTCCAAAAGCACTATTCGCTCCCGCTCGCTCTTGAGCAACTCTTCATACGCTTGTTTTACCACTTCAATGGGATTAACCTGATAGTTAACATTATGTTGCGCATTGTCGTAGTTGTTTTGGATAATATTCAAAGTTGCCTCTTCATTGAAATTTTTGATTGTCTCCGGAGTTACGCCCAATACTTCGGCTACTGCAGCTAATTTCTTATCATCTAGTTTCTCGTTCTGCTCCCATCTGGAAACGGTTTGCTGCTCCTCGCCTAACGCTTTAGCTAACGCATACTGTTTCATGCCGCGCAATTGCCGTATGCGAACAATATTTCTGCCGATGTGAGGCTGTGGGATTTCGGTACTCATAAGTGGCTGCGAAGTTATAAAAACAAAATGGTGTGTTTTTTACAACAAAAAGCGGTAAGATACACAGTTCCATGCTTATGATGAATCACCTCTGTACGCCTACCTTTAGGCCTAAAATACGATATTTTGTTTTAAGCCTCTTTGATCTGTAGCAATACAGTTCAAAGACATAAGCACAAAGCACGTTTTATTGTGGCACTACCCCCTTTGGCTGCAACATGACTACAGGACTGAATGCGTTAGCCGCTCACCCAACACGGCTCCGTCAGTTCTCGCTCAAGCGCTTGATAAAGCAACACCGTTGTGCCCATCACAGGGCATCGGGGAGCCATGTTTCACCAATTAAACGACAATAAAATGAAGCAAACAGTCACAGACCACCTTGCCGGAGAACTCCTGGCCATCGAAGCCACTTGCACCGCCCACAACATTGCGCTTTTCTACGGGCAGGTAGAAGAAGGCAAAAGCCCACAAGCCGTTTGGCGTGACCCGGAGGCGGAACACGTGGACGGGTTTACCAACGTGCTCTTAAGAGCTGCCCCGGCCCTTCTCATTGTGGACGTAGAACGGTACTTCGAGCGCGATGACAACACCGAAGGCGAACTGGTGCAACAACACAAAGCACGGCTGAATGGGGAAAAGCTCCAAGTGTATGAAACCGCACAGGAGCACCTGAAGATGCGAAAGGGACACGTTATCACCTACACGCTTACGTTCTTCCACCAAGGCATTCCCTTTCGCTTTGAACGGGACGCCGATTGGCTGGAACACTTCAATACCTACACCGATGCCTATGATCTGGACGAAAGTGACGCAGATGACGATGAAGACGATTATGACGATGAACTCAGTGAAGAGGAAACAGCAGTGATTGACACAGTGATTGTGAACCCCGATTTCCAAAAGGCAAAGAGCAGTAGCGAGCGGATGCACCTGGTTCGCGAGGCGCTGAAAGGGGCAGGTATCTTAAAGGAGACCCGGCTTTGCCAAATCACCACTGAAGCACAAGAGCGATTTACCCGGGAAGTACTGCCCCTACGGGAGGCGGAAGACCGCCGGCAGGTGCAGGAACTTAAAAGGGAAGGCAAAACAAAGACCGAGGTAAAAAGCAGGCTTAAACTTAGCACAGCGCAGCTAAACAGGCACTGGTACTAAAAGGTGAATAGCAGCAAAGGAAAGAGCACTTCTTTTATTTTACAATCAAAGGAGGCTCTTTTCCTTGCTTATCGTCCAAATCAAAGCAAAACCTAAAAACCTACCCATTCCTTATGATTACAGAGGAACAATATCAAAAAGCAAAAAGCCTGGTGGACCAATATGAGGAGCAACGCTCCAAAGAACTGGTTGAAAATCTACGGTGCATCGGCTGCAAAAAACCTGTGGAACCTATGGACGGCTTGCTCGCTGCACCTACGGAACTGGAACGGAGCGCCTGGGACGGCGGCACCGTAGCGCTGGTACGCTTTGGCTACGGCAGCCGCTTGCACGATGGTGACGCTTACTATGTTGCCCTTTGCGACGGGTGTATGCTTGCAGCCGCTGGGCAGGGCATCATTATACAATCCTCAAGTACAACCCTGCTGTAACCTGTTTGTGGCCGACCGGCAGCGATCATCACAGTAGTTCCCGAGTCCCAAGTGCTGATAAATATATACCGCTGATAATAAAGGACAACCGTAATGGAGGCATCTAAATAATCGTGAATGGAGTTTCGTAAAACCTAAAGCACCGAATCTATAATTGAATAAGCAAGTAACTCAAAAAGCAGACTGCTGAAAATAACCGTGCTGCTCACAATTAAAAATCGCAGCATGTAAAGAAAAAAAGTGTCCTATTTCAGATATAAAAGATGACAGCAAAAACAGCAGAATAAAAATCGTGGAGAAAGCATTCCTTAAACCGTATAATATTACCGTTTTTATCGATGAAAGTTTAGATCGTAATGCACTGAAAAAACAATCCGTGTAAAAGCGGGTTTACACGGATTCATACGAGTGAATTTGCAACATTAATTTTTCGTTTTTTAACCCCTTCCATTTCGGGTGCAAAGGGCGCTATTTACTTGGAAAAAAAACATGGTTTTTCTGCTCTAAACACCCACTTGGAATATCGTGAACTTAAAATGCGTGAACACAGATGTGGTTATGCGTTTTGGTAGCAAAATGGAAAGGGTATTTTTTATTACTTTATGCTTGCTGAAAATGAGAGCGCTAAAACCGCCAATCTCCCGTATTCAATTTCGATGGCGACACCGGAAAGTAAAACGCGGGTGATCACAGAAATGGGTATCGGTTTTTCGACTTAAGAATACGCGCTTTCAGGTGCAGGCACGGTTGCGTTTTCCAACTGCACTATATTTGTTGTCATTGCCCACATTTTTTCAAGTGCAGAGTATCGTTAGGCCGATGCCCTATTGCAGCGATTTTGGTTTCGCTCATCTTACCTTTTTTTTCAATAATTGTTTTTACAACCAGCAACTAGCAAAATTCCAGCATCTAGCTCCAGAATTTGGCGGTGTATGAAACGAATATCAACTTGCATTTCAGTATTATTGAGACTTAAAAACCAGGATCGGAACTGCCAAATCCGGTGCTTGCTTAAGGAAATACGCAGATACCGTTTTATTATCCGGACTATATATTTATTGACGCGGTCGTTGTCGGCTGCGATTGGTTCAGCGACCAAATGAATGCTGGTTGGACCAAAACCAGTGAAAAGCTGGACTGCCTGCTCATCGCTATCTCACATGGCAACAGGCGTGTTTACACTTTTAAAAAGGTTTTCAAACGCTTGTAAGAAGCGCCGAACCGATCCGTACGGCAGCACCTTTTTTCTTGTCACTTTGTTTCCGTTCTGGTCAGTGCTGCAAACCGTGGCGCATACGGTTAATGCAAACGGTCAAAAAACGCTGTTTCACCACTTTTTTTCTGCATATTGATTAAGGAATTGGATAAGCAAAGAAGCCACGATTTTTTCGTGGATTCTCACGTTTTCAAAACCGTGCATCCCTTGCTCAAATGCAATTAAAAAATAAGCGGCAGATGCCGCTACAATTCCCCAAGCTTTTTCGCGGGAGTTCCCCCAAGACCTTTCGCGAAATGAATCGTTCAACAAAGCGGGCCGAAAATCAGAATTTCTTTGCTGCAAAAGCCACGGTTCGTAATCGTAGTCAGGATGCATGTGTATACGTATCCAAACACTTAAATTGCCATTGATTTTTATGGGTGGGAAACGGATGTTAAGTTACTGGTGATTACACGATGGTACTCACGGAGCCGTTTGCGTGCAAAACCACAATATTTCACTTCAATATTTCCGGATGAAGCGCGTTGCTTTTTTTCGTACTCTAAAGCGTCATTTTTATCGATTTCATTTCCGGTAACTTCAACCCCTACTTTCCCGTTTTTATATGAACTGCATTTTTGAACTAAATGCCGGCTTTCAGCAGCGATTTCTTCCGACTGCCATGACCGAAAAAAACGTTTAATCCTGCGATTATACTAAACCAGAATTGCGGCCGCTTCAGTAGGCTTATCATCACGATATTATACTACGGTTTAGAAGCCCTACTTTTCGCTATAAACAGCGGTTTTCCTCCTTTAAGCAATCTCTTTTTTCTTTCATTCCTAAATTGCGGATTACCCGGCATCACGTCGCGGTTTTAAAAACGATTTATTCTTCGCTCTTTACAGGAAAGAACGACCGGTAGAAAAAACCGCTAACGTGGCGTTTTCTTTTTCGGGAAAAGCACCAAACCAGAAACCGGGAATTCAGGCGTGGTAAACTGTGATTGGTTGAACGGTTTTCCCGATGCGTATTGCACGATTTTAGGACCGCCATACGTACGTTTTTTCCGGGCAGCTTACCGGCACCTTCTTGAATCATATTTAGCCAACCATAATCCGTCGGAATTTTGGCTATAAAAATCGCCAGGCACAACCTAAAAAAACCGCAGTGCACCACCGTATTTGTTTATGGTGAATCCTATCACAGAATATCGTGAGAAATGCAGCGGTTCCATACGTATCTGCAGGGATAGAAATAGCCCGCACTACATCGGTATAATGTTTTGGTTTTAAACTAATACTAAGTAGCACTGGATTACGACCCCATTTCCGCGCAAACACACGGTTTTTTAGCCTCAAATCACCTGTTTGCAACCAGCACCTAAAACCGTGAAGTAGCCAAATAAATCTCCCGTTTTTTTGTCCTACCACTTCAGCCTATTTTCAAGCTGTAGAAATATGGTTTGAATACCCGTATCCAGAACCGTGATTCACGAGCGCCATTTCGCGTTTTTTTCCCGAAAAATTTAAGGCAAATACTTTTTGTTTTCACATCCGGAACATACGGGCGTGAAAAACCATTGCATCCGCGTTTTAATTTTCGCTGACCGCATCGAAATGTAAGAAATTGCTTTTGGAAGAAAAACTTCGTTGTTTTATCCGCTTATGCCCGCGTTTTTACTTCCGTTGAACTGTCCAGGTAGCCCTTACCTGATTTCTTGATGTAGCCGATGCTATTTGCAAGTGTTTGGATGCCCTTTATTCGTGCGTAATCCACCGAACAAAGGGCCTGCTTGCCATTGCGCCGTGTTGTCACGATCCTGGCCTCTCTAAGGCCGGCCAGCTCCTAAAACGCCACCGATTACTCCAGACGCAGCTTTGTATAGAGTTCGGAACCATAACGGGCTGCTTTTTGCGGACCAGTTGCCGCACCTGCCGCCACGAGGTATAGCTCATTTTTCCTTGAGTATTAGGGCTCCTCTGCGCATTATTGCATCACCCATCTTAAATTGCTCTGTAGGATTAGCAATACTTTGATTGTTTTATTTCAATTATATGCAGAAAACTGTGTAAGTGTGGCTTGAATATGGGACAAAGATAATATGTCAAACACCCTATTTTATTACTTTCTGATACTATTATTAGGCGATAATATTTTACGGGCATGGCTGGAAAACTTGCTGATATTGACCGGTGATAACGGCGGAAGTTGACCACCGATTTCGCGGTAAACTGACCAGTGATTCCGCCGCAAATTGACCACCTGTGTAAGTACCCCTTTTCACAGACAATTTTAGGTTAGAGTTGTTTCAGTTTGTAATGTTTT
>Ga0066648_10001492_pt1 | contig 12666 bp, 13 predicted proteins | sample CryGeyCG12114_NA_FD_59537 | JGI IMG/M metagenome (GOLD analysis project Ga0066648, IMG submission 59537) | Groundwater microbial communities from aquifer - Crystal Geyser CG19_WC_8/21/14_NA | ecosystem: Environmental > Aquatic > Deep subsurface > Groundwater | place: USA: Utah: Grand County... | reverse complement strand
TGTGGAACACGCCAACTTCTTCGAACAGCGGGCAACCGAGTATTCGAAGGCAGCGACGAAGGGCGAGTGGAACGATACATGGAGTAAGTTTGATGCTCGTCGTGACAGTGGAGCTTTGGCCGGGGGGACATCCAGCCCGAGCCAAGGAAATAGTGTCGATTGAGATTGCAAATATCAGCGACCTAGCTGATGTGAGCGATTACATGGTGCGAGCGCAAGCGACTGGGTGGGGGGACATTCCTCCCACCCACGAAAGCTTCACCATTGAAGGACACCCTCGCCGTCAGAGTGTCTTTGCCTTGCTAAAGACGGTGTTCAATAGACTTGGAGATACAAAATGAACGATCTTGCAGTGAAGTGTTTCATGGCTGCGAACGGCATGACAGACTTCGATGTGGCTCAGAACATCATGTATAAGTATGGGCTGGCCGAGTCCTATGAGACTTATGCTCATCGGCTTCAGTTTCTGCTGACTGATGAAACTAGCGGTACTCCTGACGAGGCATTCGCTGAAGGTGCAGAGTTCGTACAGGAGATCGTCATGGGTCTTCGGTTCCATGTACCCGACTCTGCACGTGACAGTGAGTTCGTTCGTGGCATTGAATTTGCCATGGATCGAGTAGCTGAACTGATGCAGGCTGCGGTGGATGGTGCCAATATGACAGATGCGGACATTGATCGCGAGACTCGTGTGCGTGACGCTACGATGTTCCCGCTGGACGCCGATGGCATCCTCCGCATGGTATCGGCTCTCTTCGACAATCGTCGTGAGCCGTCCTCGCGGTAAGGGTATCCAGCGGCGCTTAGCCCTGCTGGGGAAAGAGTTGCTGAAGCCGTATGGCTGTGAGTGTGAGGTTGATTTTTCAAAGCGAGGGGGTCACCAGCAATTGGTGGTGACCCTCCCGAATGGGACAGAGACATCAATCGAGCTACCATCCTCACCGCGTAGTGAGGGTCATGCAGAAGACTCAATGCGTCAACGGTGTCAGCGGATTATTCGGGACAACCAGCTATTACTACCATAGCCTTGTCACCGAAAGCCTTTCGGTCCAGACCCTGACCGAGTAACAGCTTCTCCCGCTGATCAAGTGTCAGAGCATCCCACTGTTGCTTTGTCATTTGATCGCGGAGAGGTTTAATCTCGACCGGCTTGTCCTTTACACAAGGAACAGTGACTGGGACATTGACCGGGATAGGTGTATCCTTCGTTACAGTATGCGTACAAGCACTCAACAGAAGGATGAGAGGCAGAAGCTTCTTCACAGTCCTGCCTCCCATGCCGTGTCCTGCACACGCCGCAATTCCGTCTCAAGCTTCGTCCGGTCCACCGGAGTCAGTGCCTCATTACGTAGTTGCTGAGCGAGTGACTGAGATTGAATGATCACCTCCTTTCGAAGCGCGGCCTCTCGGTCGCGGGCAGCAAGTGCCTCATTGCGCTTCGTAGCGAGATCGTCCACTGCTTTATTCTGAACCACAATCTGGTTCTTAAAATTTAAGAGACTCTTACCGAGGACATCGATCTGTGCTGGCACATCCTTGACAACCAGTTTGGGGTTAGCACTCGCAGTCTGGACCGAATGGAGGACAGTGGTCTGCCATTCTTTAAGTTCGGCCCGATCATGGAGTACACCTACACCCCAAAAAAGAAATCCAATCACCCCTACAGCAAGAAGCGCCATGGAAATTAGCTTAATTTTTAATGTACTAAACATTAGACAAAACTCTGATGGGCTTGAGCAAGACGAGTGTCATACTGGTTCTGAGCATAAGCCGAACCATTATAACCTTTGGCGAAAGCTTTCCAGTCTCCGTTCCGTAGAGCGTTGACCAGACCGTTAGCGGTGATGAAAGCTTCGAAGGCACGTAGCTGGGTTTTCTCATCCTTGGCCATAGCCTCAGCAAAGGCCATAGGCGATGAGTAACCACACAGCTTGTAGTTCTCTCCCATGATCTGGAAGCGACCGTAGCTGGCACTGGCAAAGCCACCATCTACATCTAGTTGGATCATATTGAACAGTGTCAGGTAGCGAGCGTCCTGTGTTTTGGGGTAAGGACGAGTGCCCCATACTGGGTACGATACCGCAGGATGACTGGCATCGAAGCGGTGACCGGTCCACTTGCTGAAGCGATGAGGTTCAGGAAGGATGAGAGGACGGCCTTGAAAGAAGCCGCTACCGTTGGCCTCGACCTTACACACTGCCTTGATGGCTGCGGTCGAACAGCCAAGGCGCTTGGCACTGTCAATGAAATCCTGCTCAACCAGACTGGTATCTGGCCCGTCTTCTAGCAGCAGGTTAACCGCTGCTTGTGTCTTTGCTCCCCACAGACCATCAAGTGCGCCACTATAGCGTTTGGTGTTCTTAAGGTAGGTCTGAAGATCGAGCGTGTTCATAACAGTCCTTACCAAGGGTATAGTTTCTTTTGCTATATACACATCGGTAGCACATATGCCATCGGTGTGTCAAAAGGAGTTACTATGCTCAGTCAGTTGAGTTATTCGGTTCAGTTCCCTAGCACCGGTCGCACGTTTGAGAACACCATCCAGTTTGCACCGGGTCTAACCGCTATCATCGGTCCCAATGAAGCTGGTAAGAGTCTCGTTATCGAAATGATCGGTTACTGCTTGTTCGGTAAGGCTGCTCTCCGAGGGGCTGCGGGAGACTATAAGAACCTGACTGCTGAGCTTCGCTTTACTATCAAGGGCAAGGACATCGTGGTGTCTCGTCTGCCCAAGAAGGAAGAACTTTATGTTGATGGTGTCCTGACGGCAGTCGGAGCCGAAGCTATCAATAAAACTGTACCTCAGCTTCTGGGCTTTGGTCTGGATGTGTTCAACATCACTCTCGTTGCTCAGCAAGATGAGCTTCATGCCCTTACCAAGATGAAGCCGACCGAGCGTGGCAAGATGGTGGAGAAGCTGACTGGTGAAGTGACGCTGGCTGTGACCGAGAAAGATTGTAAGGACCAGTTCAAGGTCCACAATCAGAACGCGGATGTCATGGCATTGATGGTGTCGCAGCCTGTTGCTCCGGTAAAGCCTGATAACTATGAGCCATCAGAGACAATCTGGGCACGGCTCTCGGCAATGCGTGACCGTAATCAGGAGCGTAACGTACTGGCTCGTGTAGTTCAGCCTCTTGAGCCTGTAGCTCCTGAAGACCCCGGTCTGGATGAGCATGAGCTAGAAGCCTATCAGATTGATCGTGCGGCTACCTGTCATAAGATGGAGACATTAACCCGACAGATTGCGGCCATTCCTGAACCACGCTTCACGCTGGAAGAGATTGAGCAGGCCAAGCTGTGGTCAGCTTATACTCAGGAGCTAAAGCGTCGTGGGCCTCGACCGGACCATACGGTGGAGCAGCTACAGGCATGGATGGAAACGTGGCTCACACCAGCTAGTGGGAAGTGTCCGAATTGTGGATACGATATGGCTGAGCATCGTATGACGGTTCCGCCCCTGAACCTGCATGACGTTCGTATCCAGTTGAGCTATCATAGTCGTTGGCCTGACGAGCTAGAAGAGCCTACACCAAAGGTTATCAACAATCTTGCACAGGAGATTACAGCACATGACCGCGCTTCCGAACGTGACAGTCTTCGACATCAACTCAGCCAAATCACCGTACCAGCTAACCGCTCCGCCGATCTCGAACGAGTTCGAGATTACAACCGACAGTGGGCACGTTACGACGAGCGCCGACAGCGGTATGCAGAAGACTTCCGAACGTGGGAAGAAGCCCAAGCCGCACTTCAAACGCTTGGGCCAAGTGAAGATGCAGACCAAACCCGTCAAGCGTGGGATGCAAGTGCGCGTTACGAACAAGAACTCGTAGCCTACGAGAAGAACTCCAAGCAGTACGTTGAACAGCTACAGATGGTGACTGCTCAACGTACTGAGGCTGAGGGGTTCAAGCGGGGGGCTGAAGCTCTTAAACTAACACGTCAGAAGGTAAAGCAGGAACTAACACCGTCTCTGTCTCGGGAGGCGTCCATGCTTATGTTTGCTATGACGAATGGTGAGCGACAGACAATTATCGTGGATGAGGATTTCAATGTATTCGTGGACAATCAACCCCTCGCTACTCTTTCGGGTTCTGGCAAGTCTGTTGTTAATCTGGCTCTTCGTATCGGGTTGGGTCGCGTACTGACCAGTCGGATTTTTCCTATCTTCATTGGTGACGAAATTGATTATGCTATGGATCAGGATCGGGTTGGTGCTACACAGCAGATGTTCCGTGGTCTGACCAAGCTTCTGGATCAGGTTATCCTCGTAACCCATAAGGGCATTGAAGCCGATAACATCGTATCATTGTCATAAGTCATTATTCTTTAGGTGATTTTACTTCATCTGTGTAGAGCCGACGCTCTAAGGAGAGTATCTGTGATTGAACTAACACCCGAAGTTCGGGACGAGATTTTGCGTGATTTGCGTAAGACACGTGCGCCTGCCCGAACAGCCAAGAACACTGGCTATCCAATCCGTCTCGTCCTTCAGGTACAGGAAGAGGACAACTACCCACGTCCGTTCCGTGAAGAACAATATGGTGGTCTAGGTCGTCCTGAAATGCAGCAGTACACTGTTGCACGCAAGCGAGCATGGGAAGTCTGGGACAATACCAATGAGGTCATTGCCGAGGCCCGAGCTAACTATGAGGCTGGGACTCATGAAATGGTCACTGGTCGTGATGGTGATTGGCTTATCCTTTATATGATCCCACGGAAGAAGCGTGAGCCTAATCGTGAGGGTTATTTCCAGCCGGAGAATTTCCAGTGAAGGTATCTGTCCTAGACCATGGTTACGTGGAGGTCGTCGCTACGATGGGCGATGACAATTTCCTCGCTGAGTGTGCGAGAATGTCCACGGATACGGTCGCGACTGAGGAAGCGAATCAGCGTCTGGTTCAGCGTCTCATCCGCGACCGGCATACCAGTCCAATCGAGTTTGGTCAGGTAGTAGTCGAAGTCGCCATGCCGATCTTCGTTATGCGTCAGTGGGTTCGTCATCGTACTGGTGCCTTTAATGAGTTTTCAGGACGGTACAGTATCTTTCCTGACACGTACTACGTTCCGACTCTGGACCGTATTCAGTATCAGTCCACGTTCAACAAGCAGGGGTCTGCTGATAGCCTGCCTGAGGACGAGGCTAAGCATTGGCAGCAATTGATCATTGATCGGTCGGAAGGTGACTACCGAGCTTATACAGCAATGGTAGAGGCGGGGGTTACTCGTGAACTAGCTCGCATTATTCTTCCCCCTAATTTCTATACGAAGGTCCGTTGGACAATCAATCTACATAACCTTTTCCACTTTCTAAAGTTGCGTGAGGATGCTCACGCACAGTGGGAGGTCCAGCAATACGCTAACGTGATGCACCAGATTTGTCGGAAATACTTCCCTGCCGCGACCAAGGCCTACGAGGATCACATCGAGTCGGCTGTCACGGTTTCAGAAGAAACCATAAAGGACTTGGTAGATGGAGCGGTAGATACCCTAAAGATGCTGGGCGAGTATCAGAACATTAATCAGTTAAAGCCTGAAATTCGTGATCTTATTCGAAAGTATGGAGACGTACAGTGAGTGATACCGAACACGCGATGATCACTGGACACAGTGCCTTGGAATTATTCCCCGGTAATTATCCTCAGTCAGTTCCTGTTGAGGAAGCCGCTACAGGGCTTCGATACAACAAGGGCAAGACACGGTTCGATCTGCTCCCACCTGATGGCCTTGAGGCTCTGGCTGAGGTCTATACCAAGGGTGCCGAGAAGTATGCTGCTCGGAACTGGGAGAAGGGTCTATCGTGGACCGAATGCTATGGTTCCCTTCTTCGTCATGCCAATGAGTGGGCTAAGCGAGAGGATCGGGATAGTGAAAGTGGACAGCTTCATATGGCCCATGTGGCGTGGAATGCGATGGCGCTTTTGACTTTTGCTCTGCGTGGCATCGGTACTGATGACCGAGCTTAAAATTTAAGGGGGCCGTGAGGCCCCCTTTTTATTCTGTAACCGTTTGTGTCTCTGGCGGATTGCGAAGATTTTCAATCATCTGCCGCAGTGGTACAATGTCAAACTCGTACATCTGACGAAAACGACGAGTACGTTCAAGTACGTCGAAGCCCAATGACTCATCCATTGCCGCAGCAATAACAGCTTTCGCAACCTCATCAGTTCCGATCAAATCGACTAGTGTTTGAAGTGTTACCAGTTTAGCTAGTTGATCTGCTTGAGCCTGAGCGGACGCTGCTGCATCTACCGCAGCTTGTTTTGCTTGAAGAGCCTTAAGCTGGTTTTGCTCATCTTTTGTAAGCGGCTCTATACCGCTAACTGTTTTTGGCGTTGCCACTATCTATTCTCCACAGGCACAGGTAGTTCGATTAGTCCTTCAGGACGGCCTACTTCCATTTGGGACCATTTTTTGATTTGACGACGACTCTCATTAACTTCATAAATTTGAACATTCTCCCCAACCACTACACTGATTTGACATCCTTCATCCAGCGCCATGCGACCAACTACATTTTTTACAAGTACAATAAGAGCTAGACCCGTATCTTTACGAGTAAGCTGAAGCCATGTACCGCTTGGGGCTGTATTGATACCAAGTTCTAGGATTAAATCACTTAGCTTAGTCGATAGAAGTGCGGTGTTAACTTTTTCTCCAAGACCATAAGTGAAGTGGGCACGTGCTGCTGGGAAATTCGGATTGGTTGTCTCAGTCATTTCTTCAACCATAACTGCGGTACCAATTGGAATATCAATTTCACGTCCGTCAGCTAGAGTGAGTTCCATAAAATTAAGCATCATAATCCTCCGCAGTTATAACTGGCTCATTGGGCCATACCACATCTTCGGGTTTTGTAAAGGTGACGGTAAGAGTGTTCAGGCTTTTAAGAAAGGCCATCACTCTTGCCTGCGCTTCAGCATGGAGAGGGCTATCAGGCATGACACCCCAGCGCCAGCGTTCTTGCAGGCGTGTCCGCACTGCACGAACCTGATAACCCTCATCAGTATCCCATGGCAACAGATTAGTGGCTATTGCTGCTGCCGCTGCGGCTTGAATCTGTTCCTGTTGACTGATATGGCACGCCGAGCAAATCCATCGCCCCGGAGAAACCTCAACAATCGTAAAAGCAGGGCCGGTTGTTGGACATTCTGGACATTTGAAATCCTCGGTCGGCACAACCATGCCGTCTTCACGGAGCTTATCTTCATAGGTACGTAGCGGTTCCATTACTTCGGCCTAATTGTGACGGTAGTAGTTGCGCCGTTCGGCAATGCTGAGCGTGTACTGCTGGAAGCCCCTTGGGCGGTCCATGAGACTTGATTGAGTGTAATACCTGTTGCTGTTCCTCCATCAACAGCATCGATAGTTACCCCAAACGCTTCAATTCCATTACCAAGCTGTACGTTACCATTGTAAGAAACAGTGTAAGCTTTTGAACCGGCTGTTGAGTATGATCCGTAGAAACTGGTAGAAACTTGAGTTATCTTAACCCATGAACCGCTTTTACGAACCCACACGCCAAGGGTGACGTTTACATTCGATTCGTAACCTGATCCGACTTGTTGTCCAACAACCATTATAAATTACGCATTCGAGTAAGAGACATAGGCAGAACCACTAATGGTAACTGCCAAGTTATAAGTGCCATCAGAGGACTCTACAGCCGATCCCTTTTCCATCTGTGACGTAGGACCACTACCCGGTGCTGTGGGGCTCGTCAAGTTATAGGAGACAGCGGTTGCGGGAGTAATAATCTTGGCACGAAGCGTAGCTGTCGTGGATGTTAGCCCGTCCAAATAAATATTGTACGTTTCACCCGAGTTCAACGGCGAAAGGTTATTCAGCCTGAATGAATAGTCGGGGACATTGCCGAGGTCCGTACCAAAGTTAATTGCACTATTATCAGCAACATTGAAATCACGTGCCTGCAACGCTACCGGCCAACCTTGTCCTGTACCGAGGCGGATGGTCGCGCCAACATTCAACGAACCGGTGAACACCGCGTTACCACCGGAAAGTTGCATCGCCAGCTTGAAGCCACCACTGGTCTGGTTGTACAATGAGATCGTAGCGGCACCAATCCCCACGTTTGAAGTGTAGGTGCCGTTGTTGTCTTGAGCCTGTGCTGAAATAAAAGCAGTCGCTGCGCCAGCAACAGCTACTTTCTGGAAGTACGCTTGGGTACGTCCCGTCAACGTAGCCGTTACACTTTCGGTAGTGGCGACACGGGCCGAGAGAGTGCCTGTATTGATGTCTGCGGTTACGTCACGAATAGTGAGACGACGCAAATACACCGTTCCAGTACCGCCAACGTAACGCACCTGTGGTCGTAGGAATACCATAGAGGTATTAAGAGTATTTACGCCAGTTTGGGGGGTCTTAGAGAACCTATAACTTTGGGTGAAGACACCATTGGCGGTTAGGTTCATTGAGTAAGTGCCGTAGGTAATGTCGGTATAGGCTGCATCCAGACCCATAGGGTAAATACGAGCACTGATCGTACTGCCGTAATTTGCGACTTCCCACTCGGCCTCAATCTCATAGACATGATCGGCAATAATGCGAATAGCCCCACGCGGTAGAACATAGCGTTGATCCACCATGGTAAAGGCGTAGCCATAACCGGGGCGAGTAACAATTCTCGCGATGTCAGAGGCCGCCATGGTGTGCGTTTCCGGTGCGCCCCCCCACGGGTAATCGGTAGCGTTAGTGTTACTTGCGAAGAAGAAAGAACCATTAGCGTCGAAACGATCAGGAGTCATTCCACCCGCGATTGCTGCGGTCAGCGTCTGGCTCGTTGTTGCTGAAGAGGCGCTACTCGTGGCACTAACTGCGGCGGTCGAAGCGACACCAGCCGAGGCCGAAGCATTGACTTCACTCGTATGAGCAGCAATTGCACTGGCATTAGCTGCTGAGGCGCTATTGCCCGCCGCATCGGACTTGCTGCTCGCGGTCGAAGCACTCGTGCTGGCAGCGCCAGCGGACCCGCTTGCAGCATTGGCGCTGTTTGCAGCAAGTCCTGCCTGTGTCGAAGCCGTGTTAGCGGACCCGGAAGCGTTACTCGCACTCGTGGCAGCAGCACTGGCGCTTGCTGAGGCATTTCCTGCGTAGGTATTGGCGTTGTTAGCCGAGGTTCCTGCGTTGTTGGCCGATGTTCCTGCGTTAACCTCTGACGTTTGTGCCGCAGATGCGCTGTTGCCCGCTTGGGTTTGCGAGATTGCGGCGCTGTTGGCACTGTTAGAGGCGGCATTAGCCGATGCTGTTGCTGCAAGAGCTTGTGTGACATCCTCCACAAGAAGTTGCCCGTAGGTAGTGCTTCGGGTAGCATTCACAGCAAAGCGAAGCGACCTAGCGGTAGGATTTGCCGCAAGGATCACATCGCAGTTCACATCGTAGGCCCGCGTGTTGATAGTGCCCGCACTATACAGGGCGTTATATTCAAACTCAGTGAGGCCGACTTCGGTGAACGTCGCATCGAGAGTGACAGCATTGACCGATACTTGGTCACCCCCGGTATTGGCCTTTATCGTGCGAGTAAGGCGATAGGTGCGACCCGCCACAAGAGGAACTGTACCCCTTGTGCAAAGCCACTTCGCACCGTTCCGGAATCCCGAATTGTTCAGAACATAATACCCGAAATCCGGGTCGTTGTTCCCGAAAATCAAGTTGGTGATCGGAGGGACTGTGGCGGGATCACCCGAACGACTATTTGTCCAATCCGTATTAGTCATAAACGTCGATGGCAGGAGCAGCGCGGAGGTCAGACTGGCTGATACCGACGCCGACGAAGCTGCACTCGCGGATTGTCCAGCCACTGTGGAAGAGGAAGCGGCTGCTGTGGCGCTATCGCTGGCTGCTTGAGCGTAATTGCTTGCATTGATGGCCTGAGTTTGTGCCGTATTTGCAAAGCCGCTGGCGCTAGTCGCACTATTTCCGGCGTCGGTAGCCTTGGACGTTGCTGTGTTGGCACTTCCTGCGGCTGCGGTTGCGCTGGCGTTAGCATCATTTTTATATCCTAGAGCCACATCACGTGCTGTCTGTGCGTCCTGACGAGCCGTGGTTGCTACACCAGCCTGTGTCTGTGCTGTAGATGCGGAACCGGCAGCGTTGCCCGCGCTTGTCGAGGCATTATTGGCGTAAGTTTGTGCGTTGCCTGCGCTGGTCGAGGCGTTGGTTGCGGATGTGGAAGCTGCCGTTGCGCTCTGGCCAGCGTTGGTTGCTTGTGTTGAAGCTGTGCTTGCCGATCCAGCCGCAGCGGTAGCACTACCAGCAGATGCAGTGCTTTCGGTAATATCCGTCCAGACAAGATCAGTCCACAACACGCCGTTGGGGCTGTTAGCTCGAACAAAGGGGACACCCGTTGCAAAAGAGGCATCTGTGGTGACAACAACATCGAACTGTGTCCAATCCGTTGTCGTGGATACAGCAATATAATTGTTAACTGCACCGCCTGAGGTGCGAGTTCCAATAACGCCGACACCAACGCTGGCTGCGCTACTTGGGTTCTTTACCCAACCTTGGCAGCGAATCTTACGACTAGCCCAGTTACCGGTTTTAGCTACACCATCTTTGCTATCAGTTCCTCCCGTACCGCCACGCAAGACTTTAGTATGACCCAAGCCAGTGGGACCAGCATCGGCCACCGCAGTTGCGTTAGTCCACTGACCAAGCGCGCTATCATCGAAAGCACTTTTCGAAATCAGATTATTGGTAGCATAGTTTCCAGCGTAACCAGCGTTGGATGCAGCGGACACGCTGCTATTGGATGCCGCTGTTGCGCTGTTGCCCGCGTTGGTTGCAGACGTGCCAGCCGCAGTTGCAGATGTAGCCGCAGCAGTGGCGCTTCCGCCAGCATTAGTTGCAGACGTAGCGGCGTTCGTAGCAGCAGTCTGAGAATTGTTCTGTGCTGTCACGGCATTGTTATAGGCGGTGACCGCGTTCGCGCGTGCCGTATCTGCCGCCGTAGCACTACCCGCTGCCAGTCCTTGTGCAGTCTTTGCAGCATCACGAGCCGTTTTAGCATCAGTAAGGGCTGATGTAGCAGTTTGTGCAGCTTGAGTAGCTACATTAGCACTTGTCTGAGCATTTGCGGTAGTACCATAAGTTGTAGTAAGAGCATCAACATCAACAATAATATCTCCAATTTGTTGAACAGCAGACGCGATATTGCCGGTAGCAACATCAATCTGTGTAAGAACAGTTGAAGCATCACGTCCGTTAACATTCTTAGTATCTTTTGCAGTATTAGCACCTGTTACATCTGCACCAGCTTGAGCAGGTTGTAGGCTTTGAACTGGAACTGTAGTTTTACCTGTTACAGGATCGATATAGCTGATCTGAGTAGCATCAGTTACAAAGTTTGACTCTGCCAACCACTGACCATTGGACCAGATATAAGTCAGGTTCGGGTTCTGATCATTGGTTGTGTACTTATCTCCTTCACGACTTCCAGTCGAAGGACGATCCTGCAAACGACCAATCGTCTGAACAGGAGCGTAATCGTTGGCTGTGTCGTCAAGGGTGTAGGTTCCTACGAGAGGGTTCGAGGTTCCACCCCGACGATCAATGGTTGTGATGCGGAAGGTATAGATACCGTTCTGTGGCTGCTGAAGCTCAACATAATTGTCCTGAGTCTTCTCAGTCAACGACTGCCATGGGCCGCTGTTCAGATTGAACTCTACCTTGAAGCCATCAATCCAGATGGAGCCGGGACGATCCCAACGAACCGTCATTACCCGCTTCGTCTGGTACTCGGCTTCAAAGCTTTGTACTGAGAACATACGACCATCAGCCGGTGTAAGCGGCGAAGGGATTACCTTGTTCGGGCGCTGAGCAAGGATCGTATCCTCGTTTACGTTGTCGCTCTCGTTCCACTTGTTTGTGTAGATTTCGATAGCGTTGATCGTAACAAGCTCATCATCCTGTGGCTCAACGTCGATAACACGATATTGCTTAGGCAATGTAGGCAGGCCCACAGCCTCAAGCGCAATCTGAGCGTTAGCAGGAGTGTTAGCAGGCAAAGGCGAGTCAATGTTGAGTGTCGTTACATCCCCACGAGTCGTAGCCGTGTTAGTGATGGCACGGCTCACAGTGATTGTTGGTTTACGCCAATCTGGACTCCCCGGCTGAGCAGTCGAGCTTGGGTTATAGGCCGGGTTCGGGATCGTTACATGAACCTTGTAGTCGATGCCAACCTCAAGACGCAGCGTATCACGAACCGTCAGAACACTGTCGGTACGACTCATCAATCGACCGGTAGTACGAACCGAGGTATCGCTTGCAAGATCACCATCGGCAACAAGAATAACACTGAAGGGCTGAACCAGATTACCCTGTCGGTTCGTTGCAAAGCTTACTTGACGAGTCTCATTCAGCGAAGCAAGCTGACGGATTTTGATACGACGCAGAGCTTCCTGTCGAGTGCTACACCCAACCAGAGCAACGCTAGTTGCACGACGACCATAGTTATCAATGTGTGCCTGATCGAAGACACGTACACGGTCTTCTTCAAAACCACGAGCTTCGTTACGAAATACACCGATCATGTCGTTCATGCGACTATCGATGTCAGTATGCGAGTAGTTAAACTCGCCTACAATGGACTCCTTGGTAAACAAAGCTGTAGCATTCTCAGGCTTCTCAACCACAAGACGCCAGTTA
>Ga0066648_10001489_pt1 | contig 12685 bp, 10 predicted proteins | sample CryGeyCG12114_NA_FD_59537 | JGI IMG/M metagenome (GOLD analysis project Ga0066648, IMG submission 59537) | Groundwater microbial communities from aquifer - Crystal Geyser CG19_WC_8/21/14_NA | ecosystem: Environmental > Aquatic > Deep subsurface > Groundwater | place: USA: Utah: Grand County... | reverse complement strand
CCTGCACGTGCTGAAGGTCGGCTGCCGCTGGTGCGATTGCCCTGCGGATTACGGCCCGTCGACGACCATCTACAACCGGTTCAACCGCTGGTCGCGGCGGGGCTTCTGGCTCAAGCTACTCGACGCGCTGGTCGAGGCCGGGGCGGTGACGAAGAGCACCGCTATCGACAGCACCTACACCAAGGCTCAGCGCGCCGCGTTCGGAGGAAAAGGGGGCGTTCGCACCAGGCGATCGGGCGCTCACGCGGTGGCTGGACGACCAAGGTCCACGCGCTCACCGACGTCATCGGCCGCCCATATGCGCTGATGCTGACAGCTGGCAACGTCAGCGACATCAAAGCTGCACCCGCACTGCTCGAACGCGCCGGTCGCATGCGCTACCTGCTCGGCGACAAGGGCTACGATGCCGATCGCCTGCGCCGCTTGGCTCGTGAGGCAGGGGCCGTGCCCGTCATCCCAGGCCGTCGAAACCGCAAGCGCGCCGTTCCTTACAACCAGCAACGCTATCGCGGCCGGCACCTCATCGAAAACGCGTTCTGCCGCCTCAAGGACTTCCGCCGTGTCGCCACCCGCTACGACAAACTCGCCGCCAACTTCCTCTCAGGCGTGGCTCTCGCAACCGCCATCGCCTTCTGGCTGTGAATGAGTCCGAACCCTAGCACCAGCCCGTCCTGCTCAACGAGAGCCAGGCCGGTGTCGCGATTGAGAGTGCGCTCAAGCAGAAGCTCTGCGAGCTGCAGCGCCTGGCAGTCGGCACCCACGGGTTCACCTATTTCGCGATGGCCGCGGCGAAGCTCCTCGGTTTCGATCTCGCGCCCCGCCTTGAAGATCTCGCAAACCGCAACCTGCATCTGCCGCACGATGGCAGTTGTTCCCCGAGCCTAAAGCCGAGGGTCGAGCGTGTCGGGATCCGCCGGGCTGCTCGGCAAAGGGCCGGGCAGCCTGTTCCTGCTCGACTATCTCGTCAGACCGGTCTTCCGCAGGGAAGTGCTCCGGATGCTCGCGCAAGGCGAGTGCGTCCACCAGCTGCAGCGCGCCATCTTTGCCGGCCGGATTGAGGCCAAGCACGGCCGCAGCTTGCGCGAGGTCGCGGCACTTTCTGGCGCCCTGACGTTGCTGGCGACATCGTCACGGCCTGGAACACCGCGGCCATGCAGAAGGTGGTGGACCGCCCGGGCGCGGGCCAGTTCCCGGCCGAGCATCTCACCCACATTGCGGTGGCCGCGCCTTCCGCCGTATCAACATGCACGGGAAGCTCCACTTTTCCTTCGAGCGCTACGGCCGCTTCGTGGCTCCGGAGGGCGCTGTCGATGCGACATCCGAAGCTCTCCCTTGAGGAAAGCTCATGGGATCCGTGATCAGCGCGCCTGTCTATCCCCACCCGCCCACAGGTCTCATCAGTGAGAGAGAGATATAGGGCAACTCAATCTTGGTGCCGTTCAATTGAGTGGCACTGTGAAACGGCTCTTCACGCGACGAAGTGGATAGACTTGGCTTTTCCACACGAACTCCCCCGGCAGATCCCGCGGCCGCTCGATCTCGACGCGGAGCCGGTCACCACGAGCCTCATACTTGACTCGAACTGGCCCTTTGGGCGTCGCTGCCGTAGCCTGTAGCTGCTTCAGGTCTCCGAGCGAGGGAGCGACCTTCAATCGCGAGTAGCCTGGCGCGCCCGGCTGAATGCCTGCGACGATCCCCAGCAGATCCGCTGTCGGATGCGCGCTCCACGCGTGGCTGTCCGAGCGGGTTGACGCCTTTTCGGTGTCCCGTTCCTCCGGCCACGTGGTGTAGTTGAGCTCGAGGAGGCCGCGCCAGGTCTTGAGCAGATCATGGTAGCGCTCGGGCATCCCGGCGTGCTGAAACGCTCGAATGAGATACCAGGAAAAGTAGTAGCTCGTCGGAGTGATACCCGCGGGGGCATCAATACCCTGAGCTGGTGCGACGATCTTTTCAAGTATCGCTCGTGCGTTCTCCTGATCCACTACATCATACATAATCGCCAGTGCGTTCATGTGCTGGCTGAAGCGATCGCCGCTGGGATTGTCCGCGAAGAGGCCTCGATCTTCCTTCCAGCATCGCTCTACGATGGCCTGCTTGACGTCGTCGGCCATTCCGGCGTAACGGCTTGCATGGCTGTCGTCGCCCAGTTCCGCCTCAATGCGCGCGCCCTGCTGTAACGCTCCAAGCCAGAGAACACTCAGCAGGCAACTCTCGTTCGTCGTTCCATAAGATGGAAAGTCGGTGCGGTCCGTCGCAGGCTGACCTACCCAGTCGATGAAGTTCCAGTATTCATTCCTACCGAGCAAGCCGCTCGGCTGCTGCCAGTCTGCGAATCGGTCGAGCACCTCGCGCATCCGCGACAGGTTTCGGGTGATCGGCTTAGTGTCCGGCTGCCGCATTCGCCAATCGTCGAGCATTCCCACCCACATCAACGCAAAGGTGGCGATAACATTGCTGCCGCGCGTAGGATAGGCGGCCTCGATCAGTCCATCAAACACGTTCGAAGCCGCGAATGCCTCAATCGCTTGTTCAGCAAGTCGCGTATCCCCCGATACCGCATAAGAGATCAGCATTTGTAAACGCGTGTCACCGGCATACTGCAGCTGCTCCCAAAACGCCGTGTCCATGTAGGTTTCATGGGCATCGATCTGTGCCGTGCGCCATCCGATGTCGAATATGTCCCGGTGCTCGGGATCGTCGCTTGAGAAGCGGCCAACTTGTTGAAACGGGTACCCTGTAGCGAACGCACGCATTCCAGTCAGTGTGAGCGGCTCACCTGACGTTTGAACTTCTATTTCAGCATAACGCCATGTCCGCCACCAGAGTGGCGCGAAGGTTCGTTCGGCTCCATCGGCAATAAACGTGTCCCAAATGCCGATTGGCTTTCGGTCTGCGATGATATCGCGATCGCCCTTGCGACGGTCCTCGTCATACAGCGCTTCGGACCAGGTGACCTTGATCGTGGCGCCAGCTCCGCCCGAGACCGATAGTTCAGGGTAAGCCGCCGTCATGACATCTCGCTGGATGAGCAGCTTGACCGTGCTGTTTGCAGGCACCGTGACAGCGCGCTGCGGGAATGCCTCACCGCCCGGGAGATCTGTACGGACGACTTGGCCAACGTGCGTCAGCTCGTATCTTTGTTCTGGGAGTGGATCCCGGATGAGTGTTCGTGCCGCGGCAGCGGGAGCCGCGACGGCATCCTGCCAGCCAGTCCCGGTCTCAACCGCTCCCTTCCAATCGAAAGTGGCATCGGCAGCGTCGATGATTTCCGGCATTCCCGCCACATAGTACCAAGCGCGAAGCTGTGCCCATCCGTTCGCGAAGCTGTGCCCCCTGTCGAGCTTGACTCGCCAGCCGCCTCGATCGGTCGAAATTGCCGAGGCCCGCCCTTCTCCTACGAGGCGGAATCCGGTGGCGACGTTCTGCTGAAAGAGGGGAGCAGTGTTGGTGAAGAGCGACGCACCGTTGGCGGCTTCGATCTGCTTAACTGTTGGATTCTCAGGCAGAGACAATGGTTTAACCCCGTCCCACACCACAGCAGCTACAATGTTCTGACCTTTGCTTAAAAATGGAGCAAGATCGATCTGCTCCTCTCGCCAGTGCGCCACGTCCCCGGTGGAAGGACCCGCTGCGACACGACGGCCGTTGACGTACAGGACAAACCGATTGTCGGCCGTGACGCGCACCCGGTAGGCGTCAGGAACATCAGCAAGCGAGACCTCTCGGCGGAAATGTAGAACTACCGGCTTCTTGTCCGACTCGGCCTCGGCATGGCTGACCCAGCCTTGGGCGTCAACTTGCTGCCCTACTGCCTCATTCGCCAGAGCAGGTGTCGTGGCGCAGCCGAGCATCAGCGCGACCGTCGCGAGAAGGTGAACTGAGCGCATATAATGTCCTTCGTTACGTCAAAGTGCCGATGCGAAAGCCGTCCAACGGACTTGCCCGGTCCGTCGGCAACGCTTTCCTTATCTTCAGCGCGCTGTCCTGAGCGTCACTGGGCCTATTAGCCCGGCCGGCACCTCCGGGAGGTTTTTGTATGCCGGATCGGCTGGATTGATCATCGCGTTTGCAGGCACGTTGCGCACCTCCACCACGAGATCGTTCATCCCAAGGCGAAGCTTGCCCGAAATGTCTACCTTGAAGGGCGCGGTGATCAGCGGCGGTAGCTCTTCGCCGTTGATCGTTACCGTAGCCATGTCATGTACCAAGCCGAGATCAAGCGTAACGCGCGCCTCCTCGAGCCAAGCCGGGTCGACCGAGAAGTCTCTACGGTACGTAGCGACACCGGCAAAGCGGGCGAGTTCCGGCACGTGCCGCCAGTCTGTCAAAGTCGAGCTGCCGAAATCGCGCACGTACGGCTTGCGCGCGGCATGTCCGTCGACCGACAGCGACCAACCGCTCTGCGGTAGCGCTATGCGCGCGAATTCGGAAACCGGCTCAACGTTGCGCGGCTTCTCTTCCTCGTCGAGCACCAGAAGGGCACTTTCGCCGGGCGAGAGGTGGAGTGCGGTCTGCGTAGCTCCGCTCACTGCGCGCGCTGATATAGGTGCTATAGTGCCGTCCATAGCATCCCAGCGAGTGAGATCGCCGACGCCAGCTATTGCGATGCCGAGGGCCCTCGCCTGATCGCCACGGTTGTGCAGGAAGGTCACCGTCTTCTCGCCCAGGCGACGCTGAACAAAGACGATACCTGTGGGATCCCCACCAAAGGTGAGGTTCGGCTGAACGCGTGCTGCACGAAGTGCACCCGTCACTTCAGCGGCGGCGACAATACGTGCGCCCGTGGCTAAGGCTCGGGACACGGCTGCCCGTACGCGGGCGTCGTTTGCCTGAGCATCGGTCAACCCCTCCGAGCGATCCGGAGCACGGTCCACAAAGAAAACCGGCAGCTCGGCCTCGGCGAACTGGGCGATCCGCTCAGCCGTCTGGACATCGATGGCTTCGAGCGACGGCAAAACGAGTGCGCCATAGCGGTGGCCGCCTCGCGAAACTAAGCGATCATCCTCGATCCTCGCGCCGGCGATCGAGTCCGGATTGATCCGGTCAAAATCGTAGCCGCCAGCAAGGAAGGCCTTTTCTGCGGCCTGCTTACCCGCTCCTTCGTCTTCAATCCCGACATAGTAGCCGAATTGTCCATAGAAGTAAGCGATCGGAACGAGCGGCTCGCCAAACTGCATCACCGCCTGCAGCCTGCCGATGTACCGGGCCAGCGGCTCCACCGATGGCCAGATCGGATTTGTTTCCGTCAGCATCGTGCTGAAGCCTCGGGCAAAGGGGCTCGGCTGAAAGGCATGCCAGCCGGGCCAATCGTCCGCGTGAAAGCGGTAGTTGAAGCCGTGCAGCATGAGGCTGTTCACCCCTCCTGCGATAATCAGATCAACCCGCCGACGCATTTCGTCCGGCGTCACATCGTAGGGTCGATCCTTCCAGACCAGGCTTTCGGCGGAAACGATATCGCGCCCATACAGGTTTGCCGCCGAGCGTGCGAGTCGCATGAAAATCGGATCACCATTGTGAACCAAGTCTTCGGTTTCTGGAATATCGACGAGTCCATAGCCGCGGATGATGTCGAAGGCGCCGCCGTGCGCCTGGAATTTTGCTTTCAGGCCATGCTCATGGTTCCAGGCAACGAATGGCTCGATGAAGCCCTCGAACATGAGTTCCGAGACCGTCTCACGATAGTCGAAACGGACCCGCTCAGCGAGGTGGCCCTGCTCGGCCTCGAAATACGGCGGAGAATAGTGCTCCCCCCAAGCCTGCATCCACCCGGGCTGCAGGACGAAGGGCAGATAGGGCGTAAGGTCGTATCCGCGGCGGGCTTGGAACTCGCCGAGGAAGTGCGGGCCCCACTGGATGTCCTGCATTAGCTCGAGACTATCGACGAAGGTGGAGCGGATGCCTTCCGGATGCTTGCCGAGCGGATCGCCTACGCGCGCGGCGTGCGCAGCGAACGCATTCCTATCCATGTGATCCAGTATTAACTGCGGTCCTTGGCCAGACGCGCCCAGAACACCCACGTCGGACGCGTATTGCTTGAACACGAACACCTGCCAATCACCAGGGGGTGGGTTCCAGTCGAGCGTTCCATCCTCGCGCAGCCGCTCAGTGAGCACTATTCCTGATGAGGCGTCTAGCTCTCCCGACTTGGTCACATCGCCCCACGGAAATAGGCGAAAGCCTGCGGTGTCGCCCGGATCGACGAGCTCGGGAGCGCTCCCCTTCATCGCTACGACGGCGACCACGCGCGCACGTGCGTCAAGTCGCTCCTTCCAGTCCGCTGCCCTGGAATCGCGTGAACGCGCGTCGAGAGTACTCATCGCGCCGAGCCGGCGTGTCCTCTTCGGCACTTCCACGGTGACTGGGCCGGCTTTCCCGCCGCTCACCGCCGTCCGCGCCATTGTCAGCTCGACAAATGCCTTCTCGGGCGGAATAGCGAAGCCTCCGCCAGACGGCCACGAGGAGCCAAGCGTATAATCTAGGCTGAGACCATGCTGGGCTGCCTCCGAAGCGGCCCTGCGCACCAGATCGAAAAAGCGTGGCTCCGCATAATCGTTTACTGTCGCCTGTTCGTCCTCAGTAAGACGCACAAAGTTGGGCGAGAATGCCTGAATTTCGGCCCCCGCGAAACCATTCTCCTCAAGCAGCTCAATTTCTCGCTCCAGCTCCTCGGCCGACACCGCAGCGCCGGGCCACCACCACCGCACCCTTGGGCGATTTTCCTTTGCCGGCGCTTCGAAGCGCTGTTCCAAGGACTGAGCATGAGCCAGCCCTAATGGAAGGAGCATCGCGAGCGCACAAACACTCCCCAAAAGCCTCACTAGCGCCATGCGCTCTCTCCTGCTGTTATGCTTGACTCGCCTCAGGCCGCGAAGTTCTGCGCTTTCAGTCGGACTTGGCCAGTCTGTGTAGAGTCGGGGCGCCGGGCTCAGTCGAGGCAGTTTGACCCAGTGCCGGCGTAGCAATCAACATAGCAGCGGTCGAAACGGACGTTCTCAGAACGCGCATAAACCCCCCTTCGATTCTCATTATATGGGGCCTGCTTCTATAGGATGTAACGCGGGGGTCAACTAATCGATCAGCACCGTTCGATAACGCGCCCATTCGCCGCGCATCGGCAGCATGGGAGGCCAGCACATGCCTGGCGAGACAGTCTGGCCGGTCGGTGAACATCGCTCCAGCGGCGAGCGAAAAATACTACCTCCGCAACCTGCCAGCCGACACGCCGATGCGAAAGCTCGGCGGAGCCATCAAGGCACGATGGATCTGCGAGCAGGCGCATCAGCAGGTCAAGGAAGGACGCGGCCTCGATCACTGCGAGGTGCGCTCCTGGAGCGGCCTGCACCGACACGCACTCATGACTATGATCGCCTACGCCTTCCTCCAGTCCCGCCGTCTCCAGGCAGCGGGGCGGGAAAAAAGAGTCGCCGGCCCGGCGCCGCAGCCTAGCCTGCCCGCGGTCCGGCAGGCCATCCTCGACCACCTGTCACGCCCGCCGCCGACGCTGTCCTCACTGCAGCGCCACCCTCGTTCCCACCTTCAGCAGCAATCTGCCAAAGTAGTGCTAAATTCGACGCTGGGTTGGTGTATACGGAGGTTAGACAAGCGGGTTGGAGCCGTCCACCGATCATCAAGTGCCTTCTAGAGGTTGGGGACGCATGCGCGGCAGCCAGTCCAAAGTGGCCGGCTTCGTCGTTTCGGAGACATGGCGCACGTCAGCTTGACGCCGCCCTCTCGCCGCCGAGGCATTGCCGGGTCGTGGATACGCCCGCGATTGGCTGCCTGTAATCGCCGATGAGGACGTGCGCTTCGGACTGGCTCTCGCGCGCATCCTCGCACTCGGCGCACAGGGCAAGATGCTTCTCCGCGCGTGTGCACGCGCTTATACCACCGACGGTGCAGTTGACTCACGCGGGGAATTCACAAGTCGATGAAAGTCTGAATCAACGGCGTCCTACACCAGCAGGACGCGGCGATGTAAGCCAGCGCGCCACACCGTTCGCCGCCGGGATCTGCCTTGACGATGTCAGTCAGGGCCCAGCGCTGATCGGCGCTCAGCATTTATACCGTTGCGGCCATATCTTTCCATTGTCATTAGCAAGTCGTGAGACAGGAGCAGATAAATTTCACGCCGAAACGCGGGCGCCCCAGCGCCAAGCAGGTCTTGGCCATCGAAGGAGCTATCATGGCTGCGGCACGCCAGCGCTTTTTCGACGAGGGCTTCGATGCCGTATCGATGGAGGCGATCGCGGCTACGGCGGGCATATCAAAGGGGACACTTTATGCACGCTATTGCTCGAAGGAGGAGTTGCTGAGCGCGGTCTTGGACGCGACGATTCAAGATTGGTCATCCGTGTCTGCCCGAAACGATCACCTGCTAACAGAAGACATTGGGGATCGATTGCGCCATCATGCGCGCACGATCGCGTCGTCGTTGACGGCTCCGGAGGTAATCGCCGTACGAGGGCTCTTGTTCTCCAACCGCGAGCGATTTCCGGCAGCGGTGCGCATGATGCATGATCGAGGCTACCGCTACATAGTGGAGTTGATTGCCCGCGAGATCGACGAGGCGGGCCAGCGCGACGCGAGGCCTCCCGAAGATGCCATCGGGGTTGCTATGCGCCTCGTGAACGCGATCCTTGGCTGGCATTCGAGCGAGGGAGGGGTTCGCGATATCTCTCCTGCAGAGTTGCAAGCGTACGCGGACCGCACCGTGGCTTTGCTCGTTGCTGCACGATCGGCCTGGTAGATTTCTTCTCTTGTGATTAGAACGCTATCGTTCGATAATGATTGCGAATCGCGCTGGAGAGGATCAACACTATGCGTGCTCATTTTATAGGTGCCGTCGCGCTGACTCTTGTGGCGGCTGCTGCCACCGGTCAGGCGAACACTGCTCAAACCACCACTGCTCAAACCACCACTTCCCAGACAACCTCGCACGCACCGGCACAAAGGTTCACCACTGCGGACACGCCGATCGGCGAGCTTCTTGACAACGCCGCAGCCAATGCGATTCTCAAGAAACATTTGCCGGACGTCGTTAACAGCGATCAGATTGATATGGCGCGCGGGATGACCCTACTCAGCATTCAGCCCTACGCGTCTGATGTCGTCACCGACGAGAAGCTGGCAGCCATTGATGCCGAGCTCGCGGAAGTGTCGACGGATTCCGATTAACGGGATTGCTTTAGGTCCTGCGACACTGGCGCGTCTTCAATCTCGTTCGGTACACTGATGCTCGTGTTGTTGACGCAGCAGTCCACCAAGAATGGGTACTGATGCGTTGATTTCGCCTCCGCACCCACGAGATTGCAGGCTCGGGCGAGGCGCGGCTGATCGCCAGTAGCGCATCGGCAGCACTTCGCTCAGTCGAGTCACCGCCGCGCGTTCAGGTGGGGAGCTTTCGGCCGCCCGAGGATCTATGCGCCGCCCGCCGACATGCAGGCGAGAGTTGTGCACATATCGCAGCTCGAGGCACAGATGGGGGGGTTGGCGATGAGATTGACCGAATTGATCCCCTTGATCGATTGATCGCGACAATCCGGTCGGGCCGACTGAGCAGGAAGTCCGGAGCGAGGTCTGCAAAAGAGAGGAAATCGCCATGCCCGCCAATCCGTTGATCGGAGTATTCTTTCATTGGCTGGGCGGGCTGGCCTCGGCTAGCTTCTATGTGCCGTTTCGGGGCGTGCGACGGTGGAGTTGGGAAATTTTTTGGCTCACCGGCGGCATCTTCTCCTGGCTGCTCGCGCCTTGGTTCTTTGCCTCGATGCAGACAGAAGATCTTGTCGGCGTCCTGACCGCCACCCCACCGACTACGATCTTCTACTGCGTGCTTTTCGGCGCGATGTGGGGCTTCGGCGGGCTGACATACGGCCTCACGATGCGCTATCTCGGCCTATCGCTCGGAATGGCGGTCGTGCTCGGCCTTACAACGGTATTCGGCACCCTTATTCCTCCGATCTTCGCGGGCGAGTTCGGGGTTCTCATGAGTACCGCCAGCGGACAAATCACCATGCTCGGCCTGGCGATCACGGTCCTTGGCATTATCGTTGTCGCGCTCGCCGGCGCACGCAAAGACGCGGCGCTCAGCCCCAAGCAGAAGGCGGCCGCCGTGGCAGAGTTCAACTTTGGTAAGGGCATCTGGGTCGCGATCTTCTCGGGCATCATGTCAGCCTGCTTTGCCTACGGCCTTGCCGCGGGCGAACCCGTGCGGGTACTCAGTGCAGCCGCGGGAACCGGCCCGCTGTGGGTCGGCCTGCCGGTGCTCTGCCTCGTGATGACCGGGGGGCTGCTGACCAACGGGGTCTGGTGCACTTACCTCATCGTGAAAAACCGTAGCGCAGGAGAGTGGGTCGGCCGCGTTGCTGCGGCCGAGTTTGCTCCGGCCGGTGAAACCGCCAGCGCCTCCCGCGCCGCGCCGGTCGAGCCGGCGCAGCTAGCGCACGAGCCAGTCGCGCCGGGGCATCCGCCGCTGATCCGCAACTATCTACTGTGCGCCATCGCCGGCACGGCATGGTACTTCCAGTTCTTCTTCTACACGATGGGCGAGAGCCAGATGGGCGCCTACGCCTTCTCGTCGTGGACCTTGCACATGGCTTCCATCATCATCTTCGGCACGCTGTGGGGTTTTGCGCTACGCGAATGGAAAGGCGCGGCGCCGCAGGTGAAGGCAATGGTTTGGGCCGGCGTCGGTTTGCTGGTGCTCGCGACGATCGTGATCGGCTATGGAAATCAAGTGACGCACTGAGGCTGCGACGTGAACCGAGCGCTAAAATCCAGACTCGCTCACAGCCAGAAGGCGACCGGGTGGCGAGCGCCACGCCTGAGAGGAAGTTGGCGAGCTTGTCATAACGGGTGGCGATGCGGCGGAAGTCCTTGAAAGGGCAGAAGGCGTTCTCGATGAGGTGACGGCTGCGATAGCGGTCCTTGTCATAGCGGATGGTGCGCTTGCGGTTGCGGCGGCCGGGGATGACGGGGACGGCTCCTGGCCTCGCACAATGAGCGACGCAGCCGGTCGGCGTCATAGGCTTTATCAGCCAGCAGGTAGCGCACGCCGCCGGCGCGTTCGAGGAGCGCAGACGCGGCCCTCACGTCGCTGACGTTGCCCGCCGTCAGCATCAGCGCATAGGGACGGCCGATGACGTCGGTGAGCGCGTGAACTTTCGTGGTCCACCCACCGTGCGAGCGGCCGATTGCCTGATGCGAGCGCCTCCTTTTCCTCCGAACGCCGCGCGCTGGGCCCTGATGTAGGTGCTGTCGACCGCCACATCCGCGACGCCGATACCGGACGCAAATGCCTCCGACAGAATCGACGATCGCTCCTCATCAGCCCAGCGCCGCCGCCGCTCCGGCCCCGTAATCACCACCTGCCCCATCAACCGCTCCAAGGCGCTCGTAGGTATCCATCCGGTGAAGGCCGCGGCTGTGTCAGATGCCCTTCATAGAGTCCGAGCGTCGCTGGTCGAGCAGCTCTTCGAGGTAGTCGAGCCCGTGCCTTGTGAGGCGGTGCCGGAATCCGCGGTTTCGGCAAAGCTGTCGATGACGCTGACATACCCGTCTTCGAGCCTTATCTGTTCGGCCAACTCCTCGAGGACATCGATGTCGATGCCGAGGCGGCTCGCAGCATAGCTGGCGGTGAACACCATGGATCGTGCCGCCGTCAGGCGACCTTGCTGACCGGAGCGGCGGACCGCCAGTTCCATGGGAGTAGGTAATCGATCCCGCCGCCGGAAGGTCGGCGATGCGGGCGAGGAGGTCGGCGAGCCAAGCCTGCGAGTCGACGTCGTTGAGCTTGGCGGTCTGGATCAGCGTGTGGAGGATGGCGGCGCGCTGGCCACCGCGATCCGAGCCGCAGAAAAGCCAGGCCTTGCGACCGAGCGGCACGCAGCGGAGCGCCCGTTCGGCGGCGTTGTTGGTGAGGCATATCTTGCCGCCGTCGAGGATGCGACTGAACGCGTCCCAGCGCCGCAGCATGTAGTGGATCGCCTTGGTGGGATCGTGGCTCCGCGACAGCTTGCTGACCTGTGCGGCAAGCCAGGCGTGGAGCTCAGCCATCAGCGGGGTGCTGTGCTCCTCGCGTACGGCGAGCCGCTCGGCGGCAGTCTTGCCGTTGATGGTGCGCTCGATCTCGAACAGGGCATCGAGCCGCTGCACGCCTCGATCGCGATCGGGTAGATCATGCCCGCGCGTTCGCCCCGGCTCTTGCGGCGCGCGGCAGCGGCCACGTCACCAGCTCGAAGAACCTGCGCCGGGCATGGGCGAAGCAGCCGGCTTCCATCACAGGCGCGAGCTGCCGGCCTGCGGCATAAAGCTCGTTGTATCCGCCATAGGCGTCGGCCTGCAGGATCCCCGACCAGCTGGCAAGATGCGTCCGGGGATGCTCGCCGCGGCAATCGCGCGAGTAGTGGAACAGCGCGGCCGGCGGATCGGTGCCGGCAAAGGGCCAGTCGTCCCGCACATAGGTCCATAATCGCGCGGTGTCGGTCTTACCCTTGGCCACGACCGGCACGGTGGTGTCATCGCCGTGCAGGCGTTCGGCGGCCAGCACATGGGCCTCAATCCGGCGGTAGAGCGGCATCAGCGCCGCGGCGGCGGCACCGACCTGCTCGGCCAGCGTCGAGGTGCTCATCGGCACGCCTTCGCGGGCGAAGCGCTCGGCCTGGCGGTTCAGCGGCTGATGCTGGCCGTA
>Ga0066648_10001487_pt1 | contig 12691 bp, 14 predicted proteins | sample CryGeyCG12114_NA_FD_59537 | JGI IMG/M metagenome (GOLD analysis project Ga0066648, IMG submission 59537) | Groundwater microbial communities from aquifer - Crystal Geyser CG19_WC_8/21/14_NA | ecosystem: Environmental > Aquatic > Deep subsurface > Groundwater | place: USA: Utah: Grand County... | reverse complement strand
CAGAAGCAGGGCCTATAGCTCAGTTGGTTAGAGCACCTGACTCATAATCAGGTGGTCCTAGGTTCAAATCCTAGTGGGCCCACTAATAAGAAAGGAGTTACGAAAAAAGTAACTCCTTTCTTATTTTATTCCGACACAATTCCGACACTACGAATTATAAATAGGTTGTTCACTTGGCGTTACCATGAATTTTATTGATCAAACAGACGTTGGCAGTGTTTATAGGCTGCATAATAAGAATAACTTATAGATAGTAGTTATAATAAGTTTAATTCAGATTCGTTTGGCCAACTATTGCTGAACTATTTGATAGCAGTAGTTAACCTTTTGAAAGAGTGTATCCAAATGGATATAAAAGCTTTGAAAGGGCGTCTAAAGTAAAATTAGTACTTAGATTTAAAAACGTGTCAGGCACGCCTAGTTGTTTTGAAATAGATTGCTTTAACCGAACAAACGTATAAGGCTCATATGCAAGTTCTCCGTCGTTTCTAAAAAGCCAACTATCTTCTTCCTTTTTCAGTAATTCTTTACCTTCCAGTTTTATCCCTTTGACTTTGAACTCTACAATTTTATCATGTTCAACTTTTTCTAAAACCAAATTCAAACTTATAGGAGTTGCGTTCGGGGCTGGAATAAACAGCAAACTATCTGAAAATGGCTGAAGCTGTTCCTTAATAAATCTGAAAGATGAGGCATACTCATCTTTGATAACAAGTGATAATATCTTATCGAAAAAGGCAGTTTTTAATTTATCCCCTCTGAAGCGACCTTCTGCATCGAAATAAATTTCGAAAAGTATTCCATTTAAAAGATGATTATTGCCTGCGACATTAAATTTTCTAGCACTATTTTCAATATTGTCTAAAAATGCTTTGGCCGCCTTCTCTGTCCCTTGCGCGGCTTGCAAAATATTCCTACCTAAAACAAACAATTTGCCCTTTTCCACTTTTGTAGGGTCAATGTCATAGACTTTCCTTATTGCAGGATTTTGTATGTACCAATTTCGGGACTTTAAGTCTTTAATTATATTATCCACATCATCTTCAGAAGGAACATAAAGCTTATCAGCAATTTCTTCGTTAGAGTATTCAGTCGAAGAGGCTTGAATATAAGCACCAGAATTAAAAATAAATTGTGCTGTTAATGAGGTATGTTCCCAAGTAGTTTGTTTACCACCAGAATAAGCGAACACTGCATTACGAACCCTTTTAAATAAATCCTCTACTTGTATTTTAGGTTCGTCTAAATAAGTAAGCAGGCAGTGGGTGTAAAGCCCATTTCTTCCACTTCCATTTAATGCAATTTCACCTGGTGATGTGGAAAAGGCAATTAAAGTGCCTTTTGGTGCGTGAAGAGGTGCTAAACCATTTTGTTTAATATTCCGTGACCATTTTTTTTCATATGGATTATTTCGACATGCATCCAGAATGATAATGTTAGTTTCGTTCTTTGCTTTATTCATGTAAGCTAATACTTTATAAAGTGTTACTGAGCTATATTTAGCAGAAACCTCAGTATCAAAATTAGTGTTGGTTGCAGTAAGAAAATTATCACCGTCAATCTGCATGCCATGTCCAGCGAAATAAAATAACCCTATATCAAAATTATTCAGTTCAGTGCCAAAACTATCAACTAAGGTATTGAACTTATCCAAGTCTACATCTATATCTTTCTTAACTATAAACCCGAAAGATTTCAGCTTGTCCGCTAAATCATTAGCATCATTTTCAGGAGTTATCAATTCATCCTCATACTTTGAATTACCAATAACCAATGCTAATGCTCTCATAATGAGTTGGAAGTTTAATTGATGCTAACGCTAAATATAAGACAGTCACAGTAATAAATAAATAATTCTCCGTACACTTCTTGTCGGTTTTTTAGGTTGTCGTGTCGTAAGCATGTTTTGAGACCACGTTATCACCATTTCATTTTTTCAATATAGGATTGCAATTTAATCACCTATGTGCCCTTTTGATGTGTAATAGGCAAAAAGGTAATAGCGCCTGCGGCCAAAGGAGGCAGAGCTGTGGCCGGGAGTAACGGCCACCGTAGCCAAGAAGCATAGCATGCCATCAAAAGACACTGGAGTGAGGTACGAATGGAAGTGGCTGCGTGCGCCTGCCCGTTGGTGACTACAAAGCACGTTAGTGTGGTACGCAGCAACGTATTACGCAAGTGTTCGGCGTGTGTTTTTGATTTTCGGCCCTTGTGCTGTGGAGCAAAAACCATGACAAACACGTAGCCGGGGCAGGCAAGCAAGGCACGCAAAATTATTGGCAGCGGGTGGACTGAACGCTATTGAAATGAATGCAGGACGTAGTGAAGCGATAATAAAACCTAGTGAGTATTGTAGCGTTGGTTTTGCGAAATGGAATGTTGCTTCCCGTGCGTTGGCTTTTGTATGTAGCAGGTGGGAAGCCATGAAACGGAGCAAATGAATAGCTACGAACGTGGCGAAATGGTAGCGGAACGTAGGATGTAATGAATGAAGTGGGGCGAAGGACACAAGTAGCTGCCCGAACGAAAGCTGTAGGAGAATGCAGGTAGTGCGACAAACTACGTAGTGCAACGAAGCACCCGAAGGGCAATGCAGGTGTGCCAATACTACAAAGTACATAAATGGCTTTATTGGCACTGCTGCATTGGTTTGGCGCATCTACCTGTCAACTAAGCCGTAGAGAGACCATATAATCTCGCAGCGTGGGTGTGATTCAGGTTCTGGGGATTAGGTTCTGTGCGGTGGGGGAAGGAAGCCGGGGTAAACTTTGCAACGGTGAAATGAATGAGCCGGTGGTAAGTTTGTGTGTTAGCGGTTGTTTTTGAGGGTAGGTTTAAGCATTTGGCTGCGAAGCATCAGCCTTGTGTGAAAGGGCAGCTATATGCTTTGTGGGAAGGCTTGGGTGAATAAAATATCTACAAGTACAAGGGAGTGACACAACGATGTCGAAGGTTGATAGGAAGCCGATAACAAAAAGACTTATAAGTTATCGGTATACAGTTTTAAAGCTCTTTCTAATCTTATCCAGAATTTGGATGAATACCTTTGGTCAATGTTTAAAATACCATCGTAATCTGCTTCTTCTCTGTTTTGTTTTAAATCTTCCAATAGTTTAGATAATTGTGCTTGGTCGTCGTATTTTTCGGCAGCAGCTAACTTTTCAATAAGGTCTTTATGAGGCTTGTATTTTGTCGTATGACCTACATTGATACGAAGTAAGTTGTAGATACCATAATAACCCCTGCTAATGCCCGCACGTAAACATGCGGGGTCATTTTCTTGAGATAATTCCCTACCAAGCTTTATATATTCATTCCAGTCAAAAGGCATTAATTGGCGCTTACTTCTCTAATATTCAGTTTTCCTTTGTGCTTTAAATATACATCCTTGAAATGCTTATTGAACAATTCTTCTTCTATTGCGAATGCTTCTTCGACTGAATAATTATTCAATATGAGAATATTCAGATTGCAATATTCTTCTTCAGTATCAGTGTATAATTTTAGTTTTAAATCACTGTTTTGGAAATAACTTTTTATTACTTCCGGAGCATTTTTTAATTCCTGTATCAATTGAGGATTTGCTAACATAAACTCTGTTATGCCTGCTAAATCCTTTTCCTCAATTTTGTAACCTTCTTCTTTCAATAAGTCTGCAATGCATAATTCAGTTGCTGTAACTGACCGTTCTACAGGATAAACCTTTACTTGGTTGAAAGAAATTACGTTACGGAAATACTCACTTGTATCAGGTCTTTTTACCCATATGCTTTCTATAGCAGTCTTCGGAAATGCCTCTAAATAACGCAGGTTATTAGCAGCAGTATCTTGTGCCATATTAGTTGAATTTTTCTTTACACTTATTAGTTAAACAACTTTCAAAAACTTTATTTAAGTTTATATGAGCCTTTTCTAACCAATTTGTAATGTTTAGTCTTTCAATTTCTTTTAATGATGTATAAGTTATATCGAAAAAGAAAGAATATTTATCCGGCATTGATACCGGAGCACTCGTTAATACTATTGTACACAGGTCTGCACCATTTTCGTACCACAGGTCTACTCTTAAATTAAGTGTGTTGACTTCCTGTGGCAAACCTTCCGGTATTTTAACATCGTAATTGAAATAATTACTTAGCAAAAAATTAGGCTGCTTATCTAAATCAACCTTATTGATGTACCTAATAATAGCTGAAGCGAATACTTCTGCCTTTCGTAATTCTAAGAACTTTTCTACGTTTTTTTTAATGATTGGTTTAAAAATTTCCCAGGTTGTATAAACTTTTAAATGGTTTACTGTTATAAGGTTTTCACCTAACTGAACCAAAGTATTGTTGTCATTACTTCTGAACTGATGCAAGTCAATTTCTTTCAATACGGACGGAACGCTAACTTTACCTGTTGCATCACCGGCAAACTGAACCCCTATTCTTTCCCTAATACCCTTTGTCGGAAAATCTTCTTTAATGGTTTCATAATAAGCATCGACAAAACTAAAATTGTTAATGCCTTCCTGCGGCATAAAGTGAAACTCGCAAATAGCCTCAACTAACGGGGGATTTGCGTATTTTTTGGTTGTCGACACTAATTATTTTTTGTAAAAAAACTGCGCAAAAGTAGTCGAATTTAACCATCAACGTCGACATTACACAATTTATTTTGGTACAAGGTGTTCTGGCTCTAATATTTATTCTTCATTATAACCTTCGTCTTCTTCCTTTCAGCTTTATTTTTTGCATGCTCTTCTTTAATAAATGTTGTTGATGAGATTTTTATCTCGGTCTTTTTGAGGAACCATCAGAAGTTCTGATTTCAACTCCGGTTGTGTCACTTGTACCTGTGTATCTATAGTAGGCTTTTATGGTAGCGTATTTTAAACGCACTACGTAGAACTTCCTCATTTACGCTTCTTTTTAGGTTTTATAACGCCGGGCATTCCAACATCCTTTCGTGTATAGTAAGTATCAATTTCATCTTTGTAACCAGTCATTGAAATTCTTTCATTTTCTTTTTCGGGCGGTAAAGGAAAATTTGCTTCAAAGTAAAAACCTAATATGTCTATTTCATCCGAGAATTGAATATCATTACGTTCATAAAGACTTAATCTATAGTTTATATATTCCTGAAAATCACTTTCACTTTCAATTAGGTCGGAAAAAATCATTAAATCGTAAAGCGACACTATCCACGTCCATTGATAATCTGAACTTAAAACACCAGAATTAATTAAGTATTTAAGATTTACAGCCACCGTTGCTAAGTGTTCATAAGTCACTGATATTTTAATGATGTTCTTTACGTTTGATTTATCAATATTCAAGGTATTGCTTCGAGTAAAATCAACATAGGTAAATTCAGGTGAAGGACTTTCCTTTATATACTTTTCTGCACGGAAGCATTGATAAGAACCTTCATTCACGGTTTCTTTTAATCTTTGTTTAAGACCTAAAATCGCCCCTCTTCTTGTTTAACTCTCCAGCTTTAACTTCAATTACATATATTGTGTTACTACCAATACCTAAAATATCTAATTCAGTTTCTTTAGCTAAGCCATTTTCTGTAATATGATATTTTAATGAATGGTAAAACTTTACTGATGGTAGGAATTTTTCAAATTGTTCCTTTGTTTTTCTCTCTATGTAATTATCTCTTGAATTTTTATTAGCGTTACCTTTAAATGACTGCTCATAATATACCGCATCTGCTTGTTGTAAAAGACTTGCTGATATATTAAATAAATTTCTAAATGCAAGATTGATGGAAAAACAATAGTATTTATCAGAAACTTTAATTAATGGTTTAGTTTGAATTACTGTATCACCTAAAGGGAAGCCCCCAAATTTACCTTGTAAAAAGGGAGTATTATCACCAAACTCGTGTGATAGCAGTTTGAATATCTTCTTTTCCTTTTCAGATTTAGGTATTATCCAAAAAAGCCGGTTATATCCTTCTATGTCATCTAAGGTTAGCAAGGCAACAGTTTCGGGACTTTGTACATCTAATAAATCAGGATTATCTTCTGTAAACTGTTGAATAAAATGCTTCCCGCTTTTTCTCATTTCCTCATGAATAGCCTCTTTGCTTTTTTCTGAAAACCACTCCATTAATCTATGGTGGGACTGCCCGCCCCCGAAAGCATTCCCAATCTTTGAGGTTACTAAAAGGTCAAACCTTGCCACCGTATCAAATAGGTCTTTTGAATTGAAGCCGTAGTATAGTACTAAAAAGTCATCGTGTGGAGCGAATGTTTCCCTGTAAACTTCTGCAAAATGCGAATGGTAGCCTTCACCACGAACATGTAATGAACTTTGCATTACATGAATTTTTAACCAATGGTCAAATTCATTAGGACTTCCAGGCTTATCCGCTGACATTTCATAAAAGTCTATATTCATCTTAATTTTCGAAAGCTGACCTCTTATTTCCTGAATATTTTCATCAGTAGGTATTGCATCAACATTTGAATTACCAGTTGCTGATGCAATGCTCATAGCATATTCAAGCAAAACTTCTATTTCATCATCATGTGTAGCTTTTTCTTGCTCCGCATGTTCTTTATCTTCACCTTCATAGGTTTCCATGAACTGATTATATAGATTTGGAGCACTTGCAAGTAAGTCGCTACCCAAGCCACCTAAAACATAAATCTTATCGTATTTATTGATTAATTGAATAGCAAGGTTTATTTCTTCTTTTAACCAATTAAAATACCTCTCTCTATCATTCCTTGCCTGTTCAAAAGCATATTTCCATCTTTGCTTCCATTCCTCATTAAGATAGATTGGCTCGCTCATGCTATGATGTTTTATTCTTTAAAAATTTTTCTCATCTAAACCGTAGATATGTGCTTAATGTAGTTGTAACAATTAATACATCATCTGTAGTTTCAATTGTTGAAGCTTTTGAATGGTAAGCATCACTAGAGACAACTCTTATATTAATAGTCTTACGGGACGGCGAAATTTCTAACAAATTGCTTTTAAAAGTATCGTACGCTTGTTCAAGTAAGTGTGCAGTATGTGCTAGCCATAAAACTTTTACGCTTCTTGAAAGAACATTTCTACAAATCCATCTGACAGAAGTAAAAGTTTTTCCTGCACCTGTTGGTAAAACTAGGATACCTGCCTTGTGTTCATTATTTTCAAACGTGAACAGTTCACTGAGCTTTTCAAATGCGTCCTTTTGATGCTCAAACGGAACTTTAGACACATATCTTATGTTTTCAATTCTTAACTTCTCCAGGTCAAACGAACTATACATTTATTTGCACTTTTTTGGTGGTTAGCAATACAAGGAATGTCTTTCAAATCTACTGTTTATAAGGTTACTAAACTTAGTTTAAAAAGCATTTATAATTGTAAGTATATACAGTAGTTTAAATTAACCAGCAGACTTTAAGTTGCAGTCATTTTCAGATTATATGTAGTTCAGGAAAAGGCAGTTCTTAAAAAAAAATTGCCCGGATAAAATTTGCCTAGGCGATTGAATTATTAAAAAGATTGCCTAAAGTGCTAGAACTAGGAAAGTAGAAGTCCCCTGAACGTCAGGGGAAATCTTTTAAAGCATTTTAAAGCTTTGTACTTGGTTGATTGATGCTTGCATTCATCATCATCATAAACTTGTTTTCATCACCAACTTTTTATTTTTATGGTCAAAAAAGTTCTGTCAAAACAACCTTTAGAAAATCCGCATAAAAATGACCTAGGAATATTAGAACTGCTACCTTATCATATTCTTATCGAAGAGAATTAGTTAGGGAGTGTAGGATTTAGGAAATTCGGAAATTTTTTTAAACTCGTTGCTACCTATTGTCACCCCTGCTAAAACGTGTAACTTAAGCAGTGAAGAGAACCTCCTTCTTTTGAAAGTGCATCACAATTAATTGACTTTACTTCAAACCCAAGTTGAACAAGTCTATCCTTATTTATATTGTTGTAATACCTGGTTCGCGTGATGTTGGGAGTGTATATTCTGGGATTATAATAGTCTTATTTAGCTTTAATAGATTGGTGTATATCCCTCTTGCAGAATGAAAACATGCTTTCTTTGTACTGGCATAACACTCACAGTAAACTACTTCATCAATAGGTCTATCAAAAAAATCTATTATTTCTAAATGCTCTTCTTCTAATTTCTTTCTTAAATTGAATAAAAAGTCAATATCGTCTTTAAGAAAAGGCAGTGAAGGGTAGTTGGATAGGAGAACTTGATTGTTAGAGATAAAATTTATAAAGCTATCAATATGTCCAATAACATCTGTTATGCTTCTTTCTATTATTATAGGAGTTAGTGGTATGAAGTCAGCTATAATGTTTAATATTTCTGATTTTGACAAATCTTTATTATCCATTAAAATTTTGTCCGTCATCAAAAAGGTCGCATCGTTATTTAAAAAGTTGCCACCATCAAATATTAAAGGCAGATACGCAATTTTCTTTTGTAGGCATTCCTTAATTATAATTCTTGACCTCTTATTTACGTTCTCATAGTAACTACTATAATTATTAGCGCAACAATATTGGGGATGATAATAAGGCTTTACAACTTGGTCAACTGTGTTAATACCTATGCAATCCCTTAACCAAATTTCATCCCACCCTTTTATTCCAACAACATTTATCTTCTTATATCGGTATTTACTCTCTAATTTATTCTTAGTTGAATTGTTGTTTACAATCACCCACAGCTGAATATTGTTTGGGATTTTATCAATCAGTTCATCGTAAAATCCTGACAACTTTTCATAATTATTATAAAACCGTTCTGGATATGCAAGAATAAGATTTTGAATTTCACAATAATCTGTATTAACAATCTTGTTTCTATTTTGAAACATATTCTGTCTCTTCTTTTTAAAAGGTAAAGGAAAATGATAATATTTCTTACTGAGGGATAATTAGTCTTTAAGCAGCAACACTAAATGTGTGGTCATTAAAAAACTGATGGCTTTGTATGTGTTGAGCATTCTCTAATTCATCAATGCAGATATAAGACATGAAAGCAGATTCTGTTGAGTGACCAGTAATTTTCATAATTGATATTGCCGGTACTCCTGCTAAAAAGGCATTTGTAGCAAATGACCTTCTTCCTGTATGAGAGGATACTAATTCATACTTCTTAAACACTTTTCTTACAATACTTCCACCTATTGTTTTTATAATTTCGATGTCTGTATTTATCTCCGCTAACTCTGCAATTTCTTTAAGTTGTCTGTTTGCATGTTGATTTGTTACACATTCAGGAAGTTGGTAATTATATTTTTCAAGGATTTCCTTTACTACTGGATGTATTGGAATAACAACTTTCGCTTTCGTCTTAATAGTAATCTTTGTAATTAAATTCTTTGTTATATCGATATGCTCTTTTCTTAGGCTTGTAAAATCACTAAATCGGAAGCCCGTATAAGATGCGATAATCAAATAGTCTCTGGTCAATTCCGATTGTCTGGAGTGACTTAGGTCTAATGCATAGATTTTTTGCAGCTCATCCTCTTGCAAATAAATCTTATCAACATCCTCCGAAGGCTTTTTAAATATCTTACTTTTATGAAACTGATTCTTATTTATTCCATAGTCGCTAGCAGCTGAAAGTAATGTTTTAACTACTTTAATTTGCTTGCCTACAGAGTTTTTTGCTAGTCCTAAATCGTTTAAATATTGAATTAGAGTATTGTAAAAATTAGCGTCAATACTATCAAATAAAATATCCTTCTTGCCATACACTTTGCAGTAATTTAAAAGATGATTTTTAGTCGTTTTATAAACTTTTATTGTTGCGATTGCTTTATTATTCTTTTCATCTTCAATGTATTTGTCGATAAATTCAAAAAAACTTGTAATCACCTTTTTAACTGGTTCGACTTTTACAGGTTCTGGATTAATATTTAATGTTTTCTGTAAAAAATTTTTTATTAATTCAGCGTCAGGAATAATTCCATCGTATCTACATTTTCTAAAAAATTCCTTAGCAGTCATTTCGACTTTATTTAACCACTCACTTATTGCTGAATACTCAAATCTATTCTTACTTATAATTGGTCTTTGTTTATTATAATCCCAATGCTCTGGAAGTATCTTTTCTCCGGTTGTTAGCATCAATCTATTCTTGTTGAACTTTGCTTGTAAGTAAATAAGCGTACTAACATTAGATTGAACATCTTTAAGATAAAAATGGAATTCGGGTGTATACATTATGAAAGTTTATATTAGAAAGGAGATATTTTGAATAAAAAACAAAAATGAGGAGAATGTAAAAATTTTAAACAGGGGCTTATAAAAAAGATCAGTAGGGGGAGGAAGTGAACTAATATAATTTTGTAAGGAGTTTTAGCTTATTTATATAGTCTTCGTAAAGCTTTCGTGAAAATTTCGAAATTTTTTACAGGACTTATTTCAACCTTTAAGATTCCCATTCGCCAACCTGGTTCCAAGCAAGATTTATTAATGAAATTGGTTTGTTGTTTGGAACAGAGTAGAAAACAGATTGCATCAATTGTAAACTACCAATCTCATTTAGTCTTAATCCTACTTTTAGGAATACTTGATTTGCTTTTTTAACTGCTGCACTTAAAATTTCATGGGCTTCTTGTTCTTCGTTATAAAGTCTTTCTGATAACGTTTCTTCTAAAGTATCAATCTCTACAACGGTAACGATTAACTGGTTGGTAATCTTCTTAATTTCTTCACCTAATTCACCTATCGACCTAGCTTTCAATATATATATTATAAAGTTCTAATACGAAGGTACGAAAGGATTTCGCGAAGAAAAAATCTCTAAATTTTTTCTTTTTTTTCTCTTTATATAATTCCCGCTATTGTAAGGTAAAGTTGAGGTACTATTAATTTTGTTTGGATAAAAAGTCTTCCATATACCCTGTACCACATGATACTAAAGCGAGTACAACTCTATTTTAGGAGACGGACATCAATATTTGCTTCATTTGCTGGCATATATTCTACATCATATATTTCTCCAGAGGGAAGATATAGGTAATTGTTATAGATAAATTTTCCTTCATTAGTTCTATATTCCGCGTAGCCTTCATCAATAATTTCACTATTAATTCTTATTCTTTTAACCATTTCTCCATTAATAAACTTGTAAATGAATCTACTATTGATAAAAAAAACTATTGGCAAACCTGTAGACGGTTGACAAGACATCGTTTCATCCGGATTCTTAAGACAAACCTTGTTGACAGAATAAACATTAGGATTTAATACTTTTGTATTTCCTTCTAAAGGAGTTGAATTTGAGAGAGAAGAAGTTACCTTTTTTTGTTTTATCTTTTTCTTTTGCTGGTTTTTAGACTTCTTTATGCCTAAAAAAGCTTCACCATCCAATTTCCAATATCCTCCTATTTTTTTTACTACCATTTCAATCCTTGAGCTATCCAAACCAGAACCAGAATTAATAAAAACATCATATCTTACGTTAGCTGTATTATCATCCTTGAAATTATTAACCTCGATATTTCTTGGCTGTATTTCAATTTTAGCAAAGAGATTAAGATACGGTAGTAACCCCATCGCCATTATGTTTTGGATATTTTGGTTATAAAAAGGTAATCCCTCTGGTCCAACTCCTTGGATTGTATAAGAAGTATAGGCTCCATTTGTGATTCCAAAATAAGTCTTCTCAATCACATTTTTAATTTCCTCTTTATCCTTTTTGTGGCTATCAAAAGTTGTAGCATATATAGTCTAACCCATCCCTTTCTATAGGAGATAAATACCATTGAAGATAATAATAGCAATCCTAAAATCAATAGCCAAGCATTTGACCTTTCATTTGATTTATAGCTTAATTCACTTTCAGTCACATCATTTGTTGTTGACTTTTGATTAAACTCTAATATTTCCAACTTTTTTGTAAGTCTGTTTTTTTGTTCCTCATACTGTCTCTCATTTAAAACACCTTGTTCATATAAACCTTTTAATGAACCCAAATCCTTAAATACTTCTGCTTTGCTATCGATAATTTTAACATCTGGTGAATCTTGTATTACCTCAATTTCTGAATTAAAGTTTTTTCCCTCAGATAGTAGTAAAGAATTGTATTTTCCTACTGATATAATTGCCCAAATAAAACAAGAGAAATAATAAATAGGAACAATCATAAAAAGAAGAACATAAGGAATTAATCCAGTAAGTACCGACAAGAATATAAATACTGGTATTACAAACGACATTAAAATCGCTGCATAAATCCCAGTATAAAATAATCCTAATGGACCAAATAGGAAAACGAGTAATGCAGCAGTTGCTTTACTTTTTAAATTACGGGTAACAATATAATTCATAACTAATTTATAAGGCGATAAAAATAACGCATATATGCGTCAAGTTAAAAAAGCTTATTCGCCCAATTTGGGGGAGTGATAAATGTCAAGAACAAAACACTAATTAAAAGCCTAGGTACTCGGATAAGGGAACTAAGGATTTTAAAAGGCATATCTCAAGAAGCGCTTGCTAACGAAGCTGATATTCCTTTATCACAAGTTGGAAGGATTGAGCGGGGGGAAAATAATCCAACGATATCTACTCTATGGGTAATCAGCGAAGCGTTAGGAATAAAGCTAAAAGATTTATTAGACTTTTAATTAATGGACTAAACGTATAAATGTTCATCGATAAAAACAGCAGCAATAGCAGCAAGCCACCCTCTACAGATATTGTGCGCACTAAAAGTC